>Ga0209190_1001155_pt1 | contig 18573 bp, 20 predicted proteins | sample M_140205_XF_Meta_FD_187315 | JGI IMG/M metagenome (GOLD analysis project Ga0209190, IMG submission 187315) | Freshwater microbial communities from Lake Montjoie, Canada to study carbon cycling - M_140205_XF_MetaG (SPAdes) (version 2) | ecosystem: Environmental > Aquatic > Freshwater > Lake... | reverse complement strand
GTCGTAGGTGAAACAACCGCGTCCATCGCGGAGGCGATGATGGGTGACGCAAGCGGGATGCCACAAAAATCTTGTGCAAGATCAACGTCTGCAGGGTCGATCGTATCGGTGCCAGGGGCGAGAGAAATGTCATCAAAGCCGTAGGCCGGCCGAAGCGTATCAACCTTGGAGGTGAACGGCGTCGCCATTGAGGGATTGTAGCGGCGTGCGGCGTTCGAGCGCAGAGAACTAGCTGCGGCGTGTCAGGGCAGCGTCGACCACCCCTGCAACCTCGTGGGCGAGTCGTTCTGGTGCCTCCCCTGCATTAAAGGTGTGCCAGCGGCCTTGCTCCTCCGCCGCGAGCGCACGGAAGCCCGCCGCGACACGCTCGTGAAAGGCGGTATCGAACCCCTCTTCAAAGCGGGTGCGCCCGTCGCCCGACTTGCGGGCGAGCCCGGCATCGGCGGGAAGGTCGAAGAGCAGGGTGAGGTCGGGCGTGAGGCCACCCGTGGCGAACGCGATCATCGCCCGCAGTTCAGCGAGCGGCAGGCCGCTCCCGTACCCCTGGTAGGCAAGCGTCGAGGCGGCGAAGCGGTCGGCGAGCACGACTGCACCGCGAGCGAGTGCGGGGCGAATCACCTCGCCAACGAGTTGCGCGCGCGAGGCATTAAAGAGGAGCGCATCGGCGCGTGGGTCGAGTGCAATGTCGCCGCCTTCGCCGAGGAGAATGGCGCGAATCAGCTCGCCTGCTGGTGTTCCGCCCGGCTCGCGCACCGCGACAACCTCGTGGCCAGCGTTTCGAAGATGCTCGGCAAGGTGTACGAGTTGCGTCGATTTTCCTGATCCATCAGGACCTTCGAAGGCGATGAACATCGCTAGCGACGGCGGCGCGGCGTGCTCGTTGCCCGACCGGCGGGCTCGAGTCGCACGCGACGATGTGGATCGCGTCCGCGCGAACTGCTTGTCACCCCGGCCTCGCCTGCAACTTGATGTTGCAGGCGGCGGATATAGGCGTTCTGCGGTGCAAGCTCTACCGGGTGCGCGGTGCGTTGCACCTCGGTGACGCCCGTGCGTGCCTCACGAAGCGCCTCTTCGCGTGGATCTTCGGCAAGGTTGTACATCTCAAGGAGCGCGCGCTCCATCTGTTCTGCAGCGTTCGACTTGAGCACATGAATCGGAATGCCGCGCCCTTCGGCCTCAACGAGTGGTGCCCCCTGCTGCTTAAACTCGTTGCGCAGCGTTACCACCACATCGGCATCGTGTGCGCCGCGCGCGCTCGATGCTGGGAGGCCAAGTTCACGAATTGCGACCTCGAGCTTCTTGCGCGAAATACCGTGCGCCAAGATGCGAAGCTCCGGAAGATTTGAGCGCTGATGCGCGAGATCGTCGGCTGGCGGTGCCTCATCCCATTCCGCTGGAGCCGCTGCGCCGTCAACCGTGCGCGCACGTGGCTCATCATCCAGGTCGCGCACGACGCTCGCCATGCTCTCGCGCTGCCAGCCGCGGTCGGGCCTCCAGCTGCCGCCGCGCTCGTCAAGCGCAGGAATCGCCGCAGGGGCCGTACCGCCAGGAACGTTCTCAATCGCGCGGCGCGAGCGATCTCGGTGTCGACGCCAGCCGCCCTGCCCCTCGTCGCGACTCCCGCGCCAGTCACCGCGTCCATCAGCTGGCGTGAGGCCACCGAAGCGGCGCGTCTCACCCTGCGCCTGCTGTCCCGGGCGAATGCGCTGCTGGCTGCGGCGCACCCCGCCCTCATCGCGCCAGCGCTCCTCGGGGGCAACGGCATCGCCGCGCAACATTGCGTCGACCGTGGCCGCAACATCCTCGTGTACCAAGATGTGATCGCGCTCGATGATCTCAACAATCACATCGAAGGTTGGCGGCGCCTTGCGCTCGAGAACACTCTTCTGCGTGCGTCGACGACGCGCCTCGTCATCGCCGAGGGTCACCGTCTGGATCCCACCAATTAAGTCGGTGAGGGTTGGATTCAACATGAGATTTTCCAAGCTATTTCCGTGTGCTGTGCCAATGAGCTGCACGCCGCGCTCGGCGATCGTGCGCGCAGCGATGGCCTCTGCCTCGGTGCCGATCTCGTCGATCACGATCACTTCGGGCATGTGGTTTTCAACCGCCTCGATCATGACGAGGTGCTGTCGCTCTGGCGAGCTCACCTGCATTCGTCGCGCCTTCCCGATAGCTGGGTGCGGAATATCGCCATCGCCTGCAATCTCGTTCGATGTGTCGACAACGACAACGCGCTTCGAGAACTCCGACGCGAGCACGCGCGCCGCTTCACGGAGCATCGTCGTCTTGCCAACTCCTGGTCGACCCATGATGAGAATGGAGCGGCCCGCTTCAATATGGTCACGCAAGATTTCAATCGTGCCGAACACAGATCGACCAACGCGACAGGTGAGGCCAACGACGCGATCGGCGCGATTGCGGATCGCTGAGATGCGATGCAGCGTGCGCTCAATGCCGGCGCGATTGTCGCCGCCGAAATCGCCGATACGCGAGATGACCCAGTTGAGATCTTCATCGGTGATCTCGCGCTCAAGCAGCGTGACGTCGCCGGTGGTCAGCCGCGCCTCTGGGCGTCGCCCAAGGTCGAGGACGATTTCAAGGAGGCCGTCGCGACCAGCCGCGAGCTCCTCGTGGGTCGCAAGTTCGCGAAGCGAACCGACGATCTCGCCTGGCAGGCAGGCGAGGAGTAGCTCGAGATTGTCGACAATGGCCTCATCTTGTGTGCCTGCCTGGGCACCGGTGAGGGGATCGCGAGCAACGCTCATTGGCACGATCCTACCGCGGCGCAGGGTTGAGGGCCTACCCCGTGGCAGGAAGGAGGGCTGGCGCGGTCAGGCGCACACGGCTCTCGCGGAGGTAGAGGCGCACGTGGCCAACGGGGAGGAAGCCCGCCGCCGCAAGCGGCGCCTGGAGGCCTGCCTCATAGCCGCGCACCACCGCCAAGACTGGGTTCCCGCTATTGCCGCGTGCTGTCGCACGATCACCGATCTCATTGAGTCCGAGCGCGATCGCCAACGCTGGGTCAACGTCGGGGCGCAGGAAGATGCGCAGCGCATGGGGGTGCCGCTCGCCCGACTCGCTCGCCACGCCAGCAAGCAGCCACCCCGCGAGTGCGCCTGGCTCGGTGCTTAAGGCGAACGCGGCGCTCTCACCTAAGCGCAGTGCGGGTGAGATCGATGCACGCGGCGCCCATCCGGTTGCAGCCTGCCCCCAGTCGCGCAACGAGAAGTCTTCGACATGGAGGACGCTCGCTGGCGTCGTCTGCGCATACGCGCGCGCAAGATCGTGCGCATCACTCGCGTGTAGTGGGCGCATCTGCATTGCTGTAGGACGCGCTGGTGCTGGTGCCGCGTGCCGCAAGAAGATCGTCTCGTCTGCATATGCACGAAAGCCAGAAGCAGCGAGCAGCTCAGTATTTTCGTGCACGTCGGCACATGCAACATGGATGCGTGGCACGCCGCGGCGCCCTGCCTCGCGCACCACACGGTCGATCAGCGACATGCGCACCTCGCGCTGGTCGCGACTGCCGATCGCGTCAAGTTCGACGATGCTCCAGTCGCCGTGTGCGTCTGCATCGATGCGCACGAGCCCATCGATCGTTCCTGCGTCGGTGCTCACCCAGATCAAGTCGCTCGCGCGAAGCAGGCCGAGCGGCACACGAAAGAGTCGGTAGAGGCTGAGTGCTTCCGGTTCGAGCGGGAGGCCGAGCGAGTGTCGTGCCGCGCGGGAGAGTGCTGCGAGGGCGGGCAGGTCGGTTGGTCGGGCGAGACGAACGCTCCCGCGTTCGCTGCTCATCGAGCCGGTGCGATACGCGTGCGTTGTGCCTGGTTCACGAGCCAGCGGTGCACGCGTACCTCGCCGGCAATCTCTGGGTGGAACGAGATTCCGAGCACGTTCCCCTGTCGTGCGGCGACGACGCGGCCATCATCGAGTGTGGCGACCGTCTCGGCCTTCGCTCCTACCGAGAGGATCTCTGGTGCACGAATGAAGACTGCGTGCATCGTGAGTGCGCCGCCATCGCTGCGCAGGCCGCGCATCTGGAGATCGGCCTCAAACGACTCCAGCTGTCGACCAAATGCATTGCGGCGCACCTCCACATCGAGCAGTGAGAGGACGGGCTCGTCGCCATCTGCAATGCGGTTCGCGAGGATGATCGCGCCCGCGCATGTGCCAAGGATCGGCGCTCCGCGCGCGGCAAGATCACGAATCGGTGCAACGAGGTTCCAGCGATGGAGCAACTTCCGCATCGCCGTGCTCTCGCCACCAGGAAGGATGAGCCCGGAGAGCCCGTGTAGATCTGCTGGGAGGCGAACCTCGCGACCGATCGCGCCGATCGTTTCGAGGGTGTCGAGGTGCTCGCGAAAATCACCTTGAACGGCGAGGACGCCAATCACTGGCTTTGCCGATGAGGCGCTGCGCGCCGCCACTGCTACCAGCCGCGCTTAGAGAGTCGCTCAGCCTCAGGGATGGTGCGCATCTCAATCCCACGCATCGCCTCGCCGAGCCCCGCAGAAACCTCGGCGAGGATCTGTGGGTTGGCCCAGTGCGTTGTCGCTTGAACAATTGCGGCAGCGGTCTTGGCCGGATTCTTCGACTTGAAGATGCCTGAGCCGACAAAGACGCCATCGGCGCCGAGCATCATCGAGAGCGCAGCATCGGCTGGCGTTGCGATGCCGCCGGCAACGAAATTCACGACAGGGAGTCGCCCGGCCTTCGCAACAACGCGCACAAGCTCGTACGGTACGCGTGCCTCTTTCGCAACGTTGCGCAGGTGCTTCTCGCCCTTGCCACGCAAGGCGGCGATCTGCTCGCTCACCGTGCGAATGTGGCGTACCGCCTCAACGATGTTGCCGGTGCCCGCCTCGCCCTTGGTGCGCATCATTGCTGCACCCTCGTTGATGCGTCGAAGTGCCTCGCCGAGATCCTTGCAGCCGCAGACAAACGGCACCCTGAAGTCGTGCTTGTTGATGTGATTGCGGTCGTCTGCTGGCGTCAACACCTCGGACTCGTCGATGTAGTCGACGTCGAGCGCCTCAAGGATGCGTGCCTCGGCGATATGGCCGATGCGTGCCTTGGCCATCACAGGGATCGAGACGGCCGCCTGAATCCCCTTGATCATGTCGGGGTCGCTCATCCGCGCGACGCCACCATCGCGGCGAATGTCGGATGGGACGCGCTCCAGCGCCATCACGGCGACGGCGCCAGCCTCTTCGGCGATCTTCGCTTCGGCGGGGGTGACCACGTCCATGATCACGCCGCCCTTCAGCATCTGGGCGAGGCCCTTCTTCGTGACCCAGGTCGACTTTTTTGTCGTGCTCTTCTTTGCTGCCATGACACGATTCTCGCATACCATCAGGGCTACGATGGCTGACGAGATACGACTGAGCGACGAGGAGCGAGGGTTTGCGGCTGGGCGCGTTCTGATCCCACGTGCCCGACCTGGTGCGCGCGGCCAGATCGCGAGCGTGAATGTCTCCTTCCCGGGCGGCGTGCCGAAGCGACCGATTGCACGCACCACGATCGGCACCCTCGGCCTGGCTGGTGACGGGCAGCGCAGCAAGCCGCCGGTCCATGGCGGCCCGTCGAAGGCGGTCTGCCTCTACGGGGTCGAGCAGATCGGTCGCGTCAATGCCGACGGGCACGACCTCTACCCTGGCGCGCTGGGCGAGAACCTCACCCTCTCGGGCCTCGATCTCGGAGGGCTCGCCGCGGGTGACACGCTCCGCATTGGCGACGCAGCAGGCGGGCCCATCATTGAGCTGACCGAGCCGGCCGCTCCCTGCAAGAACATCGCGACCTGCTTCAGCGACTGGCGCATCGCCCGCGTGAGCGCGAAGGTGCGACCAGAAGATACGCGCTGGTATGCGCGGGTCCTCCGCGAGGGGCCGGTGCAGAGCGGCGACCCTGTTGAACTCCTCGATCCTGCTGCTACGATCGCGGCGCGATGAATACTGAAGTCCTCATCCTGAACCAGGACTACGAACCGCTGAATGTCGCCTCACTCCCCCGCGCCTTCCGCCTCGTCATTGGGGGCAAGGCGGAGATCCTTGCTGAAGGCGCACCGATCCGCAGCGCGTCGCGAAGCTGGACCGCACCATCCGTGGTGCGCCTCCGCCACCGCGTGCGTCGTCCGCGACCGCGCGCGAAGCTCAGCCGCAAAGAGATCTTCGCGCGCGACAAGCACATGTGCCAATACTGTGGCCGCGCGGGTGTCTCACTCACGATCGACCATGTGATCCCAAAGAGTCGTGGTGGCGACTCATGGTCATGGGAGAACCTTGTCACCGCCTGCATGACCTGCAATCACCGTAAGGGTGATCGACTCCCAGAATCGGCAGGCCTACAGTTGCGCCGTCGCCCCTATGAACCACGATGCGATGTCTACGCAATCTTCCTGCCCTACCTCCGCAACACGGCCTACGCGGCCTGGCGCGACTTCCTCTTTATTGGAGAGGGCGCAGCAGCGAGCGGCGCGTGAACCCGGCGGCGATTCGCGCCGCAATGCCTGCCGATGTTGCAGGCGTGATGCGCGCGCTTCGTACCGCTGGATTCGGTGCATATGTTGTGGGTGGCGCCGTGCGCGATGCGCTTGTCGGCCGCACGCCAGCCGATTGGGACCTTGCGACCGAGGCGACGCCCGATCAGATGCGCATCATCTTTCCGAATGCCGAATACGAGAACCGCTTCGGTACGGTTGGCGTGCCGACCGAGGCGGGAATCGTCCGCGAGGTGACAACCTTCCGCGCCGATGGCGCGAGCAGCGACGCGCGCCGCCCCGACTCGATCATCTTCCTGCAGCGCATCGAGGGCGATCTTGCGCGTCGTGATTTCACCATCAATGCGATGGCATTCGGCCTCGCACCAGAGTCGAGCCGCCGCCTCGACCCCGTGACCGATAGCGCCCTCATCGACCCGTATGGTGGAGCTGATGACCTGGCCGCAGGGATCGTGCGTGCCGTTGGCGATCCGGCCGAGCGGTTCCGCGAAGATGCACTCCGCATGCTCCGCGCGATTCGCTTTGCCGCGCGCTTCGAACTCACCATCGAGCCTGCGACTGCAGCAGCAATCCAGCGTGATGCAGGCCTAGCTGCACGCCTCTCGGGTGAACGGATTGGTGCCGAGATGGACGGCGTGCTTGCAGCAGCTCGTCCAGCCCTTGCCCTGCAGATCGCCTACGACCTCGGACTTATCGCTGCAATTGCGCCCGCCCTCGCCGCCGACTGGGCGGACGAGATTCCGAAGCGCGTCGAGTCGATTGGCGGTGCCGCCGGCACTCCTGCATACGACCCGCTCGGTCGCCTCGCAGAACTGTTCGCGCAGATCGTTGACGACGAGGACGTTGCCGCAACGCTCGAATCGTGGCGACGACCACGGGCGACCATCCATGAAATTCGCACCATTCGCACCATCGACCGCATGAGCAACGAGGCAGAGCTTGCCGGTGGTGGACGCGCACGCGCAATCGATCTGCGCATTGCCGCCGCTATCGCCAACGGTGACGCACGCGATGCTGCCCGCCAGCTGCGTCGGCGCATTGCAACGGGGCGGGCCTCAGCATGTGCAACCTCAATGCTCGCGGCATGTGAGGCGGCCGATGCCGACGCACTCCCTGCGGCCGCCCACGACCTCGCCATCGACGGCGACCTGCTCGTCGCACACTGCGGCGAGGCCCCTGGCGCGTGGGTCGGCGAGCTCTTGGGCCAGCTCGTCATTGATGCCGCTCACGGTCGCGTCCCTAACACGGCGGACGCACTCCTCTCTCGTGCCGCCGAGGTGCGTCGCAGTTCGCTGCCCTAGGATTGCCGCATGGCGACTGAACCACTGACGATTCTCGTAACTGGCGGCGCAGGCTACGTTGGCGCCGCTTCGGCCGATGCGCTCATCGAGGCTGGGCATCGCGTCGTGATCCTCGACGACCTCTCCACGGGCGACAGCTATCTGATCCCGAACGCGGCCTCATCGATCACCGGCTCGTACGTGGATCGCGACCGTGTCGGTGACCTTATCCGCGATGCACGGATCGATGCCGTGCTCCATTGCGCAGCGCGCAGCATCGTCTCCGACTCCATGGAGAAGCCTGAGCGCTACTACCGCGATAATCTGATCGGCAGCCTCAACCTGCTCGACGCCGTACAGAATGCAGGGATCCGCCATTTTGTCTTCTCGTCGAGCGCTGCCGTCTACGGCGGTGCGCAGTCGGCGCTGATCCCTGAAGATTCGATGACCGCCCCAATCAATCCGTACGGCGCAACAAAGCTCGCATTCGAGCACGCACTGCGCAGTTACGCGCAGGCATTCGACATGCAGGTACTCGCGCTTCGCTACTTCAACGTTGCCGGCGCAACTGAGCGCGTGAGTGAACGACATACGCCCGAGACGCACCTCTTGCCACGCATTGTCGCAGCCGCCCAATCTGGCGAGCCGTTCACGCTCTTCGGTGCAGACTTCCCCACGCCAGATGGAACGGCGCTCCGCGACTATGTCCACATTGCCGATGTAGCGGCAGCGAATGCCGCCGCCTTTGCAGCGCTACAGAAGGGGAAGATCGGCAGCACGTTTGCGGCCATCAACATCGGAAGTGGCACTGGCACGAGTGTCCGCGAGGCGATCGCAGCCGTGGAGCGGGCGAGCAAACTCTCCGTAAAAATCGACCAGCAGCCGCGACGAGACGGCGACCCGGCAAGCCTCGTCGCAAATATCGACCGCGCGGCAAAACTCCTCGGATGGCGCCCGCGTCAGAGCGATATCAATCGCATCGCTCGTTCGCTCTTCTCCGCCAGCTAGGCGGAGTACAGATCGCGAGTTACCCCTCGCGCTGCTCTGGCACTCCTTGCAAGAGGTACCAGCCAATGAGCATCGTGGCGAGTAGGGTCAGCAGGCCAACGGTATACGCGCCGTTCCCGAGAACTGGGTGAAGCAGGAAGATCGTGCCTCCGTAGAGGAGCCCGCCGAGCACCTGCGATCCCTTGCCGACGAGGCCGTACAGACCGTAGAACTCACCGAGCTGCTTGGGTGGTGAGAGGCGGTACATCAGGATGCGATCGGCTCCCGAGAGGCCACCGAAGCCGAAGCCGAGGATGACGCCCGCAACGATGAACGGGATCGGCGAGACGAAGAGCGCGCCGATGACGAGCGCCACTGCCCAGAGCGCGAGCACGCGGTTCAAGGTTGCCTTCGGGCCCTGGCTGTCGGTGAGTCGTCCCCACACCAGACCACCGATGACGGCGGTCGTTGCGAGGGCGACCAACACATAGTTCGCCTCTCCCTGCGTGAAGCCGACCGCCTGCACGGCAAAGATCGCCATGATCGAGATCACGGTGTTCTGTGCGTCGGTGTAGAAGAAGCGCGCTGTGAGGAAGCGCTTCAAGCCAGGGAACTTGCCGAGCTCGCGGATCGTGCTAAGTGTTGCGAGGAGCGAGTTGCCTTTCACTGCCTTCCCGGCTGGCTCTGGGATCTCCTTGATGAAGATGAAGATCGGGATGGCCAGCACACCGAACAGGATCGGCGCGAGCACGAAGACCTGTTCGACTGAGAGGCCGCCAAAGAGGATGATCACGCCGATCAAAATCGTGCCGAGATAACCGAGGCCGTTACCAAGCCCCGAAACCCACCCGCGATTCTCTGGGGTGCTCACCAACTTGATCGTGGCGTCGTAGTAGACGAGTGATGACTGGTAGCCAAAGTTCGCGATGCAGAAGAGCACCACGCCAAGGCCGACCGGCACCGAAGGGATGAAGATTGCCGGAACGATCGCCAGCACGGTGAAGAAGAGGAGATACGGCATGCGACGGCCGGCACGATCGGAGATCGCACCGATTGCTGGCGAGATCAACGCATTGATGCCGACCGAGAGGGCGATCGAGATCTGAAGCCACAGGTTTCCCTGCGACTCACCGAGCCCCTTCTCACTGGTGAGATAGAGGCCGATCGCGTACGAGAAGATTCCGTACGACCAGATCGTGTTCGCGAGGTCGTAGAGCGTCCACGATGCGATCCACGTCGACGGGACCGTGATCTTGACGCCCGAGCTTGCAGTCCGTTGTGCCATCTCTTCTAGTCCTCCCACATCTAAGAGCGCAGCGAGGGCTCGCTGCGTGGCCCCTTAGGCTCCCGACAGGATGGCGGGTTGTACGCCCGTGTGCCGCCACCGCCGCGCAGGGCGCACCCTGCGCACGGCTACGATCAGCCCATGCCAAGAAGGAGCGCCGATCCTGCCCGAGCGTGGGCCGTGAGCCTTGAGCGGCGCCGCCCTGGGCTCGCAGCGGACGTGCTCGCCGGCCTCGCAGAGCTCTACGGGCACCCTGCGTGGAAGCCCCGCCTCGACCCGATCAGCGAACTCGTCACGACCATCTTGAGCCAGAACACGAGCGACACGAATGCGGAGCGTGCCTTTGCTGCGCTGCGCGCGCGATACCCCTCCTGGGGGGAGGTTGAACGAGCACCAGTCCGCTCCCTCGCCGCAACGATTCGGAGCGGTGGTCTCGCCGCGCAGAAAGCCCCGCGCATCAAGGCGGCGCTCCGTGCGGCACGCCTCCAGAGCGGGACCTACGATCTCAACTTCCTCGCCGCCATGGAGCCGCTCGCTGCCCGCGCATGGCTCACCGCAATCCCCGGCATTGGCCCGAAGACCGCATCAATCGTCATGTTGTTCTGCTTCGGCGTGCCGCTCATGCCAGTCGATACCCACGTGGAGCGGGTGAGCAAGCGCATCGGCCTCCTGCCACCGAAAGCGAGCCTAGCCTTTGCTCACGATGCGTGGCTCCACCTTGTACCGCCCGAGGCAATGTACGAGGCGCACGTTGCGCTCATCCGACATGGACGCGGGCACTGCGATGCGCTGCGACCAACCTGTGCGACCTGCCCCGTTACGCAGCGCTGCCGCTTTGTGAATCGTCGCGCGCCGTAAGGCGTACGGGGACGCGCGACCAGGCAACACTGCGCAGCGCAACGGTACCGTTATCCATCAACACCTCGACCGCTGCGCCAGTCGGGAGTGCGAGTTGGCGACCAGAGTCGGAACGTTGCCCATCGGCAAGTTCGGTGAGTCGCGGATCATCGGGTCCACTTGCATGGGCGAGCACACTCCAATCACCGAGAAGCGCGAGCCCATCGATGACGCGGATCGGATGGCCGCCACACGTGCACGATGCAGCACGTCGACCCATCGCCATCGCTGCAGCAGAATCAGCGACGAGGGTGAGATCGTCGCGCGCGAGCCATCGCTCGAGAGCTGCACGACGCTGCGGGTCACCGGCGAGGCGGGTGGCGTCACCGCCGCAGAGGAAAATCGTGGAGTAGGACTCCCCTGCATCGCCGAGTGGGATGAGGTGTGCAATTCGCCCACGAGCGGCAAGGGTCGCCTGCAGCATCTCGGCCTGTCGGGTCTCATCAGAGGCGAGTGAGGCGAGCCCAATCTCGCCGCGGTGTGAGGCGAGCCAGGCGAGCGCCTCTGGCCACGCCTGGGAGTGCACGCCGAAGCCGCCGCCTGAGAGATAGAGATGTGCCATCGCGTGATCGTAGGCTCCCTCCTGCCGCTGCGCCATACTCTCCCTATGGAGGGAACAAGACGTTCGGGTCGCATTGTTCTAATCGGGTCCGGAGAGATCGGCCCCTCTATGGCGCCACTTCACCGTGCGCTCATCGCCTCACTCCCAAAGCGCGCTACGCCCGCATCGCTCGTCGCCCTTGATGGTTCGTACGACTTCCAGACAAATCGCGCGGAGATGGGCGAGAAGATTGCCGTCTTCTTTCGATCGAAGGTAGGGGTGCCGACAACGGTCGTGGGCCTCCCCGAAACTGAGCGTGCCGGTGCCGACCTTCCCCCCACAGCATTTGCGCCCACACTCGCTGCACTCGACAGCGCAAATCTCATCTTCCTTGGGCCTGGGTCGCCGACTCGCGCTGTTGCACGGTGGGCAGACACACCAATCATTGACCGCCTGATTGCACGCATTGATGCCGGTGCAACACTCGTCACCTCGTCGGCTGGTGCAGCAGCAGCAGGCACGATGACGCTGCCCGTGTACGAGCTCTATAAGGCGGGGCTTAACGCAACGTGGATCAACGGCCTCAACCTACTCGGCACGCTCACGGGAATTCGCGCCGCAATCATTCCGCATTGGAACAATGCAGAAGGTGCAACGCACGACACATCACGTTGCTATATCGGCGAGGCGCGACTGTTGCAACTCACCCAGGATCTTCCCGCTGGCGTTGCTGTTCTGGGCATTGATGAGCACACCGCCCTGTCGATCGATCTCGGCACAGAACTCGTGAGCGTTCACGGGAAGGGTGCGGTGACGATTCGGATTGCCGGAGTCGGTGAGATAGCACTCCATGCTGGCGCGAGTGAACCGCTCGACACATTCGTCGCGCGATTCTCTGGCGCGGTCGTGCCACCGGCGCACCGCATTCCTACGCCGGTCGGTGCCCCCGAGGCGGCCGTCGTCGAGCATGGCGCTCCCTCTCAGAGCTCCATCGCCCCAGCCGTGGAGCGCCTGATCGCGCTCCGTGCTGCTGCGCGTGCAGAGAAACGCTACGCAGACGCCGACGTCATTCGCGAGGCGATTGAGGCGCTAGGAGTAGAGCTCACCGATGCGCCGACCGGCGCAACCTGGGTGCTGCGCCCTTAACGCGTCACCTTCGAGGCGAGTGCGCCGACGCGGCGCTGAAGGCCGCTCGGCAAGATGCCAAGGATGCGCGCTGCGATCGCGTTCATCCAGCCCGGCACCACGAGCGCCTGCCCTGCCTCAACGGCATCGAGCGCCGTACGGGCAACAAAGTCGGCGCTCGTCAACATGAAGCCGGGCGTCCCCGTAAGTGAGAGGCCGCCACGCTCCTGGAAGCCGCTCGGCGTATAGCCCGGTGCCACGCAGGTGACGCGAATGCCGAGCGGGCGCGCCTCTTCGTGGAGCGCGAGGGTGAAACTGCGCACGAATGCCTTCGTCGCCGCGTAGGTCGTGAAGCCTGGGAACGGGAGAAACGATGCGACCGAGGCGACGTTGAGGATCGCACCGCGCTTGCGTGGCGCCATCGCAACAAGTGCCGCGCGCGAGAGTCGAGCGAGTGCGATCACGTTGAGCATCGCTTCGTTGGTCTCACCATCGGCGTCGAGTTCTGTGATCTTGCCGAAGCGGCCGTAGCCTGCGTTGTTCACCACAAGATCAAGTGGGCGCACATGATCGGCGATGCGCGCCTCAACGAGTGCAACACCTGCTGCCGTTGAGAGGTCTGCGACGATGGTTTCGCACGCCGATCCGGCGGTGGTTGCGAGTGCGGCAACACGCGCGAGCTCATCGGTTCGACGCGCAACGAGGACAAGGTCCCAGCCGCGCTCCGCCAGTCGAATCGCAATTCGCTCGCCGATACCCGACGATGCTCCAGTGACAAGCGCAGTCTTTCGTCCCATAAGGGGAGTATGATCCTTTCATGGAACCCGTGCTCGATATCGTCATACGAACAAGCGCCGTTTATCTCTTCTTACTGCTCGGGATTCGCCTGATCGGCCGCGGCGAGGCGGCACAGCTGCGAACCGTTGACCTCGTCCTCCTCCTTGTGCTTGCCAACTCGGTGCAAAATGCGATGGTCGGTTCTGATGTTTCGCTCGTCGGTGGGTTCGCCGCTGCTGCAACGCTGCTCATCCTCACCCGCCTCTTGCATCTTGCAGAGGCACGCTTCTCCTGGTTGCGTCGCAGCGTTGAAGGCGAGCCGCTCCTGTTGGTTCGACACGGAAGGATCTCGCGGAGCGCCATGGCTCGAGCAGGGATGAGCACCGACGACCTTGCGCTCGCCGCGCGTCGCTTCGGTATCGCCAGCATTCAACAGATTGAACTGGCGATCCTCGAGGCAGACGGCGAGGTCAGCGTGATTGGTTCGAACAACCGTGCGCCGCGACGAAGGCGGGCGGTGCAGGTTCGTGCACCGAAACGAGCGCGCCGCTAGTACCGCCACAGAGGCGTTGGTAGGGGGACCTGGATTCGAACCAGGGACCGGCGGGATATAAGCCCGCTGCTCTAACCTCTGAGCTATCCCCCCATGGTGCAGATTCCACCATCTAGTATGACGCCCGTTCAGGCGGATGTGGAGAGTGCCACCCCTGCTGCATAGAGCGCAAGCCCGCAGGCGCTCAACTCCCAACCGCGTCGGCGTCGATGCGCCTCGCCACCTGCGCTGACAATCAAACCACCTGCTGCAAGTGTGGCGCCGAGCGCGAGCGACAACGCGCTTGCCGCCGTGCCAAAGAGAACGAATGCGAATGCTATGACGTGAAGAAGTGTTGCAAGGGCCAGCGTCGTTCGCTGCCCGATGCGCACAACGATGCCGTGCGTGCCGGCAGCTCGGTCGAGTTGATAGTCGGCGAGTCCATTTTGAAGCGCAAGTGCACTCCCACCAGGAATTGCCGCGAGGCTGAGCAGCAAAATTGCTGGTGCAATGACAGCACCTGCAGCGCTCCATGCAAAGAGCGGAATGAGTGCGACGCCGAGTGCAAACGGAAGGAACGAGAGCCAGGTGCGCTTCACTCCCGCGTCGTAGAGGTAGCCCAACGTTGCTCCAGCGACTGCGATCTGCAGACAATCCGTGCCAAGGAGACTCGCCGCACCGAACCCAATCGTCGCACTCACGGCAATAATCGTGCGAACGGTTCGCGGGTGCAGCTCCCCCATCGCGAGTGGCTTCTCTGTTCGGCCCTGGTCGCTCCGTTCGTCGAGGAGGTCGTTGAGCGCACCGATCGATGCGTGGATTCCGACCATCGTGAGCGCGGCGAGTGCCGCTCGCGTGCCACTCCCGCCTGCGACGAGGGTCAACCCTGCCGCAACAGCCGCATTGAGCAGTGTTGGGAGAGGGTGGATCAGGCGCAGGATCGGCGGCAGACTTTGCATAGGACGAGCCTACTCGTTGCACGCTAGAATCACGCCATGAGTAGCACCCCCGCAATTGCCGTACGCGACCTCGTCAAGCGCTATAAGGGCTCGGACCGCAACGCGGTAGACGGTGTCTCCTTCACGGTGGAGCAGGGATCCCTCTTCGCCCTCCTCGGCCCGAACGGTGCAGGGAAGACGACGACGATCAGCATCCTCACCACCACCCTGGCGGCGACATCCGGGAGCGTGCAGATTGCTGGAGCCGACCTCGCCAAAGAGCAGTCCGAGGTCCGCCGCCGCGTCGGGATCATCTTCCAGAAGCCCTCGCTCGACCGTGCGCTGACGGGCGAGGAGAACTGCCGCTTCCATGCCGCCCTCTATGGTGCGTATGCCTACCGCCCAACGTTTGGGCTGATGCCGCAGGAGTACCGCGACCGCGTCATCGAGCTTGGCGCACTTGTCGGGCTTGACCGCGATGACCTGTTCAAGAAGATCTCAAAGTATTCGGGCGGCATGCGACGCAAGCTCGAGATTGCACGGTCGCTGCTTCACAAGCCACAGGTGCTCTTCCTCGACGAGCCGACCGTTGGACTCGACCCCGAGTCGCGACGTTCGGTGGCCGGATACCTTGATGCGATTCGCCGCAGCGAGGGGACGACGATGGTCCTCACCACGCACTACCTCGACGAGGTAGAGATCGCCGACCAGGTGTGCATCATCGACCGCGGGAAGATCGTGGCGAATGGGACGCCAGCCGAACTTCGCGTTGGCACCGGGGTCACCCGTGTAGAGCTTGAGTCGGTCGACCGCGTTGCCCTCGGCGCAGAGATCCAGCGCCTCGGTCATACACCACAGCCCATCTCCGCTGGTTTTGCCGTTGAGGTGAAGGGCGCTGAGCCGGCTCATGCACTTCTCCGTGATCTCGTAACCCCACTCACGCGCTTCGAGGTGCGGAGCCCAAGCCTGGAAGACGCGTACTTGAAGATCGTTGCGGCAACCGCAGATGAGCGCGAAGAGTCGCCGCTCGATGATGCGCCGCGTCGGGGCTTCCGCCGATGAGCAGCGCCATGCAGTCCGCGCCATCAACGCGCTTCGGCATCCGTAAGGAGCTTGCCGCCGCGGGCGCGATCGCGGCGCGCGATGTCACGAAGCTCCTGCGCGATCCGATCCGACTGGTCGGCGGCCTCGTCTTCCCTGCCCTCTTTATCGGCGTGCTCGGCGGCGCCTTCGCCTCGAACTTCCAGTCGCCAGGAATCGATCTGCTCCCCTTCATCTTTGCGGGGCAGCTGGCGCAGGGCGTGTGGCAGTCTGCCGCGCTCGGACTCGTCTCAATCCTCGAAGACCGTGAGAACGACTTCAGCCAAGAGATCTTCGTTGCCCCAATCGGGCGACGCACGATCCTCGCCGGAAAGATCCTGGGTGAGTCGCTCGTCGCCTTCCCGCAGGCGTTCACGGTGATGGCCTTCGGCATCATCTTGGGGATCCCCCTCACGCTGGCCCAGGTCTTCGCAATCATCCCGGCGCTCGTGCTGGTCGCCCTCTTCGGCGCATCGTTTGGCGCCCTCATCGTGAGCCTCCTGCCAAACCAGCGCTCGGCGAACCTCCTCTTCCCGTTCATCTTCTTGCCGCAGTTCTTCTTGGCCGGCGCGTTCAACCCGATCCGCAACCTCCCCTGGTACCTCGACATCGTCAGTCATATCGCACCGCTGCGCTACGCCGTCGACCTGATTCGTGGCGCCTACTACGGCTACCCGAATGCAGCAGTGCTTGGCGATCCTGCGTGGACAACTGCCGTCATCGTCATCACCACCGTCGTCATGCTCTCGATCGGCACCCTCCTCTTCGTACGGAGTGAACGCAACCGCTAACCGCAACCGCTCGTGGTAATCACAGCGGTTCACTAAGAGTTAGCGCGCGGCTCAGGATTCCCACCTTTCTCCTGGCGCGCGCACACTCAGGTTGGAGCGCGGGCCCTATCGCTCGACTTCGAGTGGTGACCGGCGCCGGAAGCTGGAGGCAGCAGATATGCGCAAGACTGCATCACCTACCTGGTATCCGAAAGCGGTCGCCATCGGGCGCATCGTGATCGGCATCATTTTCCTCTGGGCGGGGCTCGAGAAGGTCATCGGTGGGGCTGGGGCCTGGACCGCAAAGGGCTTCCTCGCGTTTGGTACGGGCGGCACGCTGGGCTGGCCGTTCGTCACGGGCGATGTCGCGGCCGGAACCGTCTTCAACCCAACCCATGATTTCTGGGTCGGGCTCTCTGCAAACGAGGGTGTCGTCTCGCTCGTCAACGTCTTGGTCCAAGTCGGGCAGATCTCGATTGGCACCGCGTTGATTCTCGGTGTTGCAACGCGCTTCGCTGCGACGATGGGCGCGCTGATGATGACGTTCTTCTTCTTTGCCGCATGGGACTTCGCCTACGGCATCGTGAACCAGCACCTCGCGTATGCGGTGGTGACATTTGGTCTCGGTGTCCTTGGGGCGGGGAACTACTACGGCCTCGACGCGGGCCTCGGCGGGAGCCTCCCAGCTGGCGTTCGCCGCTGGCTCGCCTCAGGGGAGACCGTCGCCGCATAGCGACGGCGCTCTCTAACGGGCCGCGAGGGTCCGGTGCAGCGTAAGCTGCCCGGGCCTTCGTCGTATCTCCAGCAGTTTGCGGCTACGCCTTCTCGGGGAAGTGGCAGGCGACCTGGTGTCCGCTCGATGTCTCGCGAAGCACCGGTGATTCGGTGCTGCAGCGCTCGGGATTGCCGAGCTTCTCTTTGAGCCAGCAGCGCGTCTGGAAGCCGCAACCGCTCGGCGGGTTTGTTGGCGACGGTACATCGCCCTTGAGGATGATGCGCTTCCGCTTCTTCTCGATCGCTGGATCGGGAATCGGCACCGCTGAGAGTAGCGCGATCGAATACGGGTGGAGTGGCGCTGCGTTGAGTTCTATCGATGGCGCGACCTCGACGATTTTACCGAGGTACATGACGGCGGTTCGATCGCTGATGTGGCGAACAACCGAAAGGTCATGCGCAATGAAGAGGTAGGCGAGGCCGAGCTGCTGACGAAGCTCGGCGAGCAGGTTGAGGATCTGTGCCTGCACGCTCACATCGAGTGCGCTCACGGGCTCGTCGGCAACGACAAGATCTGGGTTGAGGGCAAGCGCTCGCGCAACGCCGATGCGCTGGCGCTGACCACCTGAGAACTCGTGTGGGTAGCGATCGGCAAAGCGTGGGTCGAGTCCAACCAGGCCCAACAGCTCGCTCACGCGAGCGCGACGCTCAGCGGTCGTGCCGACCTTATAGATATCGGCAGGCTCTTGGATGATCGCCCCAACAGTCATGCGCGGATTGAGCGAAGCATACGGATCTTGGAAGATCATCTGCACGCGACGGCGCAGTGCATGCAACTCTTCGCCCTCTGCCTTGGCAAGGTCGTGGCCATCGAACTCGATCGATCCGTGCGTTGGCTTCACGACGCGCGTGATCGCGCGCGCAACGGTGCTCTTGCCACAGCCCGACTCACCGACAAGTCCGAGGATCTCACCCTTCGCGACCTCAAACGAGACGCCGTCTACCGCGCGCACCTCTGCCACGGTGCGCTCGCGAATCAACCCTTCACGAATAGGGAATCGAACCTCGAGATCCTTAACCTGGAGGAGGCGCTGCCCGCTCATCTGCGACCTGCCGCTGGTCGCCCTTCGGCAACCTCCGCCTGTGCA
>Ga0209190_1001154_pt1 | contig 18578 bp, 19 predicted proteins | sample M_140205_XF_Meta_FD_187315 | JGI IMG/M metagenome (GOLD analysis project Ga0209190, IMG submission 187315) | Freshwater microbial communities from Lake Montjoie, Canada to study carbon cycling - M_140205_XF_MetaG (SPAdes) (version 2) | ecosystem: Environmental > Aquatic > Freshwater > Lake... | reverse complement strand
ACCGCCGCCGGCTGTGGCACATTCATCGGCACGATATGCACGCCGGGACGGCCTAGCCGCCCGACATCGCGCGGCGGCGCCACGGCCGTGCCCGGCAGCGGCGCGAAGGTCTGGCCCAGCAGCCGCGTCACGGCGGCCTGGGTGATATCGCCCGCCACCGCGATCTTGAGCCCGTTCTTGACCCAGTGGCCCTTGGCGAAGGCGCGTAGGTCGGCCTGCGTCACCGCATTGACGCTGGCGACATCGCCATTGCTGGCATGCCCGTAAGGATGGCCATTGAAGAAGTCGCGCATGAAGGCGCGCGCCGCCACCTGCCCCGGCTCGGCGGCATCCTGCTCCAGCGACTGGATGATGGAGGCGCGCACCCGCGCCAGCGGCTCATTGTCGAAACGCGGGCGGGTCAGCGCCAGTTGCAGCAGGCGCATGGCCTCGCCCGCATCGGCGGCAAGGCTCGAAACACTGATGACGGTGAAATCGCGTTCCGCCCGGGCCGAGAACTGGATCGCCTTGGCCGCCAGCGCCTGATGGAAGGCGGCGGAATTCAGGTTGCCCGCGCCCTCATCCATCATCGCGGCCGTGATCGCGGCCAGGCCGGGCTTGGTGCGCGGATCATGCGCCGAGCCGCCAGGCAGCGAAACGCTGAACGACACGATGGGAACGGTGTGATCCTCGACGAACCAGACCTGCGCCTGCTTGCCCAGATCGATGTTGCGCACTTCGGCGGCGGTCGCGGGCAACGCGGTCAGGGCGAGCAGGAGGATGGCCAGCAGACGCTGCATTACTTGCCCCCACCCGGCAGGAGAAAGCCCGTCACCGACTCGGCCCGGTTCAGGCCGGCAGCCGCGCTGCGCACGGCATTGGCGCTGACGGCGCGGATGCGCTGCGGCCAGGCGTTCACATCGTCCACCGTCAGGCCAATGGTCAGCGCCTGACCATACGCACTGGCCATCTGGTACTGGCTGTCGCGCCGGAACGTGACGGCGGCGATCAACTGCGTCTTGGCGCGATCCAGGTCGGGGCCGGTGGGCGCGGTGCGGGCGGCGGTGGCCAGCACCTCGTCCAGCGCGCGTTCGAGATTTTCCAGCGTCACGCCGGGGCGCGGCACGGCATAGAGGCTGAACTCGCCCATGTCGCGGCGATAGCCGTCATAGGAGGCGCCCACTTCGGTGGCCAGCTTCCGCTGTTCCACCAGCACGCGATAGAGCAGCGAGGTCTGGTCGCCGCCCAGCGCCTGCGCCATCGTCTCCAGCGCCTCGGCGCGGCCCGGCTGCGCCGTGGCATAGGACGGCACACGATAGGTGCGGCTGAAGACCGGCACCTTGGCGTCGTCGCGCGTGATGCGCAGCCGCGATTCCGTCAGGCGGGGCGGATGGGCGTTCTCCGCCCGCTGCGCCAGCGGCCGGGCGGGCAGCCCGCCATATTCCTTTTGCGCCATCACCCGCACATCTTCCGCCGTGACATCGCCCGCCACCACCAGGATGGCGTTGTTGGGGGCATAATGCCTGCGATAGAAATCGCTGGCGCTGGCGCGGTCGATATGGCGCAGCTCTTCCATCCAGCCCACCACGGGGCGGCCATAGGGATGCGACAGGTGCAGCGCCGCGTTCATCTGCTCGCCCATCAGGCTTTGCGGATCGTTCTCGGTGCGCATGCGGCGCTCTTCCATGACGATCTCGCGCTCGGTGGCGACATTGGCGTCGGAGAGGTCGAGGTTGGCGATGCGGTCGGCTTCCATCTGCATCGCCAGCGGCAGTCGGTCCTTGGCGATCTGTTCGTAATAGGCGGTGTAGTCGTAGAAGGTGAAGGCGTTGCTCTCGCCGCCATTGCGGGCAATGGCCTGGGTGAAGCCTTCGCCCGGCACCTTCTTGGTGCCGCGGAACATCATGTGCTCGAAGAAATGCGCCATGCCGGAAATGCCGGCGGGATCATCAACCGCGCCGACCTTGAACCACAGCATATGGGTGGCGACGGGGGCGCGGTGATCGGGGATCACCAGCACCTGCATGCCGTTGGCGAGCGCAAACTGGAAAGTCTGGCCGCCGCGCACTTCGCGCGCCGGCGATTGCGCCGCCGCTGGTGTCAGAAGCGCGAGAGCGCCGACCCCCAGGAGCATCGGCCAGGAAAAACGCGAACGTCGAGATGATGCTGCCGCACACGCAACGACGCGAGCGATTTCCTGGTTGGCCGTGCGACCATTCAAAAAATCAGAACCAGTCAAACCAGCCGCCGCTCGAAGCACGGGGGGCCGGCCGCGCGGCCACGCCACGGCGGCGCTCGAACTCCGCATCGGCATTGATGGTGCCGCTGCCGGCCTGGGCCGGCGTGCCCAGCAGGCGCGCCGTGAAGCTGGCGTCGGCGCCCTGCATCGTGCCGCTGTCGGACTGCAGGCGCTGGCGAATGCCGGGATCCGCGCGATTGACGCCGGCCGAGGCTAGCAGCATGCGCTCGCCGGCGGAATAATTGCCTGTGATGTTGGAAGCGACGGTGGCGGTGTCGCCACCGAACATGGCGCTGGTGGCGGCGCTGGCGGAATCTGGCGTGTTGGTGGGGGCGGCGCCCGGCGTCGGCGGCATCAGGTTGAAGCCCGGCGGGATCACCAGCGGCGCCTTGGTGGTGACGGCGAACTCGTCCGGCGAGGCCTTGGTCAGGCCCGCAGATTCGCGCAGGGACTGGCAACCACAAAGCGCGGCGGCGACGATCAGGCCCAAGGTCAGCCGGGTAATGGGGGTATTACGCATCTTTGATACTCTCCGACGGCTTGATCACATCATAGATGAACGCGACCGCCCCCAGCGTCACAGCCACATCCGCAATATTGAAGACATACCAGTCATAGCCGAAACCGTGAAAGTGGAAAAAATCGGCCACTTTCCCATAGACCAGCCGGTCCAGCAGGTTCCCCAGCCCCCCGCCGATCACCAGGCCGCAGCCCACGGTCACCGCCAGGACGCTGGATTTCCACAGCCACCAGGACAAAAACCCGATCATTGCCAGCGTCAGGCCTATCTGCAGGCCGGCGCCCAGCGGCCCGTTGGCCGGGAAGAGGCCATAGGAAATGCCGGGGTTCCAGACCATGACCAGGTTGAAAAAGGAGGTCACGCGGACACCCTCCCCCGGCAGCAGGTCGGCAAAGCCGAGGCCATAGAGCATGGCGAGCTTGTGGCCCTGGTCGGCCACGAAGGCCGTTACGGCCATGACAAGACCGATCAGGCGCAGGCGGCGGTGATCCGATTCTGCGAGGACGGCATCGCTCACGGGTCAGCCTGCGACGGCATGGGTGCAGCGGTTGCAGATGTGCTGGGTGTTGGCCGCAACTTCCGGCAGCACCCGCCAGCAGCGGCCGCACTTCTCGCCCTCGGCGCGCACGATCTCCACGGCGGCGAAGCCCGGCGGCGCGTCGCTTTGCGCCAGCGTCACGACATTGGCGGCAGAGGTGATGGCGATCTCGGTCAAATCCACCGTGTCGAACAGGGCCAGGTCGGCGGGATCGGCCAGTTGCAGTGTCACGGCCGCTTCCAGGCTGGAACCGATCAGTTTTTCGGCGCGCTGCAGTTCCAGCGCCCCGGTGACGGCGCGGCGCAGTTCACGCAGGCGCTTCCACTTGGCCAGCAGTTCGGTATCGGCCCAGTCGGCGGGCACGGCGAAGAAGTCGTGCAGATGCACGCTCTGGTCCGGGAACCGCGTCGTCCAGGCTTCTTCCATGGTGAAGCAGAGGATGGGCGCGAACCAGGTGACGACACGCCGGAAGATTTCGTCGCTGACGGTGCGGACACTGCGGCGGCGGATGCTGTCGGCGCGGTCGCAATAGAGTGCGTCCTTGCGGATGTCGAAATAGAAGGCCGAGAGGTCATTGGTGCAAAAATTGAACAGCGTCGTGGTGACAAGATTGAAGTCGAAGGCGCGATAGGCGGCGCGGACCTGCGCGTCCAGCTCGGCCAGCCGCGCCAGCATGAAGCGCTCCAGCTCCGGCATGGCGTCGCGGTCGATGCGCTCCTTTTCGTCGAAGCCCGACAAATTGGCCAGCATGAAGCGGATCGTATTGCGCAGGCGGCGATAGGATTCGACGTTGGCCTTGATGATGTCGTCACCGATGCGCAGGTCTTCGGTGAAATCGCTGGAGGCCGCCCACAGGCGCAGGATCTCGGCGCCGTTCTTCTCGGCGATGACCTGCGGCGCCAGGGTGTTGCCCAGCGACTTGGACATCTTGCGTCCTTCCTTGTCGAGGACGAAGCCGTGCGTCAGCACGCCCTTGTACGGCGCGCGGCCACGGGTGCCGACGCTTTCCAGCAGCGAGGACTGGAACCAGCCACGATGCTGGTCGGAACCTTCGAGATAGAGGTCGGCCTGCTCTGCCTGCGGCCAGGCCTCGTTGATGGGCTTTTCGAATACGAAGCTGTGGGTCGAGCCGGAATCGAACCAGACATCGAGAATGTCAGTGACCTGTTCGAAATCATCCGGGTTGCGATCTGCGCCCAGGAAGCGCGACGGCGGCGCGGTGAACCAGGCGTCGGCGCCCTCTTCCTCGAACGCCTGCTCGATGCGGTCGAACACCGCCTTGTCGTTCAGCACCAGGCCGCTCGCCTTGTCGACGAAGATGGCCAGCGGCACGCCCCAGGCGCGCTGGCGCGACAGCACCCAGTCGGGGCGGCTTTCCACCATCGCGCCGATGCGGTTCTCGCCGCGTGGCGGATACCAGTCGGTTTTGCGGACCGCTTCCAGCGCCAGCTCGCGCAGCGTCTTGCCGTTCAGGAAGGGTTCGTCGATGGCGACGAACCATTGCGGCGTGGCGCGGAAGATCACCGGCGCCTTGGAGCGCCAGCTATGCGGATAGGAATGGCGTAGCGTGCCCTTCGCCAGCAGCTTGCCATGCTCGATCAGCTCCTTGATCACCGCGCCATTGGCATCACCATCCTTGCCTTCCGGCGTCAGGATGCGCTTGCCGGCAAAGTGCGGCACATGCGGCGCATAGGAGCCGTCGGGCTGGATCAGGTTGAAGGCGTCCGGATTCTTGTTGGGATAGTCGCGGTCGGCGGCGACCAGCAGCTCGAAATCGTCCTCGCCATGACCCGGCGCATTGTGGACGAAGCCGGTGCCGGTGTCGGCAGTAACGAAGGCGGCGGGCAGCACGGGGACTTCGAAATTGTAGCCGAGGCTGCGCAGCGGATGCGCCGCCACCAGGCCCTTCAATTCATCGGCGGGCACGGTGCGGATGCGCGACAGCATCATCTTGGCATGCTTGGCGACCTGCTCGGCCAGCGTATCGGCCAGCAGCAGATGCTCGCTGGGGCGGGCCAGCGAGCCATCGGTGGCATCGGCCACCTCATAAAGGCCGTAGGAAATCTCTGGCGAGAAGGCGATGGCGCGGTTGCCCGGAATGGTCCAGGGCGTCGTCGTCCAGATCACGATGAAGGTGTGCGCCAGTTCAGGTGACGACTTCACCAGCGGGAATTTCACATAGATCGTGGGCGACTGCTTCTCGTGATACTCGACCTCGGCATCGGCCAGCGCCGTCTTCTCGATCGGCGACCACATCACCGGGCGGAAGCCGCGATAGAGCAAGCCATTCTCGACGAACTTCATCGCCTCGCGGGCGATGCGCGCCTCGGCCTTGAAGTCCATCGTCTTGTAGGGGCGCTCGAAATCGCCGATCTGGCCCAGGCGCTTGATCTGCTCGCGCTGCACGCCCAGCCAGTGGCTGGCGAAGGTGCGGCATTCGCGGCGCAGTTCATCCTTCGGAATCTCGTCCTTGTTGCGGCCGCCCTCGCGGAATTTCTCCTCGACCTTCCACTCGATGGGCAGGCCGTGACAGTCCCAGCCGGGCACATAGGGCGCGTCCATGCCCAGCATGCCTTGGCTGCGGACGACGAAGTCCTTCAGGATGTGGTTCAGGCCGGTGCCGGAATGAATGTCGCCATTGGCGTAGATCGGGCCGTCATGCAGCAGGAACAGGGGCCGGCCCTTGGCCTTGGCCCGCAGCTTTCCATACAGGTCCATTTGCGCCCAGCGGGCCAGCCATTTGGGCTCGGCTTCGGGCAGCCCCGCCTTCATGGGGAAATCTGTGGCGGGCAGGAAAAGGGTCGCCCGGAAATCGGGGCTTTCGGCGGGCTTGTCGGACATGGCGACGCTTTTACAGGCGGGCGGGTCAGCCGTCGAGGGTAGGCAGCCGGGGACATTTGGCCAGTATGGCCCGTGCGGCCTGGGCATCGTCCGCGATCTGGGCGATCAGGCCCGGCAGGCCGGAAAAGCGCATCTCGGGACGGATATAGTCCACCAGCTCCACCGACAGGTGCTTGCCGTAAAGATCGCCGTCGAAATCGAACAGGTGCGTTTCCATCAGCGGCACCGTCACTTCGTACATGGGACGAATGCCGAAATTGGCGACGCCGTCATGGCGTTCGATCACCTGGTCGTTCTCGACGATGGCGGCCCGCACGGCATAGACGCCAAAGGCCGGTGCCAGGCAGTGGCCCAGATGCATGTTGGCGGTGGGGAAGCCCATCAGGCGGCCACGGCCGTCGCCATGTTCGACCCGGGCTTCCACCGCCCAGTCACGGCCCAAAAGCTTGGCGGCCTCGCGCGGATGCGCCGCCTTCAGGGCATCGCGGATGCGGGTGGAGGAAATCTTCTCGGTTTTCTCGCCAGCGGCGGCTGCACTGGCCAGCACGGTGTGGAAGGCGGTGACGGAAAAACCGTGGCGCGCGCCTTCCTGCTGCAGCGTGGCAAGATTGCCGCCACGGCCCTTGCCGAAAACGAAATCCTCGCCCACCACCACGCCGGAAACGCCCAGGCCTTCGACCAGGATATCGCGGACGAAGACATCGGCGGTACGCACCGCCATGGCGGCGTCGAAGGGCAGTGCGAAAAAGGCGTCGGCGTCCAGCTCCGCGATCAGCCGCGCCTTGGTGCGCAGCGGCGTCAGGCGGAAGCTTTCCGGCGATGGTTTGAAAAACTCCTGCGGATGGGGTTCGAAGGCCAGTACCGCCAGCGGCTTGCCGTTCGCCCGCGCCTGCCGCGCCGCCTCGCCGATCAGGGCACGATGGCCCAGATGCACGCCGTCGAAATTGCCTACCGCCACGACGGCATCCCGCAGCAATTGCGGCACTTCGCTGAAATGGCGAAAGATGCGCATCAGGCCCCGGCTTCCATCAGATACGGGGCTTCTTGGGCACGAGAACCTTCACATCGGATTCCATGACGGTGGCCTGGCCCACCATGCAGATGCAGTTGATCAGGGCGATGCGGCCCTCGATGCCCTGCACCGTGGCGGTGACGGTCACGGTGTCGCCGATCCGCACGGGGCCCTTGAAGGCGATGGTGGCGCTCTGGAAAATGGTGCCCGCGCCCGGCAACTGCGTGCCCAGCAGCGCCGAAAGAAAGCCGATGGTCAGGGCGCCATGCGCGACGCGGCCGCGAAACACGGTCTTGCGCGCATACTCCTCGTCGAAATGCACCGGGTTCATGTCGCCGGTGGCTTCGCCGAAAAGCTGGATGTCACGCTCGCTGACAGTACGGGTATAGGTGTCGGTCATGCCGACCCTGATATCCTCGAGATAGACAGTCACGTCTTAGCCCTCTTCCGTGGGGTCACCATTGGAGGGCCCGCAAGGCATAGGCCGCGTGTGTCCCGCCGCCCCCCAGCAATGCGGTCACATGTTCCGGGTTATAGGGCTCGACCTCCTCGCCGTGAATGCCGTCAGCGATGAAAAGCACGTCCAGCCCCTGCCCGTTGGCGCCCTTGATGTCGGTGGGCATGCCGTCGCCAATGGCCAGGAAACGTCGGGCGGCGGGCGCCAGGGCGGCGATCTGCGCGCGCGCCATGTTATAAACCGGGCCGTGCGGCTTGCCGTAATAGACGACCTCGCCGCCCAGGGCGGCATAGTCGCGGGCCAGCGCCCCGGCGCACCAGTAGAGGCGCTTGCCCCGGTGCACCACCAGGTCGGGATTGGCACAGAGCATCGTCAGGCCGCGTGCCTGCACCCGCGCCAGTTCATCGGCATAATCGGCGGGCACTTCATTGTCGTCGTCACGCATGCCGGTCAGCAGCACCACTTCGGCTTCGTCCAGCGCCGCATTGGTCACGTTCAGGCCGTCAAAGATGGAAATATCGCGACCGGTCCCGATGTAATAGAAGGGCAGTGTTTTCGCGGTGGCCCGGCGCGCCAGTTCGGCCCGCGCGGCACCGCCGGAGCTCACGATGACGTCGTAACAGTCGGACGGCACGTTGAGCCCGGCAAACTGCTCCTCCACGGCAGAGGGCACGCGCGGCGCATTGGTCAGCAGTATCACCGGCCCGCGCGTTTGGCGGAAGCGGCGCAGGGCGTCGCAGGCAGCTTCGTGCGCGTGATGGCCGTCATGCACCACGCCCCAGACGTCGCAGATCAGCGCATCATAGCCGGGCGCGATGTCGGAAAGGCCGGTGAGAAGACGGGTTGTCATGCCCAAAGCGGATGGCATCTGGCCATCGCGGCGTCAAGACGGGGAAATCCTACGACGCTTTTTTGAAAGGAATAACAGGGGCTTCGCGGTCGGCCAGGACCGGCTTAGAGGCATCGTCGCGCACCGCGCGGGGTTCGCCGAACAGATAGCCCTGGGCATAATCGACGGCATAATCCAGCAATTGCAGCACGGTCTTCTCGTCCTCGACCCGTTCGGCGATCAGGTTGAGGCCGTGACGCGACAGCAGCTTCTTGAAGTCCTCGGCGGCGACGGCGGCGCCCGCACCGCTCATGCCCTGCACCATCGTGGTGGCGCGGACCTTGAGATGGCGGAAGCCGATGGTCTTGAGCTTGACGAAATCCAGCGCCAGCGTTTCGACATGGTCCATCGAGAGCGCGAAGCCCATCTCGGACAGGCGCGCCAGGTTCTTCTCGCCGGCCGGGCCGGCCTTCAGCACGGCCTCCTGGCTGAATTCAAAGATGATCAGCGCCGAGAGATCGCGGTTGGCAGCCATGTAGTCGAGGAACTGGGGGAAGAACTCGACATCGGCCAGCGTGTCGGCGGAGATGTTGCAGAAGATGCCAATCTCGCGGGTCTTGACCGCGAGGCGGCGCAGCACCTGGACGCAGCGGAACAGCAGCAGATTGTCGACCACCGACATCAGGCCCGCCGCGCTCCAGGTATCCCTATTTCCGAAGCGTCCGCCCTTGATACTGGGGGCCCGCACGCCTAAATAGCGGGTGCAGGGCGTTGGCACTCACTTCGGTTGAGTGCTGCCGTGCGAGTATATCAAACGAATTCAGACCCTTAAAAAGAGAGGATTCTCCATGAAATTCCGTCCGCTTGGCGACCGCGTCGTCGTCCGCCGCCTCAAGGAAGACCAGAAGACGGCCGGCGGCATCATCATCCCCGATACCGTCGTCGAGAAGCCGCAGGAAGGCGAAGTCGTCTCCGTCGGTCCCGGCGCCCCCGACAATAACGGCAAGCTGGTCCCCACCAGCGTCAAGGCCGGAGAGTTCGTGCTGTTCGGCAAGTGGTCGGGCACCGAGGTCAAGATCGATGGCGAAGACCTTCTGATAATGAAGGAGAGCGACATCCTGGGCGTGCTCGAAGGCCGCAAGGCGTCGAAGAAGTAACCGCACCCCCTTAACCGCCACAAAATCCAAAAACAGAATTAGGAGAATTATCCAATGGCAGCCAAAGACGTGAAGTTCGGCGCCGACGCCCGCGAGAAGATGCTGCGCGGCGTTGATATCCTGGCCGATGCGGTGCAGGTCACCCTGGGCCCCAAGGGCCGCAATGTCGTGATCGACAAGTCGTTCGGTGCCCCGCGCACCACCAAGGACGGCGTCACCGTCGCCAAGGAAATCGAGCTGGCCGACAAGTTCGAGAATATGGGCGCGCAGATGGTGCGCGAAGTCGCCTCCAAGACCAATGATGTCGCGGGCGACGGCACCACCACCGCCACCGTGCTGGCCCGCGCCATCGTGCGCGAAGGCGCCAAGTCGGTTGCCGCCGGCATGAACCCGATGGACCTGAAGCGCGGCATCGACAAGGCGGTTGACGCCGTCGTCGCTGACCTCAAGAAGCGCTCCAAGAACGTCAAGAACAACGAGGAAGTGGCGCAGGTCGGCACGATCTCGGCCAATGGCGACAAGGAAGTCGGCGACATGATCGCCAAGGCGATGGCCAAGGTCGGCAAGGAAGGCGTCATCACCGTTGAAGAAGCCAAGACCGTCGAGACCGAGCTCGACATCGTCGAGGGCATGCAGTTCGACCGCGGTTACCTGAACCCCTACTTCATCACCAATGCCGACAAGATGACGGCGGTGCTGGACGATGCCTACATCCTGATCCACGAAAAGAAGCTGACCAGCCTGCAGCCGATGCTGCCGATCCTGGAAGCCGTGGTGCAGGGCGGCCGTCCGCTGCTGATCATCGCCGAGGACATTGAAGGCGAAGCCCTCGCCACCCTCGTCGTCAACAAGCTGCGCGGTGGCCTCAAGGTCTGCGCCGTCAAGGCCCCGGGCTTCGGCGATCGCCGCAAGGCCATGCTGGAAGACATCGCCGTCGTTACGGGCGGCCAGGTGATCTCGGAAGACCTCGGCATCAAACTCGAGAACGTCAAGCTCGACATGCTGGGCAAGGCCAAGCGCGTCTCGGTGGACAAGGACAACACCACCATCGTCGATGGTTCGGGCAAGAAGGCCGACATCCAGGCCCGGGTCACCCAGATCAAGTCGCAGGTCGAAGAGACCACCAGCGATTACGACAAGGAAAAGCTGCAGGAACGCCTGGCCAAGCTGGCGGGCGGCGTTGCGGTCATCCGCGTCGGCGGCGCCACGGAAATCGAGGTCAAGGAGCGCAAGGATCGCGTCGATGATGCCCTGAACGCCACCAAGGCCGCCGTGGAAGAAGGCATCGTTCCGGGCGGCGGCACCGCCCTGCTCTACGCCATCAAGGCCCTGAAGGACCTGACCGGCGCGAACGAGGACGAGAACCAGGGCATTGCCATCGTGCGCCGCGCGATCCAGTACCCGATCCGCCAGATCGTCGCGAATGCCGGCCAGGAAGCCAGCATCGTGGTCGGCAAGCTGAACGACCAGAAGTCGTCCAACTTCGGCTACAACGCCCAGACCGGCGAATATGTCGACTTCATCGCCGCCGGCATCGTCGATCCAACCAAGGTGGTGCGCGTGGCGCTGCAGAATGCGGCTTCCGTCGCCGGCCTGCTGCTGACCACCGAAGCCATGATTGCCGACCGTCCGAAGAAGGATGCCGGCCCGTCGATGCCTGGTGGCGGCGGCGGCATGGGCGACATGGATTTCTAGGTCCAGCGTTCACAGCTTAAAAAATACGAAAGGCCCGGGGGAAATCCCGGGCCTTTTTCATTTTTCGTCCTCGCGACAGGCCGCGTAATGTAAACCCTGTAATAGTTGCGTTACTCAACCCCTGGATTCACATTCGAAGCGCAACGCGGTGGGGCTGGACACGTCGGAGCGCGGCATGGCCAAGGCCGAAACCTTCGGTAAGCGCAATGAGAGCGTCCCCGTCCAGGCGGCCCAGCGCACCCTGCGCACCCTGCGCTTCTGGAAGGTCCGTGCGACGGGGTAGCGGACGGCGCGCCTGCAGCGCCGCGCGGTGGGGGCGCTTTGCTTTTGCCGGGGTCCGGGGCAAAAGTCGGCGGCCTGCGGCCAAATGCTCCGCTGTCCACAATTCCGCCCAAGACCCTGCTAAAAGACGGACCATGTTGAACCGCACCCTGCTTGCCCTCGCTTTCCTGGCCCTCCCCGTGGCCGCTGCTGCCCAGCCCGCCGTCCCGGCGGTGCCGCCCGCCCCCGGCGCCCGCCCGGCCCCCGTGGCGGTCACCCCGGCAGCTCCGGTACGCCCGGCAGCGCCCGCGCGTGTCGGCGCCGACGACCCGCCCACCAGCGACGTCGCCCGCGCCACCTCCCCGGCTTTTGCCCCGGCCGCTGTCGTGTCTGCACCGGCGGCACCCCGCCCCGCCGCGCCGGCCAGCGCCAGTGATGCGCCGCCCACCAGCGGCGCCCCCATCGCCACGGCCAGCGCCGCGCCTGCCACCGATCTGGCCCCCACCACCGAAGCCGCCGCCGCGACGCCTGCGATCCCGCTGGCGGAGTCGCTGCAGACCGTGACCAAGAACTATACGCTGACGGCGGAAGGCAATGCGCGCTTCCTCGCCACCTTTGCCACCCTGCCCGGCGTCAAGACGTTGGATGGCGGCGTGATGTATCGCCCGCTGGTGGTCGGCAAGGGCACCAATTCGCCGCTGAGCCGTCTCGACCTGGTGACGGTGTCCTATCGCGGCTGGATGATCGACGGCACCTCGTTCGACAATTCCCCGCCCGGATCGCCGCGCAACTTCCAGATCGCGCAACTGATTGAAGGCTGGCGCACCGCGCTGCTGAAGATGAAGGTGGGCGACTTGTGGGAAATCGCCATCCCCGCACCGCTGGCCTATGGCCCGGAAGGCCGCCCCGGCCGCATCCCGCCCAACCAGACGCTGGTCTTCGTGGTCAGCCTGGCCAAGGTCGAATACGCGGGCTGAGGGAACCTTAACGCCTCGCAACAGTTTTCTCCGGCGAGAGGGCACCCGGGCGCAATTATGCGCGCGGCAATGCACGGAGAAAAAACATGAAGAACAAGACACGCGCCGCCCTTGCGGCAATCCTCTGCATCGGCGCTTCGGCGGCGGCCATCGCCCAGCCTTGGAACAATGATCGCGGACGCGGCCCCGGCAATGGCGCCAGCCGTTGGGACAATCTCGGCAGCGTCACCATCGATGGCCGCATGGGTCCAGGCCCGGGCCGTCGTGGTCCGGGCGGCATCGACCGCGAGTCGCGCACCTTTGACCTGGGCGGCCCGGTGGAGCGCATCCAGCTGCGCGCCGAGCGCAGCGACATCAATTGCCGCTCGGTCAACGCCCGCTTCGGCAACGGCCGCAACAACCAGATCTTCCAGGGCATGCTGCGCCAGGGCCGCAATACCGACATCGACCTGCCCGGTGGCGCGCGTGATCTCAACTGCCTGAGCTTCGCCTGCGCCAGCCTGGATGGACGCGATGCCATGATCCGCATTAGTGCCGATGTGGGCCGCTATCGCCAGGATTGGATGCGTGGCCAGAACTGGCGCGGCACCTGGTCCCGCATCTTCAACTGGGGCAGCGAGAGCATCAACCAGTGGCAGCAGGTCGGCCGTGAAACCTTCGAAGGCCGCGGCGATGTCGAGATGACTAATGTCGGCCTGCGCGGCCGCCATGTCGATTAGATCGCGCTGATACCGGTGAATGCTGATGCCCGCTGCAGTGGCGTCACCGCCCGCTTCGACAATGGCCGCACCCAGCGGCTGGACCTTCGCAAGGGCGACATGCTGCGCCGTGGCGTCTATGCGCAGGTCGATCTGCCGGGCAACTATCGCAACCTGGACAGCATTGCCCTGCGTTGCGGCGCCACCAATGCGCGCAGCGTCACGATCAATATCTACACCAGCCACTAGCATCACGGCCTGAACGAAAAAAGCCCGGCGCTTGCGCCGGGTTTTTTTGCGTTGTCATTACAGGGCCCAAAAGAACGGCGGCTATTCCGGCGTACGGACATAGGGCTCGACCGTACCTTTATATTTGACGGTCATGGCGTTGCCGTGGCGGTCGACGGTCTTGCCCACGGCCAGGCGCACCCAGCCTTCGCTGACGCAATATTCCTCGACATTGTTCTTGTCGGAGCCTTTGAAACGGATGCCCACGCCCCGCTCGAGCAATTCGGCGTTGTAGAAGGGGCTCTTGGGATTGACGGAAAGCCGGTCGGGCAGCGTGGTGTCTTCGCTCATGGCCGCTGAATAGAGAATAGCGCCGCCCTGCTCAAGCCCCCCGGCGCCCCTGGCCAAGTCCATGTCCCCGCAGGGGGCTTAAAATGGTTGAAGCGGCAGCAAATTTCCGGTTGGAGTGTGCCCTCCAAAAGATAAAGGGCTGCCATGGCTTTCTCGATCTACGATGCCTCCGTCTCGCCGCTGGTCTTCATGCTGGAAAATCTCAGCCATGTGCTGAAGGTCGGCGCGGCCCATGCCAGCGAGAACAATGTCCCGGCCAAGGACTATCTCGACGCCCGCCTGGCGCCCGACATGTATCCCCTGGTCAAGCAGGTGCAGGTCGCGACCGACATGTCCAAGGGCTGCGGCGCCCGGCTCGCCGGGGCCGAGATCCCGAAATACGAAGACAATGAGACCAGCTTTGCCGAGCTGCAGGCGCGCATTGCCAAGACGGTCGCCTTCCTCAAGGGCCTGGATACCGGCGCCTTCGCGGGCGCAGAGGACAAGGCCGTGACGCTGAAATTCCCCAACGCCGAGTTCAAATTTGATGGCAAGGGCTATGTCAACAATTTCGCGCTGCCGAACGTCTATTTCCACATCACCATGGCCTACGCGATTTTACGGTTTAAGGGTGTCCCACTGGGCAAGCCCGACTTCATGGGCCGCAGAGGCTGAAAAGCAAAAGGCCCGGAGCGATCCGGGCCTTTGTCTTTTCTAGCGATTGATTCGTGCCGCACCGGAGCCACGCACCCAATCCCATTTGGGCCCGCCATCGCCGCGCTGGAAATGATGCTGCGTATCGCGGCGCCAGACCTTGTCCGGACCCAGGTACCAGAAGAAGCGCTCGTCCCGGCCCCAATAGCCATCAATGAAGGCGCCATAACTGCCGTCATAATAGGCTTCGTAATAGCGCGGGTTGGGTGGCAGGGTTCGCGGACCCCGGCTGGCACAGGCGGTGAGCGTCAGGGCAACAGCAAGCAGGAGCAGGATCGGGCGCATGTACTGCTCCTTGCCGGAAAATCCACCCGCCATCTACCGCGAAGACTGGTAAAAGACGGGAACCTTTCCTAATTTAAAGGCGTTCTAATATTTCCATTGTTTCAGCCCGCATTGTGAGGATTCCCACGGCCAAGCCCAAACCCGGAAAATCCACCGCCCGCCTGGACACCCCCACCGACCTGTCCGGCAACGCCACGCCCGAGATTGCCGCCGCCCTGAATGGCTGCCTCGCCGATGCCTTCGCGCTCTACATGAAGACCAAGAATTTCCACTGGCACGTATCGGGCCCGAATTTTCGCGACTATCACCTGCTGTTTGAAGAGCAGGCGGCGGAAATCTACGCCACCACCGACGAGCTGGCGGAACGCGTGCGCAAGATCGGGGGCAAGACGCTCCATTCGATCAGCGAGATCAGCAAGCTGCAAACCATCAAGGACAACAACAAGGAATTCGTCGGCGCCAACGACATGCTGAAAGAACTGATGGCCGATACCAAGATCGTGATCAAGGCCATGCGCGCCGCCCATGAAGTGGCCGACAAGCATGACGACATCGCCACCGCCTCGATCCTGGAAAACTTCGTCGACGCCGCCGAGAAACGTCACTGGTTCCTGTTCGAAGCCAGCCACAGCGGCGACGGTTCGGGTTACTGATCCGGCGCGGGCATTAATGGAGCGTCAGGCCGCGCGACCATAAAATAAGGGAGCGACCGCCCAGCAGCTTGGGAGCGACCGCGCCCAAGCGTCAGCGTTAGGCGGCGCGACCATAAAATAAGGGCTGGTTCGCAAGAACCAGCCCTTATTTATTTCAGCTCTGCAGGATCAGCGCGCGGACGCGGTCTTGACCGGTACGTCGAACTTGCCCAGGCGGCAGATTTCGCCCGTCGTGATGGCGTGCAGCGTCTGCACATTCTCGCAGACTTCGCCATTGGGCGCCGTGGCCCAGATGAAGCCGCCGAACTGCAGGCTGTTACATTGCGTGCGCAGATGATTGACGATGGTGGTGCCGTTTCGCATCGTGAAGGTGAGGGTCTTGCCCCCATCCCGCGAGATGGTATCGCGGACATCCTTGACGTCGACGCAGCGCAGGCTGCTGGATTGTGCGGTGTCTTGGGCTGTGGCTGGCAGCGCCGTGAAAACGGCGGCAGCGGCCAGGGCGGTGATGAGAAACTTGCTGGTTTTCATATCAAACCTCCATGTGCGGGACCCATCCCTCACGCCACGAATATCAGCCTCCCAGCCCCCCAAAACAAGGCCCGCAGGCCCGAAAGCTTGACGGGGCACGGCGGCTCAGCCAAAGGTCCGGCCCTGTTTTTTCCCTGGAGTTGCCAGTGTCTGCGCCTAGCCCCGCTTCCGTGACCGTGACCTTGCCCGACGGCAAGGCCCTGACGTTCCTGCGCGGCGTGACCGGCAACGACGTCGCCGCCGCCATCGGACCTGGCCTGGCCAAGGCCGCCCTGATCGTGGAACTGGACGGCAAGGAATGGGACCTGTTTCGCCCCATCGAGCAGGACGCCAATATCCGGATCATCACCCGGAAGGATGAGAAGGCGCTGGAGCTGATCCGCCACGACGCCGCCCACCTGCTCGCAATGGCGGTGCAGGATCTGTTTCCCGGCACCCAGGTCACCATCGGCCCGGCGATCGATGACGGCTTCTATTACGACTTTGCCCGCGCCGAGGCCTTCACGCCCGACGACCTGCCGAAGATCGAAGCGCGCATGCACGAGATCGTCCGCCAAGCCCGCCCCACCCGCCGCGAAGTCTGGCCGCGCGACAAGGCGGTGCAGCACTTCAAGGATATCGGCGAGGGCTTCAAGGCGGAGCTGATCGCCTCGATCCCGTCCAACGAAGATGTCTCGATCTACTGGCATGGCGACTGGCACGACCTGTGCCGCGGCCCGCATTTCCGCACCACGGCCGAGATCGGCGACGCCTTCAAGCTGACCAAGATTTCCGGCGCCTATTGGCGCGGCGACGCCAAGAATGCGCAACTGCAGCGCATCTATGGCACCGCCTGGCGCGACAAGAAGGAACTGGACGCCTACCTCACCCGCATAGAGGAGGCCGAGAAGCGCGACCATCGCAAGCTGGGCCGCGAGATGGACCTGTTCCACATGCAGGAAGAAGCGGTGGGCCAGGTCTTCTGGCATCCCAACGGCCACACGCTGTGGCGCACGCTGGAGAATTACATCCGCCGCCGCGTTGGCGAGGCCGGCTATAACGAGATCAAGACGCCGCTGCTGTTCGACCGCAAGCTGTGGGAACAGTCGGGCCACTGGGACACGTTCCACCAGAACATGTTCATCGCCGAGGTCGAGGATGAAGGCCGCACCCTGGCGGTGAAGCCGATGAACTGCCCCGGTCACATCCAGGTCTTCAAGCAGGGCACCAAGTCCTATCGCGAATTGCCGCTGCGGCTGGCCGAGTTCGGCTCGTGCCACCGCTATGAGCCGTCGGGCGCCCTGCATGGCATCATGCGGGTGCGCGGCTTCGTGCAGGATGACGCCCACATCTTCTGCACCAATGACCAGATCACCGGCGAGACCAAGAGATTCTGCGAATTGCTGCTGCGCGCCTATCGCGACCTGGGCTTCGATAGCGTCAAGGTCAAGCTGTCGACGCGGCCGGAAAAGCGCATTGGTTCCGACGCGGTATGGGACCTGGCGGAAGGTTCGCTGGAAAAGGCCACCCGCGCTGCCGGGCTGGACTTCACCTTCAACCACGGCGAAGGCGCCTTCTACGGCCCCAAGATCGAGTTCACCCTCACCGACGCCATCGGCCGGGAATGGCAGTGCGGCACGCTGCAGGTCGATTTCAACATGCCCGAGCGGCTGGGTGCGACGTATATCGGCGAGGACGGCAACAAGCATGCCCCGGTCATGCTTCACCGCGCCATTGTCGGCTCGATGGAGCGATTCATCGGCGTGCTGATCGAGCATTATGCCGGCAAGTTTCCGCTCTGGCTGGCGCCGGTCCAGGTGGCCGTGGCTACCGTGGTTTCCGATGCCGACGCGTACGCCGGCGAGGTCGTGGCGGCGCTGAAGGCGGCCGGAATCCTCACCGTGCTGGACACCGACAACCAGACCGTCAACTACAAGGTGCGCCAGCACTCCCTGGCCAAGACGCCCTATCTGCTGGTTCTGGGCCGCCGGGAGGCCGAGAATCGTACCGTAACGGTGCGGAAACTGGGGGTTGAGAAGCAGGAAAGCCTTGCGCTGGACGCGGCAATTTCTATGCTCTGCGCCGAAGCCGTCCCGCCCGACCTGCGTTGAGCGGTACTTCGAGGATCCACCCACTGCATGACCGGAAAAACCGTTTCGTGAGGCTGGCTGGTAACACCCCCTCGCGAGACTGTTCAGGCGTGCGCGTACGTTACCAAACTAGGAGAGAGTCATAGTCCCCAGGCGTTTTCAGCAGGACCAGAAGGCACCCATCAAGGGTGGTCCGCGCATCAATGACGAGATCATCGCGAAGACCATCTTCCTGATCGGCGATGACGGCCACAAATATGGCGAGCTCGGCCTGGATGAGGCCCTCGCCCTGGGCGAAGAAAAAGGCTTCGACGTGGTCGAGGTGTCGCCCGACAACAAGCCGCCCGTCTGCAAGCTGATGGACTATGGCAAGTACAAGTACGAGCAGCAGAAGAAGGCCAACGAGGCCCGCAAGAAGCAGAAGGTCATCGAGATCAAGGAGATCAAGATGCGCCCGACCATCGACGATCACGATTACGACGTGAAGATGCGGGCGATGAACCGCTTCTTCGAGGAAGGCGACAAGGTCAAGGTCACCTTGCGTTTCCGGGGCCGCGAAATGGCG
>Ga0209190_1001150_pt1 | contig 18606 bp, 20 predicted proteins | sample M_140205_XF_Meta_FD_187315 | JGI IMG/M metagenome (GOLD analysis project Ga0209190, IMG submission 187315) | Freshwater microbial communities from Lake Montjoie, Canada to study carbon cycling - M_140205_XF_MetaG (SPAdes) (version 2) | ecosystem: Environmental > Aquatic > Freshwater > Lake... | reverse complement strand
AAAATACCTGATACAGATCCAGATCCAGATCCAGATCCAGATATTAAAATAGACGAATCTACACAAACAGACTTTACACTACCAAGACAAACAAATCCAATTACATTTAGTAATTTTGAAAGACACAATTATTTTAAACATTTGGAATTTGCAAATCAAAGTTATTTTGAACATTTTCGAGATTCTCTATTTTATTGTGGTATTAGTTTAAAAGGTGCCTTTTACTTTTTTTGTCACGGGATTTGGCCAGATAGTTTTCAACAAAATGGATCAGAAACTATACACGATTTAAATAATATAATTTATGAAAAATACAAACAACGTATAGAAGAATTGCATAGAATTAATTAAAAAAAAATAAATTATTTAATTAATTTAAAATTATTTGTTATTTGTAGTTACTTTCTTATGAATGATCTTACGAACGATCTTACGAATGATCTTACGAACGATCTTACGAACGATCTTACTACGAATGTTTATCGCAATAAATTAAAAAGACATTTAATAGATCCATTAGAAACAACAGTTTGTACTGATAAAGTAAATATATTTACGGACTCTGTAAAGTTGATTTACTTTTGGAAGTCTACAACAGACAATTGTTTTTTTGAAATTTTTAAATATCTTGATAAATTTATTTGCATAAAAGATTCAACTGGGTATATTTATAATTTGTGGAATGAAGAAATAGAGAACGAATGTATATATAATGAATCAATATATGATATTATCAAATATATCTTCAACAGAATTTGCATATACGATGACTTGTCTGAAATTAAATTTTCAAAATTAGAAAATCAAGATTTAGTAAAATATGTTTTATTATTTTATAATGAATATACTAAAAAATTAACAGAATAAAATTTATATTATATTTTCGTATTTAGTATAATATTCATCAAAAACATTTTTAATTAAAATATAAGATTCAGAGACCGTGTTAATAAATAGTTGTTCCGTTTCAACATTATTATCTAAATAATTTTTAAAATCTTTTATTAGCAATTTTATTTTGGAATCATCATATGCTAATATATCATCTTTTACATACTTGTCTAATATTTTATAACCCATCATAAGGCCTAAATAGAACATATAAGAATGTTCTAAAGGATATTCTTTGCATTTTTGCAATAAAATTTCTAAATTTTTGGATACATTCATATCAATATCATTAATATTAATATTTTTTTGCAATCTTGTAAATAATGGCATAAAATTTTTATATTTGGCAGTGTTCTTTAAAAATGCACTTTCTATTTTATAAATACAAATTTTGTTAAAATTTATATATAATTTTGCTGCATCTGGATTTTTACGAATTAATTGTACAAATGGGTGACGATCTACTTGAGTATGACAGTCTTTTGTATTTTGGTACAAACGTTTTGTAAATGTTTTATTATCGGTTTTATTCATTTATTATTTATATTTTATAAAAAAAAGATATAAATAACGTGTCTTATTTTGGTCGAAATATATATTGTCTAAAATGGTTCATTTCTTTATCGCGGACAATATTTTTAATAATTTCATTAAAATCTTTACCTAATAATCTTTGTATCATAAAATATATAGCATAAACGCCACATTCATTATTTTGCAATTGATGTTTTACAGTATTATAATGTGTTTTATAAGCTAAATTGTATTGTTTTAGATAATGGTCTACTCGATCTATAAACATTTGAATATTTTTATTTGGAATTCTACCGGCAGAATCATAATATTCCAATGTTTTCTTTTTATTATCAATTAAAAATGAAACCCAATGGCTACCTGGTTCATTGTGAGTATCCAAGTTAAATACAATACCTATTCGTTTATGATCAAAAATCCTTGAATAATCTACATGTGTTAATCTATAGAAATCAGATGGTAATGCACCCAAAAATTTAAAAGTTGGATCTAAATCTTGGTATTGTTGTAAAACATTATCAATATCTTTTGTACTTAACCAAGAATTCATTGTACGTGTTATTTTTGGTTTAAAAGTAAAGTATTTTAATTTTTCTCCAAGATACTTGTCCTTTATATTATTTATAAAATCAAGGTCTATCCAACAATATTCATATGGACAAATGTATTTTAAACGATTGTAAATAGAATACCATAATTTTTTTTTAGATTTTTTAATGTCAATCAAGGCGGTTGGTAGACATCTTTTATCTTTTTTAGAATCTTTAGAATCTTTTTTAGAATTTGGACATACTTTGTTTGTTTGAATGTAAATATTAAAAGCTAATGCAATTTGTTTTAATTCATCGTATTCAAAACATGTATAATGGTCTTTTATATTTACACTTGGCGAACAATATGACATCTATCTATATTTACCATACATTAAAAATTTATGAAAATATTCTTAATTTAAAAATAAAAAGATTTATATTTATATAAAATGTCTGGAAGTTATTACGAAATTTTTATTAAACAATTTGTTCAAACACTTGCTCAGTTAAGTGCTGCAGCTTTAACAACATCAGTTGCTGTCCCACTTTATAATTTTTATATTCGGAGAAATACTTACGAAAAAGTAAATCAAAAAGAAGACCTTGAAGAAGATCTTGAAGAAAATGATCAAACAAATCAAACAAATCAAACAAATCAAACAAATGAAGCAAACGAAGCAAACGAAGCAAACGAAGCAAACGAAGAAGATAATTCTTCTGATAATTCTTCTGATAATTCTTCTGATAATTCTTCATCGGAAATGCCGAGTGAACGTGGAAGAGATGTTATTACTTCAAAATCCTCGAGTCGACCCATCTGGTAGTGAGTATAGCGGTATTGAGAAAATGAACAACGTATACGCAGGAAGAAGATTCTTCTAATAATTGTTAAAATTAATTTATAATATTATAATATTATAATATTATTATATTTATTATATTATAAAAGATGGCAGATAATACAATCATTATTGTTATAGTAGTTATAATATGTTGTTGTTGTAGTTCTATTATTGGCGGAGTTATTTATTCAAGTTCATCAAGTTCGCCAAGTGACGAAAACAAAGACGAAAACAAAGACGAAAACAAAGACGAAAACAAAGACGAATCTAACAATGAATCTAAAAAAACATCAACACCCGCAACAACAACACCCGCAACAACACCAGCAACAACACCAGCAACAACAACACCCGCAACAACACCCGCAACAACACCCTTACCATTTAAACAAGCAGGCAATTCATGTTCTTCTACTATTAATGACGGACTGTGTTCTGAAATGAAATCAAATCATTGCAATGCTGTTATGCAAGGTGATGGAAATGTAGTTGTTTATAGCAATGGGAATCCTGTTTGGGCAAGTGATACAAATGGTAAGGGATCTGCGCCTTACCATTTAAAAATGCAGGGTGACGGAAATCTTGTAGCTTATGGTGCATCTGGAAAAATTTGGGCAAGTGATACAAATGGTAAGGGATCTGGACCATACAATGCTGTTATGCAAGATGATTGTAATTTCGTAGTATATGGTGCATCTGGACCTATTTGGGCAAGTAATACAAATGGCAAGTAATTAAAATCTATAACGATAATCGTAATCGTAACCGTAATCGTAACCGTGGTGATAATCGTGGTTGTAATCGTAACCGTTGTGATAATTGTGGTTGTAATCGTAACCGTTGTGATAATTGTGATGGTAATCGTAACCGTGGTGGTAATTGTGATGGTAATTGTGATAACCGTTGTGATGATAGTAGTTGTATGGATAATCATACTCGTATCGTTTATTTAATGTTTTGTAGCCAAAATACATTTTGTATGTTATTTTGATATAAGTATATAAAAAAATTTTTGATAATTCCATTTTAATTTATTTAAAAAATATAATATAATTTAGTAACAGTAGTTAAATTTAGGTTTGTATATAGAAAATTTTTAATTAATATAGAAAATTTTTAATTAATATAGAAAATTTTCGTTAAAAACTTTGATTTAAAAACAATTATTAATATATATTAAAATAATTTATGGAAGAAAATAAAAAAGTAGCTCTAGTAACGGGGATTGGAGGGCAAGATGGATCTTTGCTTGCAGAATTATTATTAGAAAAGGGATATATTGTACATGGTATTATTAGGCGTTCTGCTACATTTAATACTCAAAACATTGATCATATTTTTGATAAACTTCATTTACATCACGGGGATCTTACTGATTCAATGAATATTTATAATATAGTTAAAAAAGTTAATCCATGTGAAATTTATAACCTTGCTGCCATGTCACACGTGAAAGTGAGTCATGACATTGAGAATTACACGTTTCAAACGAATACATTAGGTGTTCTTTCTATTTTGCAAAGTGTTAGGAATTTGGGTATGGAAAAAACTTGCAAGATATATCAGGCATCAACTAGTGAAATTTTTGGCAATATTACAGATGGTAGTTTTAAATTAAATGAAGATTCACCACAAAATCCATGTTCAGTGTATGCAATATCAAAATATGCTGCCCAACAATTATGTAATATGTATCGTGATGCTTATGGAATGTTTGTTGTAAACAGTTTACTTTTTAATCACGAAAGTCCACGTAGAGGTGGAACTTTTGTTACAAAAAAAATTACTAATTATGTTGCAAAATATTATAAAACCATTCCTAGAATAGGTGGTTGCGGATCACCAAGTGGAAAGTTAGCAAATAAATCTAGAAAAAACAATGCTCTTGAAAAAATTGGACCATTAGAATTAGGTAATTTAAATGCTAGACGCGATTGGTCTCACGCAAAAGATATGTGTTATGGAATTTATTTAATGTTGCAACAAGAAACACCAAGGAATTACGTTTTATCTAATGATACAACCCATTCTGTTCGTGAATTTGTAGAATTGGCATTTAAAGAAATTGGAGTAGAAATAGTATGGCGAGGAACTGGTATAGATGAAGTAGGTATTAAACGAGGAACGGAAGATGATTCAGAACCACATATAATTATAAAAGTTAATCCTAAATATTATCGTGATATTGATATCGAATGTTTAATAGGTGATTCCTCAAAAGCAAGAAATGAATTAAATTGGTGTCCAAAATATAATTTTGAAGAATTAGTAAAAGAAATGGTTCAATCAAGTTTAATTTAAAAACAAAATAGACGATAGGTTTAAAACATTTTATATTTTTATAAATATATTATAAAATGTTTACATGTATTGTATGTAATAATAAAAAACACAATGATTTTTATTCTGATCATGTATATTGCGATAATTGTTTTCACATACAAAAAAAATCGCTAAATATAGTTTTGCCATTTGAAAAAACAAGTTACAACAAAGAAATTTATAAAGGACATATACTGGATGAAATTGCGTCCTTACCGATTCGACAAGGTTCTATTAAAAAAGATCAAGATGAAACGTATAAAATTTTAAATGTAAATGATACGAATACAGATATATTGGATGATATACTTGGTATGTTAGTGAAAAAAACATCAAGATATAAAATTAAAACAGTATCTATATCAACATTATTTAATCCTAGTTTTTTTTCGTCCCACGAATCCAGTAAATTAACATTATCCGATTATACATCAGATATGATAAAAAATGATTACGGAACATTTGATGTAATTATTTTAAATGACATATTAGCTTATACAAATGATCCATTAACAGTTTTAAAATCTTGTGAAAAATTGTCAAATGAAACTACACTTGTTTTTTCAATGAATTTACATAGTAGAGTATTTTCATCTATGAAATTATTTACAATGGATAAAAATGTTAATAGTATATTTAACACAAATTCTATGAAAAGATTATGTTATTATTCAGGTATGCAATTATCCAATTGTAAAGCGATAAACGAATGGAATTTATTTACATTAAAACGCGGTATTGAAAATGTTCCACCAAGAGTTATTGTTAATATATTATATGAAGAAATGATTGCAAAAATTTATGATAAATCATTCTATAACACATTATCGGTTAATTGGCGAACACATATATCAAATATTAAAAGTATAATAAAAAAATATACGAGTATTAATTATAAAATAGTAGCTGTTTCTGATTTACAATATGATTTTATGTATTTTAATTTTTACAAAGATTATTATATTAATTCGCGTGATTTGTATAAAATAAATAAATTAAACAAAAATGACAAATACATAATCATCATATATGATTATATAAATTTTAACGATATGAAAATGAAAATAACGGAATCTAATAATAATAATTTGTTGTTTTTTGATATTTCTAGTTTGATAAGTTACAATTAAATTGACAGTTAAGTATTACCACTGTAGTAACTAGATGATCCACCATATGATCCACCATATGCTGGAGGCATACCAGGCATTGAGAAGCTTGCACCTTCTGGTCCAATAGATCCAGATCCTCCGCCCATCATAAATATTCCTCCAATAGATACAAGTATACAACAAACAATACAACAACTTATAATGTAAGGTACCATAGCTGCACCTACAAGACCACTTAAGGATGCGATGGGGTCGTAACCTTTTGCGGTTTGACTTTGTTCACTTGTAGTAGTTGATACTACGTCACTTGAAGCTTTTGCCTTATTTTCAGTTGCTACACCATAACTACTTAAACATTCCATCATAACATCATTTGCTTGATCAAATTTAGAATCTGTTACGGTAGAACCAACAATATTAATAACATTCTCTTGGTCAATTTGCATAACACATCCAGCAATAGCTTCATTGACAGTTTTTTTACTATCCTTTAATGTAAATTTGTTTTCTTTAGTAATACTCGTATTACTTTCTGCATTAGCTAATCCAATACCAGCAGAAGCATTTTGTTCTAAACCTTGTTTAAGAGCAGTCATTAATTTATTTTGAGCTTCTGTATCATTTGTAGTTGCTATAGCTGTTTGTAAAATACAAGTATTTTTAGCAGCATTTTTCTGATTAGTGGTTAATTTAGTAACAGTAGAACCAACAATATTCAGCACATTGCTTTGATTACTCGTTGCTTTACATGTATTTTCAACTTTATTAAAAGTTTCAGAAGACATGTTAATATCAGTACTATTTAATTCTTTAATATCAACTTTAGATTTTGTTTGCGATGCTCCCATTAATATTATTTATAAATAAAATAAATATAAATAATTAAATACAAAATTTACACTTAACGTTTGTTTTTATTAAATGGTTGAAAATCATATGTTATTTTATCACGATGTGATTTTGCAGCTAACCATAAAAAGAATTCTAAATAGCTTAATGTCGTATCTATAGCTATTTTATCATCTACCTTTGTTATCCAAGCATCTCTTACAGATTCGGGTATATTTATAATAATAATACGTTTTAAAGCTATAACTAAACCGGCTAATGCGTCTGATTTAAAAAATTTACATTTAGAATCATATGCTTTTTGATTTTTAGATGAAACTTGATCACAAGCTGTTCCAATTGTATCTTTGAATTGATAAAAACGTCGTTCTAATAATTTTTCTAGATCTTCAAGATTTGTTACCTTAAAAGGTTCTATTTTAGCTTGTTGTATTTTACCCCCAACTTTAATACTAATTGTTTTTGTTTGAGAATCATCTATTTCTCCTAGATACAGCTGCATAGGTAATTCGATAAGTATACGGTTATCCATATATAAATAATATACTTCAACATCTTGATATTGGCAATTACATAATCCAGGTGAATCTTCACAAGTGAAAGTATCTGCGGGTGAGCACTTGGTTTGAGTAGTATTATTAGCATTAATATTTTGCTTAAAAAAACTACTATAAAGACCATCATTCTCAAAACTATAAAACTCCTTACCATCTACAATAAATGTTTTCAAATCATAAGTATACTGTATTGTATTTGGTGTGTAAAATACATCATCGCTCGTATACCAAGGATTCAAAATCATCGTTGATAATACAGGATCTGTTTTTATTAAATTTTGATCTGGTAATCGCCAAGTTCCATTAAAAAAATTTTTAATTGATGTAAATATTTTACTTGTATCGTATAATGTAAGGGCTTTTTCTCTAAATTCTGAATCTGAAATCATCAAAGGATGAAATACACAATATTCTGTACTATAAATACCGTTTCTACCAAATATAGATCCAGTATCTTTGTCTACAATAGTTTTACCACTTTCGTCTACTACTGTACAATAATTATTATCCCACAAATAATCAATACTAAATATTTCCTTGTATTTTTTATGAAAATAAATGACACCAATTACTAATATAGCAATTATTAATATTATACTTGTTGAACCTGTTAAGCCAATTGTTGATCCTAATGCCATCTCTACAAATATCAAATAAATTAATTATAACTAAATTAATTTAATTAATAATGACACGTTTTAATGAAATTTTTAAACAAATTGTACTTTTACAGCTAGTGAACGTTCACTTGTTTTAATAAAATGGTCATTGTTATCCAAACTTAGATATTTTTCATCATAAAACTTTATATAATAATTTTCATTGTCCTTTTCTAAAGCTAATTTTGCATTTGGAGCATAAGGATTAAAACTATTTACCTTTATCATATCATCTTTACAAGTCTCACCAAAACAAGATGCTATATAATAACCACCACTTGATAATGCAATCAAATCATCACTGAATTTCATAATACTAAATTGAACTCGTTCAGATTCAGTTTTACTTGCGCATAAATGTTTATCTGCGCATATTTTGGCATATTTGCCATCTGCTGTTTTCAATACTACGCGTTGATTTGTTTCAAATCCTTCCTTTGATTGTGATCTAAAAAAAAAGAAATAAATTGCAATTGCTGCAACTATTAAATAAACAATGTTAAGATCCATATTTATCTTTGTATTATATATTATATTTTTAAAAAAAATTTGTGTAATTTGTTTATTTAATAAACAATATTAACGACATACTCATAGATACACATAATAATATTACAACAAATCCTATAATTGTACCAATACCATATGTATATAATTTTGCAACACTTTCAGCAACCTTTGGATCTTTAGTTTGAATAACTTCACCACCACAACTTGATTGAGTAAATGAAGACCCCGTTATAGTACTACCCAACGCAGTTATACTACTTTCATCTACACAAACATCAGGACATTTTTCATCTTTTACAAAGAAAAATTTATAAGAATTTGCATTTTTATTACATTTATCAGACCAACATTTAACAGGAGTTCTACCTAAAGCAGGATCTGGTGCATCTTTTAACATATTTGTAGAACAACCACAAAAATCTTGATCGTTAGGATTTTTGTTACAATAATCTTGAACCCATTGATCACATTGGATTGAAGGGTTAGCTAAACAAGGATCATTCACACCCATTTTATATTACAATTTGACAAGAAATTAAAAATTACTAAATTAATTCAAGTTACAATTTAAAATACAATTTAAAGTACAACTATATATAATGGAAACAACAATAAATCTTGTAAAAACATTACCATTTGAAATATGGTATGAAATTATAAAATACATTGATATAACCACGTTAAGTAAGTTGATTTGCACTAATAAATTTTTTAACATAGTTATCAATAATAACTTTTGGTATTTAATTGATAATATAGTTGAATACGACCATTTCGACTATACATTAATACCAGCAACTATACAAACATTTGACAAGTATATATATTTAATAGATTGGAATTCGATTATATTACATAATCAAAGTTGTACTGGTAAAATTATACCAGAAAGTACCGTAGTTTGGATACCTAATAATAAAGATTTAGAAATAATTTGTACGTGTCAAACATTTTCAGATGATCTTACAAGACAACTGTTTCACAAAATCAATTATAAAACATTGTTGTCTACACAAACAATTCCCCTTGATATTTTATATAAAATAATAGAAACTAATAGTTTTACTTTGTCTACTCAAGATTGGTATTATATATGGAGTAAACAACCTATCGATTACGACTTTGTTCTGACATTTATAGATAATGTACAATGGCACCCGTTATCATCAAATAAAAATATTGTATGTTATGAAATTATACAAAATTATGGTGAAAATATAATATGGCAAGAATTTACAAAACATAGTATAAACGAAAATATTTTAGGATCATTTATACACAAATTTGATTTTATATGTTGGAGCAATATATCAAGGTTTACTGAATTGTCAGAAACATTTATAAAAACTAATTTCCAGCACTTGGAATTAGGATCATTAATTAGATATCAATGTTTATCTGAAAAATTATTAAATGATATTGTTTCTAAATTTTCAGAAACGGATTTTACTTTTTATTTTACAAATATATTGACGTATCAAAAATTATCAAAGGAATTTTTATTAACGTACAATACATATAGTAAAGATCAATTATTAAGATCACTCGTAAAAAATAAACGAATACCTAGATCATTAATACACGAATTACAATTAATAGACACGTCGATTAGTTCCGTCAATTACACTGTTTGAATGTAAACAATCATATAGATTGCTTAAAATAGTATCATTAGACAACGTCGTTAAAGATAACTTCAAATTTTCTATATCATTTTTAAATTTTTTAAAATCATATTGCCAATACAATATATCAGTATCCGAATCGTAAATTCCCCGTGTTATACCAGAAAAATCTGGCGCACTACATTTATAATCCAATACAAATTTAAAATTTTCAAATTCTGGAAATAAAGATTTTTCTTCACTATAATAATATCGAATAGGGCATTTTGAATAATTATGAATAATCATATTTTACACATTTATGTATTTTGTATTTTTTTCAATTGTTTATAAAAATTTGTTTATAAAAACAAAAACAAAAATGAAAATCAAAATCAAAATAGAAATAGAAATAGAAATTTACGTTGTAAAATTAATAAATAATAATTTTCTTTATTTAAAAATACAAAATTATGTATTTTTAAATGCGAGTATTAGTTACAGGTGGTTTTGGATTAGTTGGACATTCCTTACAAAAAGTTGTAAATAATAAAAGGGATAAAGGAGGACATACGTTTATTTTTTTATCAAGTAAAGATTGTGATTTGCGAGATACAGATCAAGTATATAAATTATTCGGGTTACATACCCCTGAAATAGTAGTACATTTAGCTAGTCGTGTTGGTGGAGTATATGATAATATGAATGGTAATTATAGTTATCTGGTAGATAATTCAAGGATTAATATTAACATAGTAGATGCGTGTCAACAATTTGGTGTACAAAGATTAATTAATTGTTTATCAACTTGTATTTTTCCAGACAAAGGTGTAATTTATCCATTAACAAGTGATCAATTACATAATGGTTTACCACACGATTCGAATATAGGATATGCGTATTCAAAACGAATTTTGCATTTAGCATCACATTTAGTGGTTAAAACTAGTCGTTTAAAGGTTATAAATGTTACACCAACAAATTTATATGGAGAATACGATAATTATAATTTAACGAGTAGTCATGTTATTCCTGGTTTAATTCACAAAACATATTTGGCAAAAAAGAATGATAATGATTTAACAGTTTATGGTACCGGAAATTCTATGAGGCAATTTCTTTACGTTGATGACTTTGCAAAAATTATTTTAAAATTTATTGACTTGGGTACTTCTGAAAATGAAATTTCATGTATAGTTAGTCCATCTGAAAGCGATGAAGTTTCAATTAAAACATTAATTGAGACTATAACCAAAACATTTGGTTTTCGTGGAGAAATTGTATATGATACTACGTATTCGGATGGTCAATATAAGAAAACTGCTACTAATATGGAATTGTTTCATTATTTCCCAGATTTTGAATTTACAAACTTGGAAACTGGTTTACAAACAACTGTAGATTATTTCTGTAAAAATTACGATACAATTAGAAAATAAATATATATATTTTATAAATGTATATATCTGGTAATACATTTTTTTACAAATGTATAATATATTTTTTAGATAATTTAGATGATTTTATAGAATGGACACGTTTAAGAAAAATCTAATACATTTAATAATAATAATAATTTTTTACATTGTCTTTTAATATAGGAAAGAAGAGCATCCTAAAAGTAAAAAGGAGTTTGTTTCCTCACTTTACCCACCTATAAGCTTTATCTTGATCCCATTCTTCAATCATTGCGCTGATGAAATTTCATTTTCTCAAATGCACCGTTAGTATTATCTCCATCAAATAGTGGTAGACCACGTCCTTTACATCCATCGTGATTGTGACAACCATCAGCAGCTTGAAAATAACCATGTCTGGTAGCAATAGCATAATGCTTGTCCCGCCTAACCATATTATTTTCTAGTGTCCAATAAAAGTCTTCCTTTAATTTATTAAGAGAATCTAGTTCAGCCAAAACATCACGATTATTAACATACAATTTTTCCTTTGCCCATAAATTTTTTGCAGCAACGCCGCGATTATAAGTACTTTTATCATCTGGATTAGATAATAATCGAACCCACTCATCAGCTTGTGACAAAACTGTATCTCCTATTTTAATACCTTTATTACTAGCAGGTACTTGACAAATATCACCATCTGCACACCACATTGTGTATTTTGTATCATATAAAGCCTTTTTAACAGCTTCTTGACTTGATGCCAATTCACCAGGAGCTCCTTTATCTCCACGTAAACGATCACGGAATGCTCCTGTTTCATCTGTTAGTTTATCAGAAAGAATTTTTGCAAATGCCGTATTGTCTTGTAAACCTGTTACGATACGAGTTGCTACGGCATCATCTTTACCCATTTTTGCTGCTAAACCTTCACCTAACACACCTGGATTTTTTGCCAATGCCGCAGCTACTTTGTCATTATAAGAACTCACATCTGTAATTTTTTTAGCTAAAGCTTCGTAATCTACTGATTTAGCTAGATTAGACGACGCATCTGCAACTTGCGTTTTTAGAGTGGCGTAATCTTTTGTTTTTGTTTCCAAGGCTGTAACTTTTGATTTTAAACTTTTGAGTTCACTTGCACTATTCCCCATTATATATATATATATATATATAAAATTATTATTAAAAATATTATTAAAAATTTAAATAATTTACAGGTAAACGTTTAGAATTATCTATTTGAAATAATATTGTTTTAACTAAACAATCTAAATCATTATTCCCTTTTCCATACCCAATATCCTGATAAAAATCTAATTTGAAATCGGATTTGTCATCAAACCAAGTACATATATTTTTATTAAGTATTACGAATCCAACACAAGGTGGTATAGATTTTAGTTCATATTGTTTGTATTTGGTTTCAGATAGATTATCAGGAGGTTCATTATCAGATTCACTTTTAGTTGGTAAAAAATGGGATAAAACAAAGTATTTTGGATAATAATTATTTCCTGTAAAAAACTCCAATGGTGTATCAATTATTTCATTACTAGTATGAGATACGCAAAATGCAATATAGCATTTTTGATTATTATCATAATATATAACAAATTTATACAATTCATTAAATAAAAATGACAAGTAAAATTCTTCTATATCATTTTCATTAATATAAAACATTACCAATTGTTCGCAAACTAAAAACCAAGTTTCTGTACAAGATTCTTTTATTATAGTATAAGGTATAACATTTTTGTTGTATTCCTTTATAATTTCAAATTGTAAAGACTCTTTAAAATAAAAATCAAAATAATGTATATAAAATCGAATACTGTCAATTTTTTCAGATACTGAATAACAATTGTCTGTATTAATATCTTTTAGAAATTTATTTATTGGCGTTTTTTTTTTGACTGCAAATTTTTTGGCTCTTAACATATTATAATAATAATAATTAAATAAATCAAGAATAACGTTAATAAATTAAATCACTAATTTTAATTATTTTACTGTATTTATCAATTTTGTGATTTACATACATTACTATACAAATATAAAAATTTGAATTATAATTATTTTTATATAAAAAATTCAGGGTGTAATATGAATTTAGAAGAATTATCATATGTTTTAAGTACTATTTCTTTAATATTTTATAGTATAGTTTACGTTCCGCAATTTTACGTAATCTATAAATCAAAGTCTTCAGATGGCATTTCATTTTGGATGCTATTATTGTGGACGCAAGCAGATATCCTAAGTTTAATAGGAACAATTGTGTTATATATGCCATCAAGTATTATTATTATAGGATGGTATCATTATCTTGTTGGTGCTATTATGATAATATTTGTATTATATTACACTGACAAATACTACACAAATGAAAATAGAGACACAAATTTAAATGAAAATACAAATGAAAATAGAGACACAAATTTAAATCGAGACACAAATGAAAATGAAAATACAATTGGATATGAAAATACAATTGGGTATACAAATTTAAATAGATATTATATTATAAAATGTTTTGCTACTACTTTATTTTTATCTATAAATACGTGTACATGTGTTGTATTGAATATATTTATCAATAAATCACATGATGAAAGTGGTGCTATATTAGGGTGGATTACAATGTCATTTTATTTAATTGGAAGAATACCTCAAATGTGGATGAATTATAAAAGGAAATCAACAGAGGGTTTATCATTATTAATGTATATATTTACAATGTGTGGAAATGGAGTATATTTGGCAGTTATAACGATAGATCCAGTTTATATAGAATCTAATATGCCATGGATCGTCAATTGTATTGTTACGATTTTAATGGATATTTTTGTAATTTGTCAATATTATATGTATAAATAATTAATTAAGATACGGTAATAAGAATTATTTAAAAAGATAATATATTTTACAGTATCAAGTAAGTAATAATGATAAAGTATTATTCTAATAAAAATGATGCATTGAAATGTTTAGATACATTAGAAACGGGTATAGTTTGTAATAGAAATATAACTAAATATTTTTTACTAGATGATTATCAAAAATTTATAGATTTAATTAAACGTAGTCATAAACGAGATTTTTATGAATTTATACCAGCAGATAAACCAGTTTGTTTTTATTACGATATTGAAATATACAAAAAAACCAATGAAAACAATACATTAGATAATTTTTCAGATAACAAAGAAAATAATAATAATACTGAAAATGCTACAATTGAAGATAATTCAGGTAATTCAGGTAATTCAGATAATTCAGATTATTATCAAGATTACAATCGAATAATAGAAACGTGTATAACAAAGACATTTGATATAGTTAAAACGCGATTTCCAGAAGCAAAAATGAAACGTATAATATTAGAATCGCATTCTACAATAAAAAAATCATTTCATATAATTTTAAAATTCTTTAATGATGAAAAGGAAATTGTATTTAAGGATGTTGGTTATTTAAAAAATTTGTACAAGAATTTTGGGTTGGATAAATTTCGTGGTGATAAAAATAAATATTTAGTAGATCCAAGTGTATATAGGGCAGGTTTGTTTAGAACAATATACAGTTCAAAAAGAGGTGAAGATAGACCGATGAAAAGGAGTAATTTAAGTGATCCGTTTATGGATATAGAATCATTTGTGTGTGCAATTTCAGAAGATCATATTTTATTTAATGAAATTGATAATAGAAGGGATAATGGAACAGATAATGGAAGGGATAATGGAACGGATAATGGAATGGATAATGGAACGGATAATGGAACGGATATAATAGAAGTAACAGATCATATAGTTGTAGACAAAAATGTAGTAAATGTCCCTGAAGAATTAGATAAAAACGATAAAATAATAATAAGAAGGTTTATTCAAAAAGAATTTCATCATTTTCCAAATAAAATACGAGATGTTTTCATAGACAAAGAGCATAATTGTATTATTATTTCATTAATGGAGCGTTATTGTCCTTTTTTAGATAAAGAACACAGAGGTAATAATCAGTATATAGTAATAGATACGAGTAGTGCGAAACAGAAATGTCATAATACAGAGTGTAATGAGGACAAATATAATGAAATACGTTTATGTCATTATCCAAAAGAGGTTAATGAAATTATAAAAAAATGTTTAAAAGTGAATCAGCAAGAAATGGATTTGATTGATCATGCTATTGTGGAATGTAAAAATTACATTAATGAAAATTTTGACAAAGATGTAAAAGAAGTACAATTTGATAGAAAAGAGATGATTTTTAGGGGTAGTGTTGGAGATAAAAGTTTAGTTGGTATATTAAAGGGAAAATGTCCGGAATGTAATGTAGAACATCATATTAGCGATAATGGTTATTGTTTAAAATGCAAGGTATGTCAGGCAGTGTTTCCTAAAAATCAAATTATTCCATTAGATGATCGTTATAAACATTTGAATAGTTTTTGGTTGAATTATAATCAACTTGTTAATCATGGGACTATAAATAATATTATAAATATTTACAACAATGCTGGTTCAGAAATAGATTTTAGTTGTGATATAAAACTTGACAATGCTATTTTCAAGAATAAAGAAGTTACAACTATTATAAATCAAGTTTTAGATGGTCATAAAATTACTATGATTTCAAAATTATTGTTTACAATTAATAAAGATTTTGTATATTCTCGTAACAATTGGTATTATTTCACAGGTTCTGTGTGGAGATGTGATAATGATAATATTGAAATGAAAAAGTGTATTATAGATTTATCAAATATGTTTGACAAAATCAAGACGTATTATGATAATAAAAATACTGATGCGACAACAATGACATTAAATAAGAATATAAAAAGTTTAATAAACAAGTTTCACAAACCTGGTTATCAAGACGATATTATAAAGGGTGCAAAGATTTATAATAATGACGAATCATTCGTTTATAATTTAAATAGTAAAAAACATTTAGTTCCATTTTCGAATGGTGTTTTTGATTTGTTAGAAAATAAATTTCGTAAAACAAAAAAAGATGATTATGTTAATTTAACAGTTAATTTTGACCATTCTACGACAGAAAATCCAGAAGTCATTACGTTTTTAGAACAAGTTATACCAAATCGTGGTGTTAGGGACTATGTTTTAAAAAAGATGAGTGAATGTTTAAATGGTGATATACCGAATACATATTTTTTAATGTTTATTGGTGATACTGGTGCAAATGGTAAAAGTCAGTTGTTGAATTTAATGAAATTAGCGATGGGAGATTTTGGTGAAAAGGTAGAGGTTACACTTTTGACACGTAAACGTAACAATGCAAATGAGGCAAATACAGAAAAGATAAAATTGATGCATAAACGTTTTGCGTTTTTAAGTGAACCAGAAGATGGAGAAAAGATAAATATTGGTTTACTCAAGGAACTTACTGGTAGTGAAGAAATTGTTGCACGTGGGTTGTATCAAGAAGCTATGAGTTTTGTGATGGAAGCAAAATTATTTTTAGCTTGTAATGAATTACCAGAAATTAAGGGTGAAGATACTGCATTATGGCGTCGTATTCGTGTTATAGATTTTCCTTCACGTTTTGTGGATGATCCTAAAGAAAACGGCGAATACAAAATAGATCGTACACTTCCTTCAAGAATGCGTGAAGATGTTACTTGGCGTCAAACGTTTATGAAAATATTGTTAGATTATTATTACAAAGATGTCAAAGAACCTGTAGAAGTACAACTCAAGACCAATGAATATCGTAAAGAAAATAATGAATTTTACAATTGGGCTGATGAAAATATAGAAGAAAAAAAGGATGGTATTTTAAAATTAAAGGACGTGTGCGAATTGTATACTGGAAAAACAAAACTTCCATCCAGAATGTCAAGTAAATTAAAATCAGAAATGGAAAAATATATAAAGGCTAAATTCAAAGGGATTGATGATAAATATAAAGATTCAACATTAAATGGAGAAAGATACAAGGGATGGGTTGGTTTAGAAATACGTGAGTTATAATTATGGTTTGAAATACAACAATACAACCAATGTAAATATAGTAAAAAACGTCATTTTTGGTATTTTCAAAACAATCACGTTTATGGTTTAAAAGTTTTTACGAATTCCTTAATTATTCTTAAGAAATTAAGGAATTTTTTTAAAAAACGTCATTTTTGGTATTTTCAAAACAATCACGTTTATGGTTTGAAAGTTTTTACAAATTCCTTAATTATTCTTAAGAAAAATAAGGAATTTCTTTTACTTTTTTAATATTTTTTTTAAAAAACGTCATTTTTTGTATTTTCAAAACAATCACGTTTATGGTTTGAAAGTTTTTACAAATTCCTTAATTTATTAATAATAATTAAGGAATTTTTTCTATGTTTTTTAAATGTTTTTTATAAAAAATATAAAAATTGACGAGACGACAAATTTTAAAAAATTCAAAACGACACTTGTTTTAAAGGACAAATAAGGAATTTTTTACGATTGTAAAATGTAGAAAGTGACTTTTTTCTGTTTTTTTAATCAAGCACGTTTATGGTTTGAATATTTTTACAAATTCCTTATTTTTTCTTAAAAATATTAAGGAATTTTTTTATGTGTTTTTATAAAAAGTCCAAGACGATGAATTTTTACACTCTTCATAAAGTACTTATTTTAAAGGATAAATAAGGAATTTACAGATATTGTTTGTGATTTTAAACATTTTGAAAATACTAGTGTTTATGGTTTGAAATTAGTCACTGATTCCTTAATTATTACTAAGAAAATTAAGGAATTTTGTTTGTTTTTTTTTACAGGATTTT
>Ga0209190_1001149_pt1 | contig 18623 bp, 10 predicted proteins | sample M_140205_XF_Meta_FD_187315 | JGI IMG/M metagenome (GOLD analysis project Ga0209190, IMG submission 187315) | Freshwater microbial communities from Lake Montjoie, Canada to study carbon cycling - M_140205_XF_MetaG (SPAdes) (version 2) | ecosystem: Environmental > Aquatic > Freshwater > Lake... | reverse complement strand
CAGGTCCATCTGCACCACAAGCACGCCCACCAGGATCAGCACGAAGGCGCCCAGCAAGCCGGCCATCAGGTCGCCAAAGACCGCCCAGACCGGTGCGGTGTCTTCAATGCCGTGGCCGGCTTCGTCAATCTCGGACATCGGCGGCCTCCCGGTGGAGGCGGCGCATGTCTTCAACGATGCCGTGCTGCGACGAGATGCTCAGGTCGATCACCTCGCGGGCCTGCGCCACGTAGTAGGCCAGTTGCTCATCGCTGCGCGCGGTCGACTGGTTGATCGAGGCCTCGATGCGATGCAGGCTGTCCAGCAGCTTGTCATTGCTCGCGCTGAACAGCTGCACGCCGTGGCCGAAGGACTCGCCCAGGCTCGACAGCTCAACCGCGCTGCCCGTGAGGTGCGCCGCCACATCGGCCGATTGGCCAGACTGCGCGTGCAGCGCGTGCGCAAACTGGCTGCTGGCCTGCTCCAGCACCTGCGTGGCCGAGGTCACCAACGATTCAATGGCGACGCGCTGTTCGCTCGAGGCCTGGTTGAGGCCTTGCAGCAGCACGGTGATTTTCTCGACCAGACCACGGCGTTCTTCCAACGCCAGGTTGCCCTGCTCGGCGAGCTGGTTCATCTCCTGGCGCAGCTGCGCGATCACGTGCGCCGCGGCCTGAGGCACGTCAGACGCCGTCTGCATGAGGCGGGTCATGGGCGCTTCCAGCGCCGCCCCCAAGGTGGACAAGTGGCTGGCCATGGCGGACTGCAATGCATTCAAGCGATCCAGCGCAGCATCGCCACGCGCCGCCTCGTCGTCGCGCAGCGTGCCCAGCTCTGTGCGCCACACACTGGACAACTGGTCCATGCGCTCTCGGTGGTGCTGCATCCAGTGCGCCTCGGATTCAACACGCGACTGGACCAGCGCTTCGGACTGGGTCAACAGGCGCGCCACATCGCTCAAGGTCTGGCCCGACTGCACGCTGATGCGCTCGGTGATCTCGCTGGCGGTTTTCTCCAGTGTCAGGCAGACCGCGTTCTGCTGGGCCAGAGTGTGCGCGCCCACTTGCTGCCACTCGCCTTGAAGCCCGGTGGCCATGGCGGCCAAGGCGCGTGTCCATGCGTGCAGCCTTTGCTCATCCGCCAACGCCTGTCCGGCGTGTGACGTGGCCGCCGCCTGGTTGACCGTTGCCAGCAAGGCCCCGGATCGCTGCTCGAAGGTCTGCGCAAACGCGCGTAATGAACGGTCCAGCCCATCGACGAGCCCTTCACTGGTGCGCGCATGGGTTTGCAAGGCGGCTGCCCATCCATCGGAGACGGTTTGGGCCGTGGCGCTGAACTGCGCCGACACGCCATTCAATTGCGCTTGCGCCGCCTCCACCTGACGCTGATGCACGCGGGTCGATTCGAGCGCGATCTCCGACATCGCGGCCTCGACCACCGGCTTGATGGTGTCGCCCGCCATCTTCGCGCTGCTCACTAAGCTGTCTTTCAAAGACTGGCCCACCTCGCTGGCCAGGCCGGTATAGGCCGTGCCCGCCTCGCGGTGGAACTGCGCCTGCTGGTCCAGCAACTGCGTGTTCAACTGCTGGTGGCGGCGTTCCAGCCCGTCCATCAGGGCGTGCAACTTATCCACCACCTCGGGCAACGCACGCGCTTGCACTTGCAGGGCCTTGAAGCTTTCCTCACGCTGATGGGCGCGCGAGAAAGGCCTGAACTCATGAGCAATGCGGGTGTCCAGCAGCCTTGCCACATCCAACCGCTCGCTGCGGCTGAGGGCCGAGAGCAGACCCAGCATGCCCGACGTGGCCACCCCGGCCACCGAGGTGCCGAACGCCAGGCCCAGCCCCTTGATGGGCGCGGCCAGCGCAGAGCGGATGGCTTGCAGGTCGGTCGAGCCTTCCAGCGCGAACACGGCGCCCTTGAAGGTCACGACCATGCCCAGGAAGGTGCCCAGCATGCCCAGCATCACCAGCAGGCCCACCAGATAGGGCGTCAGCGCGGGCGCGGGCAAGGCGACGCGCTCGCCTTCGATCCGCAGGCGCACGGCGTTGCGCCAGGAGGGGTGCAGGCGACCCAGCCAGGCTCGCAGGTCCGGCAGCGCAGGCGGGATGTCGACCAGGGCCGCTGCCAACGACGCCGAGGCTGCACGGAACTGCTTGATCTCGAACGCGCCCAGCAAATAGACGCCAGCGATCGCCACCGTCATGACCAAGGCCAAGGGACTGGTGCCGATAAACCCCACGCCGACCCAGCCCACGGCCATCAGCCCGAGGGCAAAGGCGACTGCACAAACAAGCCTGTTCATTGTGATTTCTTGACCTTGTTGCTCAATGCTTCCATCAATCCCACGACCGGCTGCAAGCGGACATTCATCTCCGCCAGCAGCGCCTCCTGCCATTCCTTGCCGAAGGCGGCCAGCCAGCCGGTGCCCTCGCCTTCATCGTCGCCGTGCCCGGCCGCCTTGCGCAGTTGCTCGAAACGCCGCTCCAACAGCACCGGCACCGTGGACAGCAGCCGTTGCTCGCGGCCGCCAACCAACTGGTCCATCGCGGCATCGAGGTACGCCAGTTGCCTCAGTGAGGGCGAGACCTTGGACAGGACCTGCCGGACCTGCGCGCGCAAGAGCCCGATCTGCGACGCCATCTGGCGCTGCTGCTCGAGGTAGCGCAGGCGGTAGCCCGAATAGGCGGCGCCTGTGCCGGTGTGAGCAGCCGTGACCGCCTTCACGCTGGCCGCAATCGCGTGCACCATGGCCGTTTGCGCTTGGTGAAATGCGTGCTCCAGGGTGTCGGCACCGCCAGGCGGCAGTCCATCCGACGCCCTGCCCTGGGCGAGCGCCGTGATCGACTGGTGCGCCGCGCTCAGCTTGAGCGTGTCCAGCGTGTCCAGCCAACGGCCCAGTCTTTGGGCCACGTCCTCCCTGGACGCATCCATCTCGACGTCAGTTGAATCACTGAGCAAGCGAACAAGCCCTGACCTGCTGACATTCCCGCGCACATGCATACCCTCGAACCAGCCCGACCCGCGCCACTAAGTTATTGATTTTAAACGGTGATTGGAATGTCAGGACCAAAGGTTTTTCACGCGCGACAAACTGGTCATGACAGTGGCGTTCACCGGACGCGTCGCCGTCGTCACCGGCGCTGGTGGGTGAACGCACGGAGCAGGTCGGCGAGCGCCCGCCCCTGAGTGCAATTCAGTTTGGTAAGCTCGGTGGTCGACCCGGTTGGCAACGGCAGCCGCGCGTGCCGGGTGGTCTGGGAACCCCGGCATGAGCCTGTTGTTGTCCCTTGTCGATCCTCTGCGCGCGACCGGCACGCCGCTCCCCACCACGCTGTTTCATTCGCAACGCGGTTCCCGTCCAAGCACGCATGACAAGCATACTGTCCTACTCTCGGGCGCACTTCGCGCCGGGGCGCCGCGCCTACTACGAGCATTCCAGCGCCGGCCGACTCGCCAAACGGCTCTACGAGATTCTGAGTTCGCTCGGCGAGTGCATCTACCTGGATGCCACAGACCTGCTCACGGGAGCCACTGCAGACGTGCTCATCGGCGAACCCGGCAACTTCCAGCACCTCTGCACCAATAACCGCATCGGGAAGAAGATCTTGTGGTGCTCGATACCGTTCGACAGGGGCGACTTGTTCGACCTCTGCGACGTGGCCTTGGGCGTAGGGAACAGGACGAGCCTGTCAAGGTTCCCAGCGGCGCACCGAGACAAGGTGCACCTGACCAATTACAGCGTCGGCGTCGCGCCTAACCGCCCGTCGCCCGCCTCACGCAAGAACGAGTTCATTTACGTCGCGACTGAGGCGACCGAGCGCAAGGGGTTCCGGGAAGTCATGCGCGTCTGGAAGACCATGTCCGCGAAGTTACACGTGGTCGGCTACATGAACGACCCCGTGATGCAGGCGCTGTTTCGTGAGTCGAACTCAGGGCAGATGGAGTATCACGGCTACATCCCGAGTGACACTGCCGCGTTTCGCTCGCTCCTGACCTCGTGCCGATACGTGTACCTCCCTACACACCTGGAAGGTCAGGTCGGGACGCTGATCGAGGCGCTGTGTCACGGCTTGGTGGCTCTCACGACGCTGGAGTCTGGACTAGACGAGCGAGTGCTCGAACATGCGTTTATTGCCGAGCCTACCGATACTGAGACGCAAGCGGGTTTCGTACGCACGATGCTGGCGATGGGCGACGAGGAGTATGCCGCCCGCCAACAGGCGAGCCTGACTGCACTGCGTGCGTATCACACCTGGGATGTGTTTGACCGCGCGATCAAGACGCATCTCTGAAGCCGCCACCGGTATCTCCCGTGTTGCTCGCCCCAGCTATTGTTTCCTACGGAACTACTAGTCACTCACCGACTTCTAGCGCGGCGATCAATTGGTCGCATCCCGCTGGAATAGGACCACTCAGCCCCTCCAGCACGGACGCTCGTGGGCCACGCACGACTCGGCACACCTTCACCAGTTTCAGAGCGGCCCGCTGCAACAGGCCCATCCTCTTGCGGCGCCGCAACGCCACAATCGGATAGTCGGGATTCATCCAATGGTCCACGTGTACGGCCGCTCCCCATTTCTTCAGGAGCAGACTCAGAATTGACTGGTCGTGGCGGTGCGCTTTGAACACCGGCGGGTTGGGGGTCCTCGAGGGGTAGTCTGACACCAGGCGGAAATTGTTGACCACGCAGCACCGTAGCCACTGCGCCGCAAACTTCCTGTTGTCCAGCGTGTTCATGAGGATCACGATGGTCGCGATGTGTTGACCGCTGTGCTGGTATTCCGCATCGGTACAATCCAGGGCTTCGAACACATCGGCTTTCGTGTATGCGTCTTCCCGGTGAGACATCTGAAAGGCCAGGCGATGCGTTGGATGGGTGGCGACTGCGCCCATCCAGTCGCCGAACGCCTGCCGCGCCACTGGCGTGACACTAATGCCGCATCCGGCATCTGCATAGACGACGACATCGCCCAGTTCGCAGCGCAGCAGCATGTCAGCGATGATCATCGGTTTCCATGACCAATAGCCGTAGCCGCGCGTCCTCGACAGATACGCGCGTAGGTTGTGATCAACCGGCAGGTCGTGCTGATTGAATTTGCGTACCGTATCGAAGTAGCCGGAGGTGTTCGCTTCTTCCAGCAGCGCGGCGAGCGTGTTGGTGAATCGCGGCTCGTCGCCGAAGGTGCAGAAGTGAATGTTCATGGCGTTCTGCCGTTACGCGCCTGACCGCGCGGTAGTTGGTCCAGCCGTCACTAATCGAGAGTCGCGCCTCTCCCTTTGATGGCGAGCCATGATCACGCAAAAGGATTCGAACAGTCTCGTCGCCGGCTGACTCGGTTCTCGGCTCAGCCGCGGATACGGGCGGGCCGTTCGATCATCGGGCTGGATGTCGGCGGGAGCCCGGAGCGTGTGGGCAGGCCTGGCGAGCCGTGCGTCGCTGGTTAACTCGCGACGTCAGACAGCATCCGTTGCAAGAACTCCTTGATGCCGTCTAAAGAGGGTCGTTGCAGCAGTAGCGGTTGCTCACGCATGGCCTGAAGGGATGTCGGCTGCAGCGCCTCGCGAAGCCCCGCCGCGTATCCGATCGACGCATACTGGGCCATGTTGATGATGGCATTGGGATTGAAGTCGTGGGAGACGTTGGAGTCGCACCAGGTGATGGGGATACATCCGCATGCGAAGGCATCCGGGATTTTTTCCGTATAGTATCCGGGGCTCATCGAGTTCTCGGGACAGAGCGCGAACTGTTTGTCGCGGCAGACGTCACTTTTCAGGAAATCACGAGTGGAACCGTCTGACGCCAGGGGTGGAAAGGCCCGGCCGTAACAATCCACTTCCATGACGGTCCTGAGCGCATTCAGCAACGTTCTCCGCGGTTCAACAAGATGCGAGCTCATAAACACCGCCCGAGCTTGCCGGTCCTTCTGATCCCCCAGGGGACGCATCAGCTGATCGATCTCGACAGCGGGTCCCAATCTCTTCGCACCTGTGGCCGGTCCGCCTTCATGCGACCAGTCGAACATGGACATCCAGCTGGGGAATCGAAAGTGGTTCGGTGCTGTTACCCCCAGGTCCGAAGAAATGGAAAACTCCGCAGGTCTCGCATTCCATCGCGTATTTTCGCTCGTCTGGTAGAGCGTTCGCGGCACATCACGTCGTCCGGCCAGTGCCAGTAAGGACGCCAGTCGGTGTCCAAGATGTACTCCGCGCAAGCGTTGGCGAAAGGGACCGATGATCAGTAAGTCACAGCGCCTAGGATGGACGCACTCTATACCCGGACCGTGCACGAGTCCCAGTAGGCGAAGAATGAAATCATCTTCTGCGTATCCCGGCCACTGGCCGAGGTAGGCGACTTTCAGTTTCTTCTTTGTCACTGGCGCGACTCTCCGAGATTCGACTCACGGTTCACGATGGCTGACGAGACACTCCAGTCGCCATCCGCCACCGTACGGATTCCCTGCGGCACCGTGTGAGGGATGGGACGACTCATGACGGTGTAGCCGGGAGTACACCGCACCGCTGCTAGATCCGCACGCTTCGGATCAGCGCCTCGGCGCCCCCACGGCGAACGTCCTCGAGGCGCCGCTCCGACGGCGATGCGCCGTCCTCGATCCGCTGCAGGAGCGGTGCGAGCCACTGGTCCGGCGAGGGTTCCCCCCGGCGGACAAGACCGTCTCGAGCGATCCCGATCATCTCCTTGGCCAGTTCCGGCACGCTCCGTCCGAGCACGACGGACTCGAGCGGCAGCCGGGTCGACTCGTCGAGGAGCCGGACCCAGAACGGGTAGTCCGAGGAGCGCGACAGCTCCGTCGCCTCGTCGAGGTTGGCAAGCAGTCCGGAGACCAGCGCCAGCGACACGAGATCCTCGCCAGGGGGCTGCGTCGAGGTGCCCCGGTTTTCGACGACGACCTTTTCGAGACTGTCGGCCAGGAGTTCCTCGATCGCGCCGCGGTGCCACGCCTCGACGATCTCGGCCACGCTCGGCAGCTGCGGACGCCACTTCCATCGGATCCGGGCAAATCCCATGTAGGACCAGTCGGTCGCCGCGACGTGGGAGGAATCGGGGATCACGCGGGTTGGTGAGCCATCGAGCAGACGGCCGGCCCATCCGCCAGCCGGCGCCTGCGCGAGAAACTCGAGAAAGCTCGGGTGCTCCGGCACCCACGCCTGCCCGTGGTTCTTGGTGCCCACCAGGAACATCGGGCCCTTCTCCCAGAGCAGCGACAGGTAGTCGGGCCACCCGCCGATCTCGGTCTCCGGGATGACGACGCGCCGCGCATCTCCGGCAAAGCGGCCGCTGTGGGGGACGTGGTCGCGCCAGGCCAGCGGTCGGACCGAGAGGCACCCGTCGGCACCCCCGTGAAGGTCGGGGTCGTTGCGGAGCACGAAGTTCATGAGGCCGGTCAGACGGTGCAGCAGGCGCACGGCGCGCGGCGCATCCTCGAACGAGACGTCGACGACCTCCTGCACTGCGGCCTTGTCGACGATGGTCCAGTGGCGCCAGCCGCGCTCCCTGATTGCATAGTCGTAGGCCGGCCGCGGCGTGCGATACCGGTAATAGTCGGCTGGCTCGGGGCGCAAGCCCGGGTGGACGCCGCAGCCGATCATCGCGCAGCCGACGCGCTCGAGCGCGTCGCGCGCATCCGACTGCAGCGAGGTGAGCTGCGCCGCGATGCCGGCGAGCGTGGTCGAAGGTGAGACCACGAGCTCGATCACCGGGCCCGTGTCGGTCGACATCATCTGATGCGACGAGATGGCCTGGCCCTCACACGGGTGGTCCCTGGTGATACTGAAGTCGCCGGCCGTCCAGCCGCGCCGCGCGAAATCCGCCCACACCGTGCCGAACAGCTGCGGCAGCGGTGGAGAGCCGTCCCCGATGGAGACCACGGGCAGCTCCACCTCCGTGCTGATCAGGGCAACCGGAGCGGCCGCCGGATCAGACATTGCCGATCCGCTCGCAGAGCTGCTCAACCAGCTCCCCGTGCACGACCCGGAGGCGGCAGTAGCTGTCGTCCCAGTCGGTATGGGTGTTCGCGAAGTGCGAACCCGCGAGGGCGACGATGCCGCAGCGGCGGAAGTCGCGCATGAGATCCGTGCCGTCGCGGTACACGCTCATGATCGCGACGTCCGGGTGAGTCGGCAGCACGCGAATGTCGGTGCGCGCGAGCGCGTCGACGATCCGGCGCTTCGCCTGCCGCACCTCGCCGCGCACACTCTCGATCCACGCCGGATCGGCCAGCGTCTCGAGGGCGAGCGTCTGGGCCACGACCCCGGGCTCGAAGGGCACGTCAATCGGCCGATAGAGTCTGGCCAGTTCCTCTGAGAGAAACATGTAGCCGACGCGCTCCCCCGCGAGGCCGAGCGCCTTGGAGAACGAGCGCACGACGATCAGGGTCCGGTAGTGCGGCACGAGGTGGATCGCCGACGCGGCGTCGTCGAGGTAGTCGCCGAAGGCCTCGTCCACCAGGAACGCCGTGCCAGAGCGATCGCAGGCCGCGGCCAGCCGTTCCAGTTCCGCGCGCCCAAAGGCGCATCCGAGCGGGTTGTTGGGATTGTCGAGATACAGCACCGAGTAGGCGCCGGTGTCGATCGCCGCCTCGAGCGCGCTGACCGGGAGCGCCGCGTCCGGCTCGAGCAACCGAAATGGTTGGTACCGCCCGCCGGCGGCGATGAATTCCGAGGGGACCTCGCCGAATTGCGGACCGACGCCGGCCATCGCGCCAGGTTTCAGGAACTTGTGAATGACCCGCTCGAGGAGATTGAAGCTGCCGTGCCCGAGAAACAGCTGGTTTTCGGTCACGCCGATCGGCCGGAAGCGGTCGAGGATCGCGCGCTTGAAATGCGCTTCGACCGGGAACGGCGTGTAGCGATCGAGCCGGCTGACGTCGAACTCACGCAGCGCGCGGGCGAGACGGGGCGAGGGGTCGGTCTCGAAGATACCCGTGGCACAGTCGATGAGGGACTCGAAGGCCTCCGGGGGCTCGCTGGAGCAGGTCGACCCCTTGAGCACATAGGAGTCGCGGGCGTAGCTGCGCAGGACGTCGCGGACGGGGGAACGGTCATCCCGGCGTTCCGTCGGCATCTTCCCGAGTGGCTCGGCCGGGCAGCTCGTATCGCTCATGCCGCGGCGTCCCGGGCGAGTTCTTCGGCGGCGCGCACGAGTCCAGGAATGAGCTCGGGTTCCTCGGCGGCCAGCTCGAATACCGACGTCGGTTCGATGCGAATGAGGAGCGTGTCGGCGACGGTCTCCACCGGCGTGGCCCCAGGTTCGAACGTGAAGACCGTGAAGGGGGGCAGCTGAATCGACCCGCTATCCTGGCCCCGCAGCACGATGTCGTCGGCTACGCTCACGAAGAACGCATGCTGCGGATCCCGCGGACTCGGGATCCGCTGGCCGGCCTGGAGGTTGCGCACTTCGGACGATCCGGCCAGCACGATCAGCGCCTCCGGCGGGAGCACGGAGAGCGACTGCACGCGGCGGAGCAATCGCGTGCGGCCGAAGATCGACGACGCCTCTTCGCCTTCGGCCTCAGCGGTCCCGACGACCTGCTCGAGCGCTTCGCGCACGTCGAAGGGGAGCCGTTTCCGATGCGTTTCCCACGCGCGTCGATCGCGCGCGACGAGCCGCATCGCGGCGACCTCGCGAATCATCAGCTCCGGGTGGAACAGAGAGGCGACGAGGTCGGCGGACGTGCCCTCTGGGATCCGTCCGAGACAATCGAGCGCCACGGCCCTCGTCCACAGCCCGATTCGCCCGTAGCCGCGGCCGACCAGCGCCCGGAGCGCCTCGTAGGTCGTGAACGGCTCGCGCGGGATGAGCACCTCGAGCTTCCGCACGATGGCGAGCGGCGTCTGGCCCTCGAGAAGCGGAAACACCAACGGCTTCAGGGTGTCCGCGATCAGCAGATCCAGGATCTCCAGCGCGTGCACCATCCCCTGCGGTGACCCGCTTTCCACGATCTCGCGGACTGCGGTCATGGAGCCTGGGTCGTAGACGAGCGAGAGGAGGTTGAACAGCCAGCGCCGTCCTTCGGACGATTCGCTCTCGAGCGCCTCGCGAACGGCCTCAGCGTCAGGGGCAGCCCCGAGCGCCACGAGCACGTTCATGTTCCACACCATGTCTCGGATCACGCTCTCGGCGACCCGCTCCACCAGCGGAACCTGCGCCGGCGTGGCGCGATAGCCGGCGCCGACCAGCAGTTCGATCGCGCGCCGGCGGACCGAGCGCTCCGGCACGTCCAGCCTGGCCGCGATCAGCGCCATCGCGTCGTCGCCGCCGATGTCGTGGAGGATCTTGAGAATCCGGCGCCGAACCACGGGCGTCTGATCCGCCTGGGCGAAGGCGCGATCGAGGTCGGCCAGGGCCGGTGTGCCAATCGCGACCAGCGCCGCCGCCGCCGCCGCGGTGAACATCGGGATCGCGAGGTGGCGCACGAGCAGCAGGCGGAACTCCGGGTTCCCCAGCCGGCCGGCGGCGCCCAGCGCGGCCTGGCGGACCCGCGCTTCGCGGTCCCAGAGCAGCACCGACAGGCGCTCCGCGTCCTCCGGCTGCCCGTAGCCGATGGCCACCGCGGCGAGATGCCGATCTGCCGGGTCGGTCGAATTGGCCAGCGCGTCGATCCGGGCCCGATCGCCCTGCAGCGCCCGCACCTCCGTCAGTCGGCTCGAGGCCTGCGCCATGGCCGCCTCGACGTCCGGATGGGATTCGTGCGCGGTCCGCATTTCAGCCAACTGCAGCTCGAGGTCGACCAGCCGGCACGCTCCGACGCACTCGAGCGCGGCGACCCGCGCCGCCGAACGCTCGCCGCCGAGCGCGTTGGTGAGCGCCGCTGGCAACGTCGCGGGCTCGATCCGTTCGATCACGCGTAGCGCCAGGCGACGGCGGTCGACCTGCTCGGAGCGTAGGTACGGCAGCAGAATATCAAGCACGCTGCGGACCTCGATCGAGCCGGCACGGGCCTTCAAGCCCTCGAAGAGACGGACCCGGTATTCCCGGTGAACCAGAATGGCCGCAACGATCCACAGCCCGAGAATCGGGACGAGCAGATAAAAGAGACTGAGCGCGTTAAAGGCGCGGCCGCTCCGCGAGAAGAGCATCAACGCCACGCCCACCGCCCCGATCGAAATCTGGCGGAAGGTCCCTTCGACGTGCGACTGGTAGCCGATCCGTTCGGAGGGGGCGACGGGTTGATAGAGCACGCGGAACGAGGGCTCGAAGGTCGACGACCGCCCCACCACCGCCACCAGCTTGGAGAGCGCCACCAGCACGAAGAAATTCGCGGCGCCAAGCCCGAAGCTGCCGACCAGAATGGCGAAGCCCGCGCTCACCGACAACAGGACGGGAAGCACGAGCAGGCCGACGTTCAGGCCGAATTGACTGAGGAGCGGTCCCGAGACGGCGACCTTCATCAGGAACTCGACGATCTTCAGCGCGCCGAAAAAGAGGGCGAAGAACTGCGCGATCTGCCCGGGCCCCTCGAACCGGATGCGGATCTGCGACATGAAACTGAAGTCGACCGTGTAGAGGGCGAGGTTCAACAGCACGACGCACGCCGCCATCAGCAGGAAATAGCGGACGCGCAGCAGGTCGGCGATCCCGGCCGCCCCCTTCGAGTGCGAATGCGCCCGGTCGGACGGGGTCTCGAGGCTGCCGCGGAAACGCCAGGTGATGAGCGCGACGGTGGCGAACGAGCCGGCGAGGCCGGCGGCTGCGAGCAGCACGAGGTGGGTTGGATCGCCGATCAGCCGGATTAGCAGCGGCGTCGAAAAGAGGGCGACGATCGTCGACAGCTCCTCGCCGGCCCCGACCAGGCCAAAGAGCCGCTTCGCCTGGCGCAGGTCGAAGAGACGTCCGGCGAGCCCCCAGTAGCCCAGCCCGAGGAGATTGAACATCGGGCCCACGGCCACGAACATCCCGAACACGACCCAGTCGGCGTTAGTGAACCGGCGCAGGACCCAGAACGCCGAGGCCAGCGACAGCAGGACCCCGAGGTTCACCATCAGCAGCACGCCCATCGACACGTACCGCTCGAGCCGCGAAAAGAGCATCACCGCCACGTAGCCGACGATGGCGGCGCCGATGTAGGCGAGCGGCAGCATCTGGATCGGGAAGCGCGCGAGGAATAGCGCGTTGGCTGCGGTCAGAAAGAAGGCGGAGAAGATCCCGTTGAAGAGCGAATGGACGATCAGCCACGAGACCGGCGCGCCTTCACCAGCCTCGATACCCAGAATCCGCGGCACGGCTGACATCGATCGCATTTAGCGCGTGACCCGGACGCGCAGGAACGCCGTCGCGCCAGGCTGATGCATCTGTGCCGCGATTGGAAATCCGCTCGGATTACGGAGCGATGGATCCCAGTAGTCCTGGTTGAAAAGATTCTCGATGGACAACTGCAGATCGACGCCGGGAACCAGCCGCCGGTAGGTGAACGCCGTCGACACGATGAAGTAATCGGCAATCTTGGGGAACGGGTTATTGCTCACCGTCGTCGCCGCGCCGGTCTTGCGGCCGAGGACACCGTTGACCCGCAACTCGGTATCGAGCCGATCGTTGAAGTAGCGCGTACCGCCGAGGAAGTTCACGCGGTGAGCGGCAATGTCGCCGACCCGCTTATCGCGATCCGGATCGCGCGGGCTTGTGAAGGTGTAGTTGGCCTGGAAGTGGTAGGACCCCGGGTTCCACTTCGCATCGGCCTGCAGTCCCTGGATCTGGAGCCGGCCGACGTTCTGGAACTGATTGGTCTTCGTGCAGCCTGGAATCTGGGTACACGGCACCCCAGACACCTCCTGCACGATGCCGCGATAGCCCGCTCGGTAGGCGGCGAGCTGGAACGACAGGGCCGGCCGGGGATCCCAGGAGGCCGAGCCTTCGAAGTTCTTCACTTTTTCCGGCTTCAGTCCCGGATTCGACAGATCCCTCACGCCTGGCACGGTCTGGTATTTCTGGAAATTCGGCGCGTCCTGGAAGGCTTCGGCGTACATCACCTTGAAGACCTTCTTCTGACGGATGTAGACCGCCGCCAGGCGCGGGTTGAAGACGGTGCCGTAGCCGCCGTTCTGCCGGATTTTGTTGTTGTCGACCCGGCCGCCGGCCACGAGCTTGATCGACGGCCTGGCGCGCCACGAGGCCTGCGCATAGGCGCCGATGTCGCGGCTGCCGATCTGGTTGCCGCCGAGGACCCCCGTGGGCGGCGTCCCGGTCTCGTCAGCCGGCGCCGTCGCGGACGTGACGTTGTTGGCGCCCACCGAGCTGTAGCGCGCCTCGACGCCGCCGACGACGTTCACACGCTCGGACGGTTGGTAGAACAGGTTCAACTCGGAGCGCATCCGGTTGTTCAGGCGGTAGTTGTACTGGTTGGTCCAGCGCGGGGCAGTCCCGGCGACGAGGTCGTTGACCAGCAAGCTCCCGAGCTGGTAATTCGCCAGAAAGACGTTGTTCGAATCGGTGCCGTCGAGGCTGTGCTGGTTGTACTGCGTCGAGAGCTGCATCTGCAGCTTGTCGTCGAGGTAGCGTGCGAAGTTCTTCATGTAGACCGACAGGTGTTCTGGCGTCCACAAGAACCCGTTTCGGCCCGACGCGGCGAACGTGTCGACCAGCGGCACCGATCCCGACTCGCGGTTGGTCCAGCGCTGCACGCCGAAAATCGTGTTCGACGTCGACACCTTGAAGTCGACCATCCAGTCGTCCACCGGGCTGCCTGGCGCAATCTTCTGGCCGGCGACCACCTGGTCGTAAGCCGACTTGTCGAGGGCGCGCGCGCGCGCCGCCCCTTCCGGCGTCAGCTTGAGCGCGGTCCAGTTTCCGGCCGCGTCGGTCGTGACCGTGAAGTACGGGGCGAGCTGCGCTTCCGTGTACTTCGCCCGGACCGTCGCAATCGCCGTCGCCGATATCGGGTTCAACCCCGAGCCGCTGTAAGGAATCGCGTCGTAGAAGGCGGGATTGAAATCCCACTGCGGCTCCTGACCGAGACCTGGAAGGTCGTCGCCAACGTAGCGGCGGGCGGCCAGGCTCCAGCGGAGGCTGCCGGTGGAATTCTGGCGGGCAATCACGGCGTCGTAGGCATTCGCGTGCGCCGACGTCAGCACCCGCGCATCGCCGCCCAGCGTCTTCCCCTCGGCGACGATCTGCTCCGGCTGCTTGGTCACGACGTTGATCACGCCGGCAAACGCGTTGGCGCCGTACATCGTCGATGCCGGACCGTAGACGACTTCGATTCGATCGATGTTGGACAGGGGAAACTGTCTCGACAGCCACGCGGTCGACGAGGCCAGGTCGTTGTCCTCGACACCGTCGATCAGCAGCATCGTCCGGTTGGTCTCGATCGAGCGATAGCCGCGCTGGTAGATGTTCGAATACGACGCGCCGGCGCGGCGGGAGAAATCGAATCCGGGAAGGTCGCGCAGCACCGCCTCGAGGTCGGTGTAGCCGCGCCGCTCGATCTCGCTGCCGGTGATCACCGCGACGGTGGCCGGCGCCTGGGCGAGCGGCTCCTTCGCCTTCGAGACCGAGGTCACGGTCGGCGTCGTGTTACGCCCCTTGACGAGGCTCACGAGCCGCACGAATCGCGGCGCGTCGAAGATGTCAGGCTGGAACTCGGGGTCGGCCCCGAGCAGACGGGTGAGCGTCGCCTCGGCCGCTGTCTGGTCATCCTGGACGAGGGAGATCCGAGCCAGAAGCGCCAGCGTCCGGCTGCGCTCGACCCGCGTCGGCTTGGCGTCGAGACAAGGGAGCGCGGCTTGGCGGGCCGCGTCGAACTTCCCCTGGTTGAACAAGTCGGACGCGGTCCTGAGCTCCGCTTCGCACGTCTTCGCGGCCGCATCCTGCGCGGTCGCGGCCGTCGGCAGAAACAGCAGCGCCCCGAGCAGGACGACGGCGCGCAGCGCGGTCGCGCGGGTCATCGTGTCCCCCCGCGCCCTGACGCCGGGGCGCACGCCGACTCACGCGGAATGTCACCGGGCATGTAGTCCTTCCACTCCTCCGCCGTCAGGCTGCGCTTGACGCGCTGGCAGATGGCGGTCGCCAGCGGCTCGACCCGCGTCGACCAGGACCGGGTGCTCCGATCGGCGCCGCCCGATACGAGTTGCTGTCCGCGCGCGGCGAAGTCCACCGCCCAGACCCATCCGGTATGTCCCGTCAGCACAATAGGTTCACGTTCCTGGTGATCGACATCCCACAAGCGGATGCTGCCATCGAGGCTGGCCGACGCCAGCCGTCCCCCTTCAGATGAGAATCGCAGCGCCGTGACGGACGAGCCGTGTCCGGTCAACTCCGCCGGCGTTCCGTCGAGGCTCTTCGGCAGGAGCAGAATCGGTCCGTCGTCGGTGCCCGCCGCGAGCCTGCCGTCGGCGGCCGCCGCCAGTGAGCGAATCGCCCGCTCGCCGAGAATTTTGCGCGGCGCGTCATCGGGACGCGCCAGATTCCAGACGAAGTTCCCGCCGGTCCGCGTCGATCCGGCGACCCTGCCGTCGGGAAGAAACACGAGTGAATAAATCGGCTTCGCCGCAGGGCTCTTGAGCACGCGCGGCGCGGGACCGCCAGCCGCCACGGACCGAAGGGTCACGTCTCCGTTCGCGGTGGCGACCGCCAGCAGGCTGCCGTTGGCGTTGACGGCAAAGCTGGTGACCCCGGGACCGGGACCAGCCACGACCGTGCCCGGCGCCGACCCGGACGGATCGAAGAGGCGGACCTGACCGTCGAGGGTGCCGACCGCCAGCCGTTTGCCGCCCTCAACCCAGTCCAGCGCGCGGATCTCGCTGCCCGTCGCAGCAATCCGCCGTGCCGGTGTTCCGGCGCCGGAGAGGTCCTGGACCCACACGCTGCCGTCGTCGCCGCCGGCGGCGAAGACTCCGGAGTCAGGGGCCGCCTTCACGGCGTGCACAGCGTCGGGGAGGGTCTTGAGCACGGCGACCGTCTTGGGGTCGAGGCGCGCCAGGCTCGATCGCAGCGCATCGAAGATTTGAGAATCCTCCGGGACGCCACCGTTCTTCTGGTGCAGCGAGTAGGCCTGCAGGGCGAGCAGCGCCGCGAGATCACGCTGATCATTCGAGGTCATGCGCGTGGTCTGGATGGCGAGCGCGCGGGCCACGGCGAGCATGCGCAGTCGGCGCGCTTCCGCTTCAGACTTCTCCGACTGAATGCGTAGCGCGTCGGCGCGATCCCGCTGCTGCTGCGCCACGGTCTTCTGGCTCTCGCTCTCCAGACGGGCCTGGGCTTCGAGCGACCGCGCCGCTTCGGCCTGCGCTTTCTGGCGCAGCGCGTCGGCGCGATCCCGCTGCTGCTGCGCCACGGTCTTCTGGCTCTCGCTCTCCAGACGGGCCTGGGCTTCGAGCGACCGCGCCGCTTCGGCCTGCGCTTTCTGGCGCAGCGCCTCGGCCCCTTCCTTCTGTGCGATCACCTTCTGCGTATCTGCGATCGCCTTCTGCTGCTCGGTGACCTTGGTCTGCTCCTCGGCGCGCGTCCGCTGCTGACCGGCGACGACCGTCTGCTGCTCGGCGCGCGTGCGTTCCTCTTCGGCCAGCACGCGCTGCTTCTCGGCTTCCGCCTGCTGGGTTTCGGCGCGCACTTTCTGGGTGACCGCTTCCGTGAGGTTCGCGTCGGCCTCGATCTTCAGCGTCATCGCGTAGAGACCGAAGAGCAGGGTGACGACCGCCGCGGTACCGAGGATGATCGCGAGCCGACGGGCCCAGCGCAGCTGGCGAAGCCGCTGCCGTTCCTTCTCCGCGATTTCGAGATTCAGCTGGCGCTCGCTCCCTTCGAGGAAGTGCATCGCGCGCTCGAACGCCGGGTCGTAGCGTGCGGCCCAGGTCACGGTCGGGTGCGCTTCCTCGCGCCAGTTCAGGCCGAGCTGCAGCTCGGGGTCGCGCAGCAGTCCAGCCTGTCCTTCCTGGTGCTGCAGCGCCGCCCGCGAAATGCGCAGGTACATCTGGGCGGAGCGCGCCTCCGCGTCGACCCACTGGCTCAATCGGGTCCAGATCCGCATCAAGCTCTCGTGCGAGATGTCGATCACCGACGAGGCGCGGAGCTCGACGTCGGCCGGCGGCATCAGGAAGCTGCGGCCGGGTCGGCGAAAGACGTCGATCACCGAGATCACTTCGGCCTCGCTGGCACCGGTCAGCTCGCAGAGCTCCTCGAGCCGCCGCGGACTGCGCACGCCGCGCGCATCGGAGCCGCGGTCGGTGAGCGCCTCGAACATCTTCTCGGCGATGAGCTTCCGCTCCGGCGTCTCGAGCTCGAGATACGTCTCCTCGGCGTGTCGCGACAGCGCTTCCGCCATCGTCCCGATCGCCTCGTAGTGAATCAGGTCGATCGGCTCGCCCTCGACGTGATTCGCCTGCCAGTACTCCCAGGTCCGCATCATCGCGTGCTGCAGAATGGGCAGCTGATCGGGATCGTCGCCGACGTCGTTGAGCAGCCGCAGCACCAGCCGGGGCGTGATCTGGGCGCCACCGACGGCGACAGGCCCGGTGATGGCGTTGCGCCGCTCGTCGCGGTCCATCCGCGGCACGAGATACTGCCCGTCGTTGATCGCCTCGGTCAGCCCGTCGAACTCGGTGCAGTTGCCGATGAAATCCGAGCGCATCGTGATGACGACATAGATCGGCATCTGCTGCTGGCTGACGGCGTTCAGCAGGAGTTTCACGAACGAGATGGCGTCGTCGTACGACTCGCGCAGCTGGCGGCTGTTCTTGAAGCGGAAGAGCTCCTCAAACTGGTCGGCGATGATGAGGATGTTCTCGTGCGCCGGCAGCCGCGCCTGGCGGATGCACTCGACCAGGCCCGTCTGGCTGCGCCGCAGCGTGACCTCGAGGAAGGCCTTGTTGGTCTCGGCGGCCTCGTCCTCCCCGCCGATGACGTCTGGCGAGTTGAGCGCCTCGGCGAGGTTTCTGATCGGATCTTCACCGGGACGGAAGATCGCGATGCGCCAGCTCGATCCGGCGCTCGCCATCATGCCGCTGTGAAGCGAGGGGATGAGGCCGGAGCGGATGAGCGACGACTTGCCGCTCCCGGACGTGCCGACCACCGAGAGGAACCGGCTGCGGCGGAGCCTCGTCAGGACCTCGTCGATGCGGGATTCCCGCCCGAAGAAAAGGTGGTCTTCGTCCGGCTCGAAACTGCGGAGGCCGGGAAACGGATTGGGTTGGTTCGTGTCGAGCATCAAAATTTAGGAGTGAAGCTGGCCGATAAACTCGCTCAAGGCGGCCGGATCGAACGGCGCCCGCTGGTCGATGACCATGGCTTCGCGCGTCCGGAATTTCGCCTTGCTCGGCGAGTCGGGCGGCGCGACATAAATGGCCTTGATCACGATCGGCTTCTGCCGGCCGAACGCCGCGCTCTTCTGGACTTCACGCAACTTCTGGCGGAGCCAGAGCTCGTTGCCCTCGCCGTAGTAGAACAGCACCGCGTCACAGACCGAGAGGTTCTCTTCGTGGTCCTTGCGGACCTGCGCTTCGTCCCCCTCGAAGACCGGGAGGGTGACCTCGAAGCCCTGATCGTAGAGGTAGTCGCTGAGCGCCGCTGGCGCTTCTTCGTCGCGCCGATCGGAGATGATGTAGACCCGTACGAGCTTGTCCTCGCCGTCGGGCCCGGAGCCTGTGTTCTCGCGGTCAACCGCCGCGGCGGTTGACGCCGCAGCCGCCGAAGC
>Ga0209190_1001147_pt1 | contig 18639 bp, 19 predicted proteins | sample M_140205_XF_Meta_FD_187315 | JGI IMG/M metagenome (GOLD analysis project Ga0209190, IMG submission 187315) | Freshwater microbial communities from Lake Montjoie, Canada to study carbon cycling - M_140205_XF_MetaG (SPAdes) (version 2) | ecosystem: Environmental > Aquatic > Freshwater > Lake... | reverse complement strand
CTGCTGATACTCCAACCGCTGCGAGAAGCATTTTGCCGTCCTTCACACTGAGTATGACTGAAGTGATCATGATGAGACCGAACATGATGTAAGCAACAGGAGCAGAGATGACATCGTAGAGAACGTGCGCGGTGTAAGCGGTGATGAAAAGAATTCCAATACCTCCACCTGAGAGAATATGACTGTAGGCTTCGTATTTTGCTTTCAACATTCGGCCGAGTACGATACCAAGAATACCCACTCCCGCACCAAGGATAAGTCGGCCGGTGATACCAATGAGCCCTGTATCAAAAGCGTATTTTAGGAAGAACGCTATACCGAACAGCACCGCAAAAATACCAACGATACCAAGGGTCTTTCCGAAAGTTTCTTCGGAGGATTTTGTTGAGATGGGAGAGATGGGCATCTTAGCCGATGCGGGAGATACAGGAGAGGCGGAAAAGGCGGGAGAAGCAGAAGGAACAATTTTTTCTGCCATCGTTTGAACCGGTGTAGGCGTAGACGCAGGTGTAGCGGTTGAAACCGGCACAGGATTTGAAACGGGGTTTGAAACGGGAGTTTTAACAACAGGTACTACTCCTCCCTTCTTAATCTGCTCTAATAAATTCTCGATAACTCCTAAACGATTATGAGTAATAAAAAAGAAAACAACCAGAAGCACTAAAATAATAAATGTCATGTGAGTAGTATAGCAAAAATCAATTCTAAAATTCAGGTATTAGCCCTTAAACAAACTTACTTTTATACTTCCACAACCTAATCGCTAGAACTATAAAAATAATAACAAAAATGACTGTGATAATATTAGCCATTAAAACTTCGGTTTCGAGACTAAACAGATTTGAATACACGTCGATCTGGTATAAAGAATAAGAGAGTAAAGAAACTACAAATTGAGATATAAAATAAATACCAATAAAACCTGCGTAAAAAGTCCATTTGCTTAATTTTTTTAGGCTATTAGCTAAAACAATCAAAAATACAATAGATACAAAAGTAATTAATGTAAAATATGAACCGAGTAGTGGTATGAAGATTTTTCCTCCAGAAATAAACTCCAACAAGAGTAAGACTGCTTGAACTAGTGCAATTACAAATAATGTATTCGCAAAATAAGTAATAAATCGAGGTAAAATTTGTGTTTGCATTTATAAATAATATCACGAACAAACAAAAAACACCCCCTCGGGTGCTTTTTGAAAACAGAAGACATTCCTGTTTATTATGGAAGTCGCCTTACGTCGACTACCACGCAAAGTGAGCAAACGCTTTGTTGGCTTCTGCCATCTTGTGGGTGTTCTCTCGCTTCTTAACTGCTTCTCCTTCATTCTTTGAAGCTGCGATGATTTCATCGGCTAGTTTGTTTCGCATAGCTGCGCCTTTCTTGGCACGAGCTGCATCTACAATCCATTTCATTGAAAGATAGTTTCGGCGAGTCTCTCGAACTTCTCGAGGAACCTGGTAGTTGGCACCTCCAACACGTCGTGAACGTACTTCCATCTGAGGAGCGGTGTTCTTGAGTGCAGTGTCAAAGATTTCCAAAGGATTCTCCACTTTCTCTTTTGTCTTGATGATTTCAAGTGCATCGTAAACAACTGTTCGAGCAACGTCTTTCTTTCCACGTTCCATGACATAGTTGATGAACTTTGAGATCTTTTCTGATTGATATTTTGAGTCAGCGGCTGGTGTTGGCTGTTTTTTTACTTTTCTTCGCATATATTTATTTTAGTTAGAATTAGAGAGCGAGATTACTTCTTCGCTTTTGGACGCTTCGCACCGTATCTTGAACGGCTCTTCATTCGCTTGTCGACGGCTGTCGCATCGAGCTTTCCTCGAACGATAGTGTAGCGAAGACCAACATCTTTTACTTTTCCTCCACGAAGCAAGACCACTGAGTGTTCCTGCAGGTTGTGTCCCATTCCTCCGATATAGGCAGTCACTTCCATTCCGTTTGAAAGACGTACTCGGGCAATCTTTCGGATAGCTGAGTTAGGTTTCTTAGGAGTCTTTGTGGTCACTTTGATACATACACCTCGTTTGAACGGAGATGTGTAGAACCGCGGACGGTTCTTCAAGGTGTTGAAGCTTCGGTTGAGAGCAACAGCCTTTGATTTGCGCTTGGTTGTCTTTCGAGACTTCTTCACCAACTGGTTTACTGTTGGCATTGTTATTTTTGGTTATCCATTAACCATGTCTGGCTTGGTATTTACAATACAATGCCAGACATGGTGTTGATGGTGTTGATACGTCTGAATTTTTCACATCTTCGAACCGTAGTGGTTCAAGTCAGTTACTCAGGCATACCTTCGATTAATAATGGTATTTCGGTGCGGTTAGGCTACGCGAAACACGTGGGGATGACTATACTACATAAATGGAGTGGGGGCAAATACTAAGCACCGAAGCAATACATTGGTCCAGGCCCGCCATTTCCTGACGGAAGTGATAGTTTAATAGGATTTCCAGAAGCATCCCATTTTGGATACAAAAGAACATACTTAGTCAAAATCTGCCCTCCACAATTATATCCGGAAGGAAAAAAGCTAATACTAAAATCAAAAATGTAAAATACCTGGGTCGTTGGATTCACCGTACTAATATTCTTTGTTATAAAATCAATGGAAGAAATATAATCTGGAACAAGAGAGGTTTTAAGTATATTAGAATGTTTATTTATTGAACAATATCCAGCTTCTACCTCACCATTTTCACAACCAAAATCACCACCACCTGGGTAAAGTCCATCCTTAAACAAATAATTAGCATGTTCATCATTGAAAAGTTGTATTGCTAATTCTAGTTGTTTTAGATTAGAACTAAGTGCAGCCTCGTTTGCCTTCACTCTCGCTTCACTCAAACTCGCCAATATGATACTTGATAGGAGTGATATGATAGAAATAACTACAAGAAGCTCGATGAGGGTAAACCCTCGATTCTTGATTTTTATCATACTTGTTAGTTTATCATCCCTAGAAATAAATCACATTCCCACTACCAACCTCAAACCGAAGGAATCGTTTTTATTTCAAAAAATCTTTATACCTTTTAACTACTTCAAAATTCTTCCAGTAGCTACTTACATCTTTATATCTATTCATCCAATCATTTCCAAACTTTACGATGGGTAGTCCGAAGGTCTGTGCTGTGTAATCTATAGGCTTGTAAACAAGTATTCCCATATTACATTTAAGTGATGGTGTTCCATAACTATCGATGGGTACCGATGGATCAAAAACATTATCAACATACACTCTTCCTCTTTCATCACTCGCCATTGCAAAAACAATGTGGTCACCTTCTGGAGAAACATGATTAAATTCCTCAATCTTAATTTTACCCTTCATATATTCACCCCGCTTTGTTGCTTCAGAAAACTCGGGAACCATGTTCGATTTGAGCATTTTCTCATTCACTAGCTGTTGGGATAGGGTAAAAAAAGTCCTCAGAGTTGTCTCATAAGAATCCAAAAAGTCTTTCAATCTACTTTCCTTAGAATCCTTAAGGACCTCTAAACTTATTTTCTTAGCTTCCTCTTCCCCTATCACACTAATCAATTCCTCATATACAGCTTTAATTTTTTTTGTCTCTTCAAATTCTTCTGCGTAATGAAGGCAAAAATGCCCGATCGGTTCCTTCGAGGAAATACCCTTTGAACTATTTTCATTACCTAAAATAGTCTGCATTTGAAGCATGAACTGGAGTATATTTTGCACCTCTTTCCATTTATCAGATTTAAATTCGACATTTTCCTCACTAAACTCAAATTCCTCTTCACGTTCAGGAGGATTGCCATTCTTACCTATTCTAGGTAAATACATTCCTTTTTTAAATTTCTCCTCACTACTTGCTTGTGGTTGCATCTGAATTAATTCATATAATCTCCTATCAAGCTTTGAACTTTGTACATAGTGATGGGACGGATGACCCTCATCCCCTTTTAAGTATCCTGAGCTGTTCGTACGATATCCTGGGCACGCCTTCCATTGCCGGTCTGATTCAGACATTCTAAAAGCTCGAATCACATACTCTTCTTGTCCTTTACTCTTAACTAGAGCAAGTATTTCGTTTCCGCGCTTCTCGCTAAAATAAAAAGTTATTCCGTCTATCTCGTAGCCGGTATCACAACTCCCAAACGCATTCCCATCAACAGTGAGCACTCTACGGACACCTTCCGGCTGTTTTTCATATCTCTCTTCAATATCTTGAAGCTCGTGTATTTCCTTAAAAAAATCAATTTTTGTTTCAATAACTTCTCCCACAGAATCTAACTTTGGTTTTATAAGTAATTCAGACATTTTTTATATTCCGACTATAAAACGATACACCACCTCAATCAATGGAGAAACAAACTTCCACAAGAAAAGAATAAAAAAGAGCGCCAAAAGAAGTTGATATTTTTCAAGAAATGAACGCAGTGACGCAAGTGATTTTGGAAAAATAGAAAAAAGAATCTTTGAACCGTCCAATGGCGGAATAGGCACAAGGTTAAAAACAGCAAGAACAATATTTACAATAACAATAATATTAATCAGACCAAGTGCTGGAACAATGAATTTCAAAAAAGGTAAAAAAGACAAAATAGGTTCGAAGTATCTAAGAAAAAGACCAAAGATTAGAAATATAACAATGTTAGAAAAAGGTCCAGCGAAAGCCACGAATGCCTCCCCCCACCTAATTATCCACTTCTCAGGGCGGAAGTTGTAGGGGTTGTAAGGTACAGGCTTTGCCCAGCCCACCAAAAACGGCGAATGTGATAAGACCAAAAGAAGAGGTAGGATGATAGTACCAAAAGGATCAATATGAGATATGGGGTTTAAAGTAAGCCTCCCTTCGTGTTCTGCGGTACGATCCCCAAGGTATCGTGCTGCCAGGCCGTGGAACACTTCATGGATAATAACCGACAGGAAGAGTACTAATATATAGAATACGATGTCTAAAGGTTGCATAAGATATGCTATATGGTAACATGGCGAACACAATGGCAAAAGCTTGCGCAATCACAAATAAGAGCAGCATCAACGGCGGAGGTTACTCCAACCGTACTCGTGCAACTCAGTTCAACCCTACCGGCATGCGACGCCGATATGCAAACCTTCAGAAAAAGAAGGTCTACATCCCTGAACTCGACAAAAGCATCACCCTTACTATTTCTACCAAGGCAATCAAGACAATTCAGAAGAAAGGCGCTTACGCTACACTGAAGAAAGCTGGTCTTATATAAGACAAACCACTCGAAAGAGTGGTTTTTAGTTTGAACCAGTATCAAACCCCATCTTCTCTTTCGGTTTTTCTTCTTCTGCAAGAAGTAAGTGTATTGCTTGGAATATCTTCTTAAAGTTTGTCTCACTACTCCTTTCTATTTCCTCTACTTTTTCATGCAACTCTTTATAGGCATCCACCATTTCACGAAGCTTTGTGAATACTCTGATAATTTGAATATTCATTTCGATGGCGCGTTCGCTGTTTAAAACACTAGATAGCATAGCTATTCCCTGTTCGGTAAAAACTAGAGGTGGTTTTCTGAGGCCTTGTTTATAGTTTAATTTGGAAGACGCAAATTGCGTCTTCCAAATTTTACTCCTCGAATTGGATATCGTAATTTGCGATATCCAATTCTTCATCTCCTCCTTGTTTAAACTAAACATAAAGTCCGAAGGAAAGCGCTTAAGATTCCTGCGAACTACTCATTAAGACGCATCGTTTGAACTCCATACAACTCAGCCAAATCTTTATCTATCATCACCTTTCTTCCACGGATCACATAGATTCGCTCTTTTATTATCTGTACATCCATCACAGCAAAATCAGATTCATTTTTTATGAACCAATATTACATCCTTCATCTAACCTCTTTCAAATAATACTTTAGAAAAACTTTATCCTATTTCACCACAGTCTTCGGCACTCTTCCCTCAAAGAAATCAATAATGCATGAAGCAGAAATCTCGGCCATCTGGACACGCGCGCTGTCGCGAGCAGAAGCGATGTGTGGAGTAAGAATAGTGTTTGAAAGTTTTCGAAGACCACGTGGAATGTTCGGTTCGAATTCAAATACATCAAGACCAGCACCTGCGATGGTTTTGTTTTTAAGGGCTTCAATAAGGGCTTTTTCGTCTATAACCGGTCCGCGAGAAGTGTTTATAATAAAAGCTGTGGGCTTCATTTTCTTCAATCGCTCTGCATTGATGAGGTGCTTTGTAGAAGGAAGTAGTGGAACATGAAGACTCACTATATCTGCTTGACCAAGAAGATCTTCAAGAGTTGCGCATCGTGTTGCACTGAACTCTTTTTCGAGATGCTCATTTTGTGCAATATCGTTATAGATAATTTTTGAATTGAAACCATGATGCAGAATGCGAGCAACCTCACTACCGATCATTCCTCCGCCGACAAGTCCGATGGTTTTTCCAGAAAGATCCGTACCAACAAGTGTTGTAAGTCCCCATCCTTTAAACTTTCCTTTTCGCGCGTATGCATCCCCCTCTACTAGTCGAGTAGTGAGACCTATCATCAGTGCCACCGCGTGCTCTGCCACCTGAGTGCTGGATCCTCCTGCGGTATTTGTAACGGTAATACCTCGTTTTGTGGCTTCTGCTACGTCTATATTGTTGTACCCCACTGTATATGAAGCGATGAGTTTTGCAGAAGGTACTGCGTCATATACTTTTGCATCGATGGTGTCATTAAGAAGACAAAGCACTGCATCATATGGGTATTGCTTTAGATATTTTACTAGCTCTCTTGGAGATGGAGTACCGTCTTTTGGATACACATCAACGCGATAACCTTTGTCTTGTAACATTTTAATCCCCTGTTTTGGTATTGCCCGGGTGATGAATACGGCTTTGGTGGTGGTTGTATTGTTCATATATATGCTATTATACCCTCATGAAAACATTTACACCAAGAACATTTACAATTCCTGAACTTAAAGGGATTTCACAGAAGAGTATCGACGAACATATAAAGCTATATCAGGGCTATGTAAAGCATGCGAATCTAATCCTCGAAAAGATCGCAGAATTTTCAAAAGATCCCGCATCAGCAGAAGCGAATGCATATGCAATAAATGAAATGCAACGCCGTTTTGGTTTTGAATTCGATGGAATGAAAAATCACGAATACTACTTCGAGCAGTTTGAACTTGATGGGCATCTTAGCCGACTTAGCCAAAGCGAACCAAACACACTAACAACTGGCGCTTTAAAGACAGCTATTGAAGAGGAATGGGGTTCATTTGACGCTTGGCTCGCTCGTTTCAAAGCTATTGGCCTTACACGCGGTATTGGATGGGCAATTCTCTACTACGACAAGACCACTAATCGCTTGGTACAGACATGGGTGGACGAACAGCACCTCGGACAGTTGAATGACGTGAAAGTTATTCTTGCTCTCGACATGTGGGAACACTCATACCTCTTTGACTACGTGCCTGCCGACAAGAAAAAATATATTGAAGCGGTGTTTGAAAACTTGAATTGGGAGGTGGTTGAAGCACGGTTTGTAAAAGTCCAAGCCTAAAACTGACCTAGCACACGCTTATAGGTGTATACCTAATTCTAAAAAATGTTTAGATATTTGGACAATACGTAATATATATCGAAGCATCACAAATGAAACCACGGAGAACGGGTATGAAAGCCCGAGGTGTATATATGATAACGCCGTCGCGAGAAAACCAGCAAGCATTGTGAGTGGCAAAAATGAGAGGACTAAAAGATTAGCTGGAAAAGTGATGAGGGCAAATGAACCATTCATGTAAAGAAGATATGGTAGAAGAAATATCTGCACTGCGAGTGTTGAGCAAACAATTTCACCAATCGCAGAATCTGTAAAAGTATTAAAGCCAAATTTATCAAATATGCTTTTTACTTTTGGAGAGAAAACAATGAGAGCAAATGTTGCCATGAAAGAAAGATGAAACGAGGGATCATATCGCAAGATCATTGGGTTCCACAAAACCATACAAACACCAGCAACAAACAATCCTCGAAGAGCGCTGTATACATTCCCTGTTTGCTTTCCAAGAAGAGCGATGAGCGCCATGATGGATGCACGGATAATGGTGGAACTCCCTCCTGCCATAATCGAAAAAAGAATTATTCCGATAGCACCGAAACCATACGCAATAGAACGTGGTAAAAAATAAAGTAGTTTTATAAAAGCTTCAGCGACGATGGTAACGTTATAACCAGAAAGCACCACGATATGCACAAGTCCCACCTCTTTAAAATCTTTTTCGAGTGTCGCGCCGAGGCCACCCTTCCCTGCAATCAGCATTCCAGAAAGGAGCGATGACTCTGGACGAGGTAAAACTTTTTGAATATGAGAAATGAAAGAATTTTTAATGCTGAAAAGATAGGTTTTGACTGAGTTGCCTTTATTTTTTGAAAGCAGAGTGACGGTCGGCGTAGAAAGAATGTAATATATGTCGTCCTTTGCTAGGAATTTTTGGTATGGGAAAGTACGTCCTGCATTTGTTTTGAAATCCTTCGGAATTTTAAGTTTTCCTTTCACCGCGAGTTCGTCACCATATGAAAAGCGTGGGTAGAAATCCGCTTGAACAATAACTTTTTGAAGATGTGTAGTATCTGAAAGCTCTACAATAACTTCCTGATAAAAAGACTTTTCTTCAGGTTCTTCTACAACTACACCCTTCCCTTGTATTGTCTTGCCGATGAAGTCATCAAAAAGTGGTCTGTGTATTCTGTTGTGAATATAAAACCGAACAGGAAAAACAGTAGCCAAAAAAATTAATATAAAAACATAAAAGCGATGCTGACGCATCGCTTCATCGAAACACGATTATCCTCAAATATAACCTAAGATATTCTAAAGATTTCCAAAAGACTTTATCAATTCTTTTTCTTCACCGACATTCAAAGCCTTTTTGAATTTTGCTCCCTTTGCACCCTTCACTCTTTTCTCACACTCTTCCCATGTTTTGTGTGTCATTACCAAACCATCAACCATGCTCACATACGAATACGCTTTGCCTTTATTCTTCTTTGAAGAACTCGCCGAGCTGGCTGTCGTAGAGTGAGAAATATCAAATGGATCAAAATGATAGTCACTGATATTCCCTTTGAAAAGTTTGTCTGAGCTAATCTTTCCAGTTGCAATCTCATCACAACGTTCGTTTCCTGCGATTCCAGCATGTCCTTTAAGAAGTTTCCATTCAATCTTTTTTCCGCTCATTGCAGATACTAAAGCCCTCCAAAGATCTTCATTCGACACCGGTTCTTTTGTGGTTGTCTTCCAACCGTTCTTCATCCAACCATATACCCATTTTGTAGCGCCGTTCATGACATATGATGAATCGAGTCTGATTATAAAAACTTTTTCTGACATTTGGGCTTTGTCGTAGTACACATCAAAACCTTCGAGAGCTTTGATGACAGCCATGAGTTCCATGCGGTTGTTGGTAGTCATCTCTTCATGACCTCCACCTTCTTCCACACGCATTTCGCCTGTAGCGTTCGGGTATATAGCAATATAGCCCCAGCCTCCAGGACCAGGGTTACCACGAGATGATCCGTCGGTGAATATAGTAACTTCATTTTCTTTCATGAGAGACAGTTTAGCATATAGATTAACCACATCTACACAGACATCAGAAAAGACATCTGGAAACAGCGCTTAGAGGAGAGAGTTTAAAAAAACGCTCGCACTACTCCGGCTGTCCTTGATGTCTGTGTAGATTGGGTCAATTCCCTATGAACCAGCGAATTGTTTCGCGGGTTCAATAAGAAGGAGATTATTTTCTAAAATCTCCAGAAAAATATTTCGAGCAACCCTTACTCAAAACCCATTTTACGAAGTGCTACCAGCACTCAACCTGCAATTCTGGTTTGTAGGAACCTTTACAGCCAACGCTGCATTTCCTCTTTTTTCTCCCATCCAACGGACTCTTCCGTGACCGGAGTAGAGAGGTTATAATTTCTCACCTCCTCCAGCTCCTTGGGGTACTTCTCCTCCCAGTATGACATCAGCCGCTTTGCAGCAGCACGAAAGTCATCAATTGAGGCTGTCGAAGGAGGCAATGGATCATCATGACGACGGATGACTTGTGCCGAGGCCCCAGTGAAGGGATTGTAGCGCCACTCACCCCATCGCGATGCCTTTGAGCGAAACTCTGGAAAGAGCTCATCAAAGACTTCCATCATCCGGAGGTTCTGCGCATCATATTCCAGGTTTCTCTCCTGACATGCATGCACTCGATCCGCCTCAGCTTTCCAAAGAGCTTCCGCAAATGCCTCCTCTGGGATATTTTTTGCCATGGCAACCGCGATGTCCTCAGCCCCTGCATGGCGAGGAGCCTTTTCTCCCATAATCAGGTTCATGAGGAGGAACCCGAAGGCGCGGAGGTATTTATCCCTCCAATAGTCGTTGGGTGGGTTACCCTCGACCACATCCTTTACGGAGGGTGGAACATACCCGAAACTGGCACAGATCTCAAAGATCTTTACCACGTTACTGCGGAAGACATCCCACTCTTTTTCCGCGTTCTTCGCTTTCCCCTCCTCTTTCCTTTTCTCCTCAAGTGGACGGGGATACCGAGCCACTGGTCCCTTGTCACCCATCCCAGGGGAGAAATACACTTCCTCACCCATCTTTGGTGATGAAGTGCCACTCCATTTAGATATAGGGAAAAAGTAATCCTTCCCTTCCGAAGTGATGAAGCCGAAACCTGGCTTCAGGGTTTTGATTTTTCCGATCATATGATCGAGGGCGGTACGTTTACGCCATACGGGATCTGTTTTTTTATAAGTCGATTGAACCAACGACTCTTACCTATGAACCCACGAATTATTTCGCGGGCTCAATAAGAAGGAGAAATTTCTAACCAAGAGTTTCTCCTATAACCATTACCGAAAACTTTTTGCGACCATTCACACTTTCGTGTCGGCAGTCGCCCTGCCGGTTAAATTTCTATCCGCGGTGCTCCAACCAATCCATCCTAGGACGAGGTACAGCCTCGTACACCCCGGATGACGGTGCGAACTGGTACACCGTCAAGTTGAAGTTCATCACCCCGACCATCTGCCCGATGATCGCGGCGAGTGCCACTGGTCCCGAAAGGACCAAGTGGCACGATTTGTTTTGCCCTTGGCAAAGGGCGGTGTATACCGCTTTTGCCAGGGCCTCGTAATGCTCCGGAAGAGCGAGTGTGTTACCACCCACAACTTCAGCGCACTGAACCAGCGCGTCAAGCTGGCCAAACTGTTTTTTGACAGCCTCGACTACAGGCCGTCCGACTTCAAGAGCGACGACCCAAGAGCCGTCACCATTATCGGCATAGACTGCTTTCGCAGCACGCCGAGTTTGGAGCCACGTCGCGGCAGCGATGCCAAGCGTGGCGAAGCCGGTCACTGGCTCAAGCCAGTTCCATGCACCGATAATGGCGCACAGAACTCCAAGAGCCAGGAAAATTCCGACGAGCCACACTTTCGGGTGACTCGTCTTTTTCCAAATTTTTTTGCCCATAATCAAATCCATCAACAACATGCAAAGCAACGACCCAAAAACATTTATGCGTTCTTGATTTTAATCGTTCTTACTTCTGTCACAGACAGATGAGCTTTTGGCTCGCATACCGCAAATGGAATGTGTGCTTTAAAGTGAGTTTTTCGCTCCACACATTCCATTTGCCTATGCTTTATTTGGTTTTACCGACAAGCAGATGAGTTCCCTCCTCTGCTTGATAAGTAGCTCGATATATTTCAATCGAGCATTTTGCAAGAACCACCTCGCAACCCAATCTGCGATTGACCACCATCGCTGATTAGTATAGGAGTGTTCTTTTGAGGCGAAACACACAAAGCCCTTTTACCTTTTTTAACGCGACCGGATTTTGTCGCAACTGTAGGCTATCCCTACAGGTTTTTACGTCCTCAGCTTAGTAGCTGTGGACAGTCCGGAAGCCGGTGAAGGAGAAAACGAATTCCTTCTTCACGGTTCCGTCGGCCTGCGGGATGTCTTTCGACACCCGTGGGGTGACGCTCTCAACGAGAGCCGCACCCGCCTTCCGCCCGATTGCGGTCACCGCCATTGCCAGCTGTTGCTGGCCCATGCAGTGGAGGGTATCGCCCTCATTGATGCCACCGACCGCGGCGACGATCTGCTCGGCGCGCTGGACGAACCAGTCACGACCGAGATTCGCGTCGTCGGGCACCACCAACAATTTCTTGTCAGTGATCTGAACAATCTCCCGACCACCTTCGGAGGCGGCGGTCAATTGCTCGGCGGTTGGCTGATGCTGCATGATGAAGATAAACTTTTTCATAGTTTTTCCCACCAATCTTAATCGTCCAACAATTTCTTTCTGATATACACCGATCCGAAGACCATCTGTAATCACACTCTTTTTTGCGAGTGCTCCTAATGAGAAAAGAAACCATCAGAGTTTCGATTGGCAGATCGTGGCTTCTAGAATTGCCACGGTTCGCCAATCGAAGAAAGATAAGAGACTATGATTCCCTATCCATCTTTTATACAACCATTATTTTCTCGAGGCGATCACAAACCTCATAGATGATTTTTGCTGGATTTTTTATTTAGTTTTCCAGCTTTTTGTGTTCCCAGATCATCATGGGAAATGTTCTTGATGGACTTACGAATTGCTTCATAGGCCCAATAAAGAAGGAGAATTTTTCTAAATTCCCCTAAAATGTTTGAGAGACCCTCTCTCAAAACCCATTTTACAAAACTCTTTCAGCGCTCAACCTACTCTTCTGGTTTATAGGAACCCTTTCGCACTACACGTGGACTAGAACCACTCCGGTGCGCCCGGTTTTTTGTTTTTACTATTTTTCTACGCGGAAGTTTCCGCGGACAGAAGCTGTGCATCCGGCCGATATCCCTTTTTTTCGCCTTTATTATAGCGTAAAAAAGTTTCGTCCTTGTCGTATGCGTCCGCTAGAACCTTGACCATATGTAGGTCCTCGGTTGTGGGATCGCATACTTGTGGATCCCACCCGATCTTTTCTAACGCCGCCCGCAACCCGTCCGCCCACAGGTCGTCCACAAAAAACTTATACACAAAAGGAGGAGCCACGGTGTACCTTACCCTGGGGGTGTCGTTGAACCCGACACATTCTTTCCCGGGGTAACAGCACAGGACATTTCCTTTGGGCTGCGTAAATTTTATCGTCTTCACTATTTTTCGACAGGTATCGTTACTGCAGACGGAGATTGTTTTTCGGCTAATGCCAAGTCGAATATCTCAACGACTTACCTATCTAGTTTGTCGGCACAAGTGCCGGTCCAGAAGAGCTTTTTGACTACAGAATAAATTACATAATCAAAAAGCTCTTCTGGAATTTCCTATGAACCCACGAATCACTTCGTAAGCTCAATAAGAGGGAGAATGTTTCCATTACTTTCAAACATTCTCCCATATTCAATTGTCAAAGATTCTCCTTACTCCTCTTTAGTAAGGACATTTTGCTTTACGAAGGGGGTTAGTCCTCACAAAGCATCGATGTCCTTGCAACCCTCTAAGGTTGCTGCATCGGGTGATGAAGTTGCTTTCGCAGTGCTCCCGGTTGGGGATGGGTTCGAAGCCATGCCATACCTTTTGAGCCTTCATCGTCGAACGAGATATATATAAGACGGTTTTCCATCCTCACTCATCCCTCTAATTAATGGGTGAATGAAGAGCTGTCTTCTAGCTACCTCCTTTTAACGAACTTATCTACCAATATCATAGCATGCAGTTGACGAATCGTCAATACTCTTGTGACATATCATTTATATTATAGGCCATTAAATACCCTTTATATTAGCTATATATTGAAAATAAGCCCTTTTTTTGTCACAAAAGTTTGACAAATAGAATGTACTTTGGTAGGATATGGGTATTACTCATAAAAACCACTTCCATGATGTACGAAGAAATATTGATAAAAGCAGGACTAACTGGAGACCAAGCTCGTCTATATGAAGCATTACTTAAAAATGGAGTCCTCCCTGCTAGCAAGGCTGCCCTTAAGGCAGGGATCAAACGAGCTTTGGGATACAAAGTCATCGAACAGCTCGTACTGATTGGACTAGTTGAGAAAATTGATAAAAAGGTCGCTTTATATGCAGCTACTCACCCTTCCAAAATAAAAGAGCTTATCCAGAAAAAAGGAGATGAATTACGCACCATAGAATCCACCCTCGCTGGGGCAATAGGTCCTATGATTTCCGACTACAACCTCACCTCTGGAAAACCGAACGTTCAATTCTTCGAAGGAGAAGAGGGGGTACGCAAAGTATTGGAGGACTCACTCTATAGCCGAGAGGAGATCCTTTCCTATGCCGACATCACTTCAATTCAAAAATATATTCCGAAGATCAATGAATGGTATGTAGAACTGAGAGAGAAAAAGCAGGTAAAAAAACGAGCGATCCTACTAGACACACCAGAGGCAAGACAGACTCTTTCAACTTACCACCGAACCATAACCGATAGTAAACTGATAAAGCTTAATACCCCACCATTTGAAAGCATCATGCAGATATATGACGGAAAGATATCTCACATTACTTTATCTAAAGACCAGATGATTGGAATTATTATCGAAGACCCTTCAATATATGAAATGCATAAAGCATTGTTTAACTTTACGTGGAATAAGGCAGATACAATCTAAATAATAGAAGGTCTTTCAAAGACCTTGTTGTAATCAACTAATTTATCTTTACCTACCTTTTCAAAAACAAAGTATGCGTTTGATTCGACACCTGTAGCCAAAGTTTTTTTCTGACGGATATATCGAGACAACACATAGCGAGATCCATCTTCGTTTTCTTGATCAAGAAGTGACAGCGGAGCTTCCTTAATATTACCTAGAGCGCATGCATAAATAACGTACTTACCTCCATCAAGCTCAATTGACTCTCCCACACGAGCCTTCTCGGAAATATAGTACTCAGACCAAGCTTTAGAATCAAAATAACGATTTTTACTTTCGTTTCGAGTAATCGAAAGCGCGTTGATTTCATCTAAATTATAACCTTTAATTCCAATGAATCCCCGCTCAATATAGTTCGCACTCACCGGAGTTTCTATATCACAGTCAGCATGAATTATATGCCTTCGTGAGACATCATCTAGCGTGTCTTCCATAATCGTCTCACCGAGTTCGGAACCACGAAATGCAGGATCAACATTGAATTTTCCAAAATAAACACTTCGGTCATCTAGGTATTCAAATGCGCACACAGCAGCGACTTTGTCTTTATTTTTTACTACACTAAAATCTACATGTGGATTTTTCAAGCTTTCTTTAAAACCTCTCTGTAGTCTACTTGCGAGTTTAGGAGTTGATGAATAATTTATATCATATATTTCTTTGATTTCTTTTAATTCTTGATTCGAAAATTCATGTCCCTCATATCTATAGATACCTGTTTCAGAAAAGCTATTAAGTAGGTCCATGTCTTCATTTATTTCAACATGACGCATGGTCGTTAGTGTCGAAGCAAGAATTACTGCTTCGGTATTTATACCTGAAAGCTTTTTTATAATCCTTTCATTTATCACTTCTCCCGTTGTATCCGCTTGCGATTCTAGTATGACCGCTTCAAGTGTCTCTAAAGCTTTCTTTATTATTTTCCACTGTATTACAGGCATTTTTTCTTCAACTGTTTTTTCAAGGATAGGATTATCTTTTACCATACCCGAAACATCTTCAAGTGTACCCAAGATATCTGATATCTTTTCAAAAACTACTTGGACAGTATTTGGATCGAGAGACTTTGCGATAGTGAGCAATGACTGTCCGAACATAAAATCTTTTTGATTTACCAATAGAAAAAGCCTAATACCCTGCTCTCCATGAGCTCTGCAGAAATCATACACCTCTTCTTTTAGAGAATCATCCACAGCTTTAGTAAATAATAAAAAGGAGCCCTGTTCCTTAAAAGTAAGGTTGTTAAACCTAACTCCAGTCCTTTCTAAGAAACTCTCGTCATAAAAGTCGAAATATGATTCCTTAAACTCTTCTAAGTATTCAAGCCTTTGTGCCCGTTCTTCTTCAGTTTCCCCTTCTTTAGGCACAAAAAGGGTGTCGTAGGTAAAATCAAGGACTGCGGCTTGCGCAAGTTTATCCTCCTCATCTTCGAGTGTGCCTAAATAAAAATATTTAATTAACCGATTCTGTTCATTAAAAATACCGATCTCTCCCCGAGAGGTTAGACGATTCACAAAATAGTCTGGGTTATTATACTCCCCAAGATCGTACATCTTCTCCAAATATTTTACTCCTTCTTTCGAAATGCCTATTTTCCCGAATTCTAGTCTATAGAGTATGGCCGCTAAAGCAGATTTATCCTGCCTTTCTTTTTTAATCTTTTCAAGAAGAAGGCTAGCAGCATACGTTGGGTCTTGTGCAGTCAAAGCCTCCGCGATTCCGTTTGCAAAAATAGGATTTCTATTCTTATCCCACATATCAACAAGAAGCTGCACATTGGAAGGAATAGTCTGTTCAATTAGAAAACCATCATCACTGAATTCATCAGTTGCTCCTTCTGGTAATGTTAGGCTTTTAAATTTATTTAAGACATTAATCAGCATCCTGTGAAATGAGTACTCTTCTACATCGCCCATAGAAGAAGGTGTATTGTCTATAAGATAATCAAAGTACGATTGTGCTCTATCATACACAACACTAGGCTGATATGTCTTAAATAACATTGAGTGTCCACGGGTGTAATATGAAGAGTTTTGTGTAATAGAGCCTTGTTTTTCAGCAGCCTGCTTAGTAAATCGACTATTGAAGGTTTCGCCTTGTACTAAAATATTATGAAGCTGTGCCAAACAAAGGCGCAGAAAACGTGATTTTTCTTCATAAGAAAGAGATTCAAAATGTTCCCCAAACATTTCAGACACGTCCAAAATATGTGTGCCGCTTATATCTAATACAATCGCTTCATTGAGCACCTTCAGGTAATCAGCTGAAGCTTCAGGAAAAGTCTCCTGAATATCTTTTCCTATATAAAATTCATCGGGATATAACAAATGTTCTCGGGCTAGCTCTCGCCTATCACACATATCTCTGTACTGGCCAAACCATTTTACATCCTTCTTGAAAAAATCTGGTCGTGCTAATTCAAATTCTCTTGCTAAAAGTCCACACATTTTAAAATCAGGGCCACTTTTTGGACCTCTACTGTCACTGAAATCAAGAGCGATTGCAGAAATATCTTCAGGAAAATAAGTGCAATATAAAAAAGTATCAGAGGGGCTAAAGGCAAGAAATCTTGATGCCCGCCGTAAGAGTTGTACTCTTTCGCCAGCAGACAACGTGCCTAAATATTCAATACTTTTTTGCTCCCAAAAAGTCGCTGGGTTTTCAGCGTAATTTTCTTCCCATTTTTTGTTTGCCTCATCTATCCTTTCTCGAGATCCTAAAACATCCACTATTGACTCATACGTTTCATCAAGTTTTTCCTCATCTATATTGGAATAATTTGCAACTGGCAAATCCTGCGGTAGGAAAAATTCATTTTCTTTCATACCTCTATTTTAGCATACATGCGAAAGGCCCAGCGGTATAAAAACCGCTGGGCCGAAAAACCACATAAACAAAACGGAGCGCAGTTCCTTCCGTTTAGGATTACGAAGGAGAAGTTGTCACACTTCCCGCTCCGTGGATTCGTCCAAGGTCGGGTACACGACGTCTTGGAGTACTCAGGACGGCGTCGATGACGCCTTCCTCTAGGTTACGTGGCCAAAAATGTTCCCCGATTTGGAACAAACTAGCCACTACGCCACAATGAGGCCCTACAACCCCGCGTCCACTGGAGACGCAGTTTGTCCTACTCCCTTTTCAAAGGGAATCACAGTGCCGAAGCTTAGGTTTTATTCAAAAGGAACTATGCTAATAAAAGCATACTCCTCTTAGACCAACACGTCCACAATGCGCAAACGTAACTCAGGATAGTTTTTAAAAGTAGACCTTTCGAGGTTTGCCACTAGGTCGAACGCTTTTCCTTGCTCAATTTTTGAAAACCTTTCATCATCCTCTGCAAAGAAAGAAATTGCCGACACCTTCTTGCCATTACTTTTTATAAAAACAATATCAACGTGTTCTTTTTGTTTTCCAAAACGTTTTATATCCGCCGGAACAACACCTTTAAAAAGAAATATGGGCTTCACATTCTCCATACCAAAGGGTGCCATCTTTTCTACAATTCCCCACAACCGAAAATCAATATCATCGAGAGAAAGAACATGGTCCGCGACTAGCCCCTCCTCTGACATTAGGGTACCAGCCCCGGAAAAGTTACCTGCAGAAAAGGTGTCTGACCCCATTACTGCATTGAGAGCATCATCAAGAAGATGCACATGCTCGGCCGATACCGAGAAACCACCAGCCATCTTGTGTCCGCCACGGTCAATAAATATTCCATCCTCGACCCCATGCATGAGAGCCACCAAATCGGGACCGTCCGAACGACAAGAACCTTTTAGAATATGTGCGAGGCCTGTTGAATCCCCTCTCCCCCACAAAAAGACCGGTTTCTTGTATTGCTTCATCAGGCTATTCGCAACCAAACCAAGCACCGCCGGTCTCCACGATGGATTACCCATAACAATCACTTTCTTTTCTTCAAGTCCGCGACTAGCTATCTTATGCTGAATTTCTT
>Ga0209190_1001145_pt1 | contig 18666 bp, 22 predicted proteins | sample M_140205_XF_Meta_FD_187315 | JGI IMG/M metagenome (GOLD analysis project Ga0209190, IMG submission 187315) | Freshwater microbial communities from Lake Montjoie, Canada to study carbon cycling - M_140205_XF_MetaG (SPAdes) (version 2) | ecosystem: Environmental > Aquatic > Freshwater > Lake... | reverse complement strand
ACGCCGACAACTCGGGCTCGATACGGTCCTGCGCATGCTCAACACCATGGGCATCGACCTGGTCCTTACCACCCGCGGCGGGCTGCCTGATTCGCACGAGTCCGCGCCATGACCCCGCGCAAAGCCGAACGATACGACACGAGCGAAGCGGCGCTCGATGTCCTGATGCACGAGCATGACGCCGGCGTGTTGGGCGAACACGAAGACGATGTGTGGTATCGCTACCGCGACGGTTATGCTCAGGCTGCCCTGTCCGTAAGGCTGCCTGTGCGCCCGCTGATGACAGACGGGCATCGCGAGACGCTCGTGTTCTTCGACAATCTCCTGCTGGAATCAGACACGCGCGATGAGCTGGCGCGCGCACGGCAAGACGATCGCTCCGACGTGGCGGGACTGCTCGGTCGCGTGGGCGGTGAGTGCGCTGGCGCCGTTTCGGTGTGGACACCGGGCGCCGAGCGACCAATGACGGCGACCTACCGCGACTTGAGCGAACCGGCACTCTCGGCGCTGTTCGATGAACGGCACGGCGAGCGACTCACGGCCGCGATGCTGGAAAGTCGACAGGTGATGAGTGGTGTGCAGCGTAAGCTCGTGCTGCGGCGCTGGAACGACACGTGGCAGCTCCCGCTGAACGGCGCCGCGGGCACGCACATCATCAAGCGGGCGAGCGGGCGCTACGATGGTCTGGTGGCGAATGAGCTGGCGTGTCTCGCGTTCTATCGTGCGATCGGACTCGCCGTGCCCGCGGCGCATGCGATCGCGAGTGTGGGCGATTCCAACGAGCCGAGCTTGATCGCGATCGAGCGGTATGATCGGATCGAGGCGAAGGATGTCGAGGCGACGTCCACGGGTGCACGGTCGCTGCCGCCGATCGCCCGTGTGCATCAGGAAGACATGTGTCAGGTCACGGGCCGCCTGCCACGGCGCAAATATCAGCGCGACGGTGGACCGGGGGTGCGCGATCTCGCGGCGGCGATACGTCGCTACAGTGTGCGTCCCGCTATCGATCTACAGGATCTGCTCGCCGCCGTGGTGGCCAACGTCTGCCTGGGCAACGGCGACGCGCACGGTAAGAACTTCGCGTTGTTGCACACCGCCTCGGGTGCGCGGCTGGCGCCGTTTTACGACGTTGTGAGCACCGAAGTGTACCCGTCGCTCTCGCCGGATCTGTCCATGCGTTTCGGGCACAGCTATCAGCCGCACGCGCTCACCACCGCCGACGTACCACGATTGGCGACCGACCTCGGAGTCGCACCGGCGAAGGTGCGCTCCACGATCGAGCAGGTGACGACCACGCTGCAGCAAGCGCTGCACGACGTGCTGCACGCAACGACTGCAATGGTGGGCGGAGAGGTCGCGGCGCTCTCGCGGCTCGAGGCGTTGATGCGGGTTCGGCTTCCGGTTGTTGCGGAACTCGCGCGACGGGTGTAGCAGCTTCGTGCGGGCGTCACGAATGCCGTGACGCAGTTTCGGTGCTGATCAGCCGCCCCGGCGCGAAGTCCCCAGTTTTGTGGCCCACCGCTCCGGCGTCGGCATGAACTCATTCGCGTCGCTTCGGTGCGGGGGCAGTCCGCCCGCCCCAATACCATGGGGGATGCTGATTCTCCCTGTTGAGATATTAACGGCTTGCGTGATTAACGCTATGCGTTACTATTCTATGTCGTGATCCGGTCGTTCCGGAATGCCGACACCGCGGCATTGGCCAGTGGCCAACGGGTTCTCCGGTGGATGTTCATCGAGCGCGTTGCATTGCGAAAGCTCAGGCAACTGCAGATCGCATCGTGTCTGGCGGATCTGCGTGTGCCGCCAGGAAATCGGCTGGAGGCGCTGAAGGGCGATCGGGTCGGTCAACACAGTATCCGTGTCAACGACCAGTATCGCCTCTGCTTCAAATGGACGCCCGCTGGAGCGGAGGATGTTGAGATTGTGGACTACCACTGAGAGGCACGCGCTATGCCGCGCAAACTGAAAGCCGTGACGCCAGGTGAGCTCTTATGGGAGGAGTTCCTGCTCCCGCTCGGCATCACGAAGTATCGTGTCGCCAAAGAGATCGGCGTGCCGGCGCAGCGTATCGGCGAGATCGTGGCTGGGCGGCGCGCTATCACGGCCGATACGGATCTTCGCCTCTGTCGCTTCTTCGGACTCTCGAACGGCTATTGGCTGCGGGCACAGGCGGCGCATGACACCGAGGTCGCAGCCAAGGCGATCGCGGCGGAACTCAAGCGGATCAAGCCGTGGGCGGGGAGCGCGGCGTAAGCTCACATTGCCGCACGCTGCCGCCGGATCGCTCCGACGGCAGCGCCACACATTGTGCTTACTGCGGCGGCACCGGTCCACGCGGGCTCGCCACACGCGGATCGCGCATCCACTCCTGGTTGTCCACGCGCATCACGCTCTTCGGGCGCAGGTTCCACTCGAAGAAGGTGTACACGCGGTTCCATGAATCAATCTGCTCGGGCGTGTCGTCGCGCTCGGTGCTCGACGCGTTCACGCGGCGATTGAAGGTGTGGCCGCATCCGCCACCGCCCTGCGGCGGGTTCACGTAGATCTTCGTTTCGGCCAGATCAGGCTTGAGCGCGCGCAGCGTGTAGATGAACTGCTGGTTCTCGCGGAAGTACACGTCGCAATCGTTGGTGGCGACATGCGCGAGCAGCGGCACATTGAGCTTGTCGAGATGAAACGTGGGCGAGCGGCGGATGTACTCGGGCACGTTCTCGAACGGCAGCCCCTTGATCCCTTCCTCGGCCGCATAATCACGCTGATAGCCGGGGCCGTGATCGGACAAGCGGAAGATGAGATTGGTGACGGGCACCATCGCCACACCAGCGCGGAAGGGCTGTCCCTCGCGCGTGAGGTTGAGCGAGGTGATGAAGCCACCATGGCTCCAGCCCATCATGCCGAGTCGGTCCATGTCGACATACGACTGCGTTTTCAGGTAGTCGATGGACGAGTACACGTCGTCCACTTCCATGCCGCCGTAATCGATCTTGCGATGGAAGTCGTTGCCGTAGCCGGTGCTGCCACGATAGTTGGGCGTGATCACGACGTAGCCCTTCTGCACGGCTTCGCGCACGAACGGCCACATGCCGAGTCCCCAGTTGGAGTGCACGCCGCCGTGCACCCACACCAGCGCGGCATGACCCGCCGGGTTCTTGACGAGCGGCGCGAACACGTAGGCCGGAATCTCGAGGCCATCGGCGCGGCTCTTGTAGGTGACCTTCTTGAACTCCACGACACCCTTGGCCCGCGCTTCGTAGGCGCTGTCGGTGGCCATGCGCGACTTGATGTCGCGATCACAGTTGGCGCCGCAACCGGCGAGGTCGGCGGGGTCCTTGCTCACGAACAGGGCGCGGGCGCGGGCGGTGTCGGTGATCACGACCCCGCGGCGAGCCGGTGGGGCATCCTGGGCGTTAGCCGACGAGAGCGCCGGCAGGGCAGCGAGCAGCGCCAGCGTGAGCATGTGCTGCATGGGGCGAACGACGAATCGGGTCATACCGTCCTCAGAAAGGGGGGAGGGAACCCCCTATTGTAGGCGCTGATTCGCGCGCGCGGAATAGTGGGTTGTGTTGGCGCGACGCCTATATCTGAAAACCGAGTGCCTTTGCCACCTTCCGCTGCGCGAGGTCGAGCGTGAGGAAGGTGAGCTCCGATGGATCGGGTGCGACGTAGAGGGCCGTTGCCAGATGCCAACAGTCGGCCCCCCGCACATACCCGGCCTCGAGCACGCGCGCGATCTCGTCGGCGAGCGCGCGGTCGGGGGCAACGAGTGCAATGTCGGCATGAAATGTGTTGGTGAGTTCGCACTGCTCGCGACGCAGCGCGCTGAACAGCTCTGCCTCGAGGAGGGTAGACGAGATCACGAGCGAGAATGCGCGGCGTCGCGCGATCATCGGTCGTGCGCCTGGTGCTCCGAAAGCCGCCGCGACCACGCAGGAGCTATCGAGGTATGCCGTGCTCATTCGCGCTCGCTGAGAAAGCGCTGGAGCGCGCCGGCCTTTCGCGGTCCGATGGGATAGCTGCTGTTATCGGAGCGCTTCGGTGTGAGCAGGACGCCGCGGGCGGTGAGTTCGGCGAGCCGCTCGTGAAGCGACTGCGGCCGAGCGGACGGGTCGATGGGACGCAGCTCGGCGGCCGGCTGGCCGTGTACGGTGATGATGACGGTGCGGCCTTCGCGCACCTGCTTCACCAGTGCGGACAGCTTGGCTTTGGCTTCGTAGAGCGAGTATTCGTCTGGCATAAATTTAGACTAGTCTGGTCAGACTATACAGGGAAGTGGGTGGGGAGTAGGGAGTAGGGGCTAGGGAGTAGGGCGTAGGGGTGCGGGGTTTCAAATCAGGCGGCAGAACTTAGTGTTCAGGTATGAGACGACTTTTGGTGGTGGGGATGGCTGCGATAGTTGCTGGGTGTGCCCGCGCGCCTCGCTATGCGCCGCCGATTCCGGCGGTGGAGGGGAAGGCGTTGCCACTCTTTTCGCTGGATGGGATTGATGTGGTGGTCGGTGCTGGTGCGCCGCTCACCTCGGGGCGTTGTGTGTACGCGCATTACACGGGGTGGACCACCGACGGCAAGAAGTTCGACTCGTCGCGTGATACCACCAATGCGGGCCGCGTAAAGGACCCGATCAGCTTTCCGCAGGGATTCCGCCGCGTGATTGCGGGGTGGGATCTGGGCTTTCAGGGGATGAACGTGGGCGGCTCGCGCCGGCTCATCATTCCGTGGCAGTTGGCCTACGGTGAGAAGGGGCGGCCGCCGGTCATTCCGGAGAAAGCCACGCTCATTTTCGACGTGGAGCTGATGCAGGTGGCGGATACGCTGCCGCGCCCTGATGGCCCGCCGCGGCCCGCCGGTCAGGCACCGTCGTGTCCGTCGTGGAACGCGGTCAAGCCCGCGCCATGAGTGACGTGCCGAAGCCGTTTGGCAATCCGTTGCCGCCGTTGTCCGCGTTCCCGGCCACGTCGCCGTGTCTCAAGGTGTGTCTGCTCGACGTGGGTCAGGAATGTCGCGGCTGTCGCCGCACGCTCGCGGAAATCGGGGCGTGGTCGCGGATGACGCTCGATGCGCGCCGAGCGGTGAATCAGCGCATCGGGTTTCGCGGGCACGACGAGCGGCGCTAGGTCGCGCCTGAGGGCTTCGCTTACGGCTTGATGACCGCGCCGATCGCGGTGGCGGCTACTTGTTCATCCTGCGCGCTGGTGGCACCACTCACGCCGACGGCGCCGATCACCTTGCCGCCCACGATGATGGGCAGGCCGCCCTGCAGAGCGACGAGTCCGTCGACCGACAGGAACGTGAGCGTGTCGGTGAGAATCCGGTCGGCATACACTTTGGTGGGCCGGCCGAAGCGGGCGGCGGTGCGGGCTTTCCCCTGGGCAATCTGCACGGAGCCGGTGCTGGCGTTGTCGAGCTTGAGGAAGCCGAGCAGGTCGCCGGCGGCATCGGTGACGGCGATGGCCACGTTCCACTTGTTCTGCTTCGCGGTGGCTTCGGCGCTGGCGAGCAGGCTCTTCACCGCGTCGGCGGTGAGCATCTTGGTGTCGGCCAGCTGGGCCGCGGACAGGCGGGGCGTGGTCAGGGCCAGCGTGGCGATGGCGACGGTGGCAGCGAACAGGCGAGTGAGGCGCATAGGGGACGGATGCTGATGGTGGGCGGGTGGACGGACACACCGGAAGAATCAGGCCAACATCTAGCCGGAATCGCTCCGTCGCGCCAGCACGGGGGTGATGGGCTGGCTCCGGAACAGCTTGGACGCGAAGGGCGCGGAGTTCGCGAAGGGCGCGAAGAACAGCAAAAAGCGCGTTGTTTGTTGTTTAGAAACGAAAATGCCCCACCGTCGAGGCGATCCGACGGTGGGGCATCTTACGTTCCTCTCTGCTGTTCTTCGCGTCCTTCGCGAACTCCGCGTCCTTCGCGTCAATGCAGTTTTACGATCTCTCCGCAAGCACTCCTACAGCGATCCCAGTAAGTCGTCGATGGCTTTCCGATCCGCGTCTTGCAGCGGCTCCGCCCCGTGGATGATGCGCGTCAGAATATCCACCGCTTCTTCGGCCAGGTTGTCGGGATACTTGCGATCCTTGGCGAAGCGCACGATGTGGCCGAGGAGGATCGTCTCGAACGGTGACTCGTCGTCGCCGTCCTCGTCGTCGTCATCGTCCATGTCGTCGTCCATGTCGTCGTCGGCGTCGCGCATCGCTTCATAGCTCGGCACGCTCGCCTTCCACGGCTCGGCGGCGTGCGCGTCGGCCTCGAGCGAGGCGCGCGGGACCAGCGCGAACAGGCGGCACTGCAGCCCCGGCGCCTCTTCGTACGCGAACAGGCCAAGGGCCACCGGCTCTTCGAAGAGCTTCAGATCGAGGAGACGTTCGACGGCTTCCGGCGCCATGGCGCTGCGGGCGACCATGCGGCCGTCGATGTACGCGGCCAGGGCCGATGATTCCGGCGCACGCGGGTCATCGAGGCGCGACACGACCAGCGCGAGGGGCTCGCGCGTGGTCACGAAGACGGCCGGCTTCTCCTCACCATCGACATCACCAGTGCCGATGCTGTCGGTGACGCCGTAGTCGTCATCATCCCCGTCGTCCTCGTCCTCGTCGTCATCCCCGTCGTCGCCGACTTCGTCGTCATCCCCATCGACACGTTCGTCGTGCGGGGCATCGGGCGTGTCGTCGTCGGGCGTTTCGTCGGGCGTTTCGTTGGACGGTTCGTCGTCGGGCGCTTTGAATTCGTCAGCCGGCATGGCTCATCTACATGGTTCGTGAATCCTGCATGGGGCGCATACCCCGGCATGTCAGGTTAGGCACCAAACCATCGCACGGGAAGGGCGATGGGGTCGCAACCGTCAGGTCGTGACTGTCAGGTACTAGCGGCGACTTCGCTCACATCGATCCGTTCGAAGACGCCACCAAGCCAGAGGAGGAGCGGCCAGAGTTCGGCGACCACCACGGCGCTGGCCAGGATCGTGGCCACGAGCACCGACCAGCCGCCCCAGTCGTTGGTGATCCACAACACGAGCGCACCAAGGCCGACGGGAAATACGAGGGCGATGGCGGCCACGAGTGTGGTGGCGCCGGTGGTGAGCAGGTTCTGTCCCATGGTTTCAAAGCCGCGCGCCTCCGTGCCCAGGCGCACCCACGCGGGAAAGAGCAGCGCGGTGCCGTTCTGGATCGTGAACATGAGCGCGTTGAAGACCGGCACGCCAACCGCCACCGACACGATGATCGGGATCGTGGCCCCGCTTTCGGCCAGTAGGGCGGGCTCCTGCAGGAACATCATGAGTGGCACGACCATCAGCGACCACACGGTGACGGAGTGCAGCGCGGTCACGGCAGCGATCTCAGCGGCCACGATCCGCCATCCGGGGAGCGGCATCGTTTTCAGCATGGCCAGGCGCGGCAAGTCGAGCCGCAGGTCGAAGCGCATCCAGAGTGGCCCGATAAACAGCAGCATGGCGCCCCACGTGAAGGTGACGCCCATGAAGACATCGCCGGCGCGATCGGAGGCCGAGCGCGCGACGACGGCCATCGCGGCCAAGCCGATGGTGAAGGTGAGCAGCTGCGTGCGCCACGCCCCACCCCGCAGCGCGGCCACCACGTTCTTCCAGGCGATCGCCATTTCCGGACGACCGGTGAGCGCCAGCTTGGGCACCCGGGCCAGCTTGCCCTTCCGCGAGCGCGAGTTGCCCATCTGCGACGAGCGGAAGCGACGCTGTCGTTCGGCGCGATGCTGGGTGGCTTCGAGGGCGGCCTCTTCGAACGCCTTGTCGAGACGCACCACCCAGAAATAGTGCAGCGCGAGGATCACGACGGCCCATGGCATGGCGGCGAGCCACTTGGTTGCACCGCCGAGGAACACGGGCTCGAGCACGGCGCGCACGGGCCACAGGGCGGCGGCCGACACGGGGGAGCGCAGGGCGTCGGTGACGGCGAGTAGCACGGCTTTGATGCCCGCGATGCTGGCGATACGCAGCATCGGCCAGGCGGTTACCACGCCATAGATCACGGCCACCAGCACGGCGCCGAACAGCACGAGCGGCAGCACGAGCCGACGACGGGCCGTGCCCACGTGCTCCATGGCATTCGCATGCACGATCGAGGCGCCCAGTCGATGCAGGGCGAGCGTGGAGAAGAGCATCCAGAGCGAGAGTCCGCGCTGCCACCCTTCCACGCTGCTGCCGCCACCGCGCAACAACACGCTGAAGATGAGCGTGTTGAGCAGAATCGCGAGCTGCATGCGCATCAGCTTCGCATGTACCAACTGGCGTCGGCTCACGGGCGCGGGAAACAGGAACTGCACTTCGGCCGGCGTGAATGCGAGGGCGCTGCGCTCCCCGCCGAACAGCCACCATCGCGCCGTTGAGAGCAGCAGAAAGGCGCTGGCAATCGGCACGGCGATGTCGGTTTCCACGAGCTTGGCCAGCGGTCCGCTGCCGAGCTGCGCGTTGCGGAACAGCGCCCACCAGATGTACAGCATGCCCATCACGACGGCGGCGAGATAGCGCGGGCTCTTGGCGCGCCCCATTTGCTGGCGCAGCCGATTCGCCACGGTGCGCCGATACAGGAACAGCATGGCCGGCACGGGCGCCGGCGGATGTGGCATGCTCACGAGACGGTGTCGTCGCCGGTGAGCGCGATGAACATCTCTTCGAGTGAGCGGCCGGCCAGCTCGGGGCGCGCTTCCACGATTTCCGCGATGGTGCCCAACGCGACCAGCTGTCCTTTGCGAATCACGAGCAGACGCGTGCACAGCTCTTCGACGAGATGCAGCAGGTGCGAGCTGAGAATCACCGCGGCGCCTTCACGGGCGCGTGCCGCGATCGTCTCTTTCATGCGACGGATGCCAACCGGATCGAGTCCGGTGAGCGGCTCGTCGAGCAACAACGCCGACGGCTGATGCAGCAGGCCGCAGGCGATCGCCAGCTTCTGCTTCATACCGCGCGAAAGTTCAGTGGGGAGCGCGTCCTTCTTGGCGCTGAGCTCGAGTTCTTCGAGCAGCGCGGGAATGCGTGGTGCCGCGTCGTGCACGCCATACAGGCGCGCCACAAACTGCAGATGTTCGGTGACGGTGAGGTAGTCGAACAGCTGCGGTTCATCGGGGATGAACGCGAGTCGCGACTTGGCGGCCACGGGATCGGTGTGCAGATCGATGTCGGCGATGCGAATACTCCCCGACGTGGGCTGCAGAATGCCGGCGAGGGCGCGCAAGGTGGTGGTCTTGCCGGCCCCGTTGGGACCGACCAGGCCGAGCACGTCGCCCGGTGCCACGCGAAATGACAGCGACTGCACGGCCACGGTGTCACCGTACAGCTTGGTGTACTCGATCACGTCAATCATATAAAAACAGTAAGGAGTACGGGGTACGGGGTCGGGGTACGGGGTACGGGGTACATCGTGTGCGTGCTACGGGAATACGAGTGGGGCGGAGAGGGTGATGCTCAGCGTGGCGCCTGCCGGGAGACAGCGCTCCGTTTGTGAATTGCGGGCGGCGGCAATGGTTCCCGCGGCGGCGCCGCCGGCGGCTCCGATCACCGCACCGCGGGTGCCGCCGCCCAGTATGCGTCCGGCGATGGCGCCGATGAGGGCGCCGGTGACGACTTTGCCTTTGTCGCCGCCCTTCGAGACTTGCCGCTCGGTCACGGCGACGTCATCGCTCACGCGCACGGTGCCCTGCACGGGCACGAGCACGCCGTTCACCTGCACGCTGCGCACGCGAAAGGCAAAGCGGCCGTCGGCGTCGGGCGGGGTCATTTCCACGAGGATGGGGGTGCCGGCCGGCAGCGTGGCGCCGTCGGGTCCGTTCACCGGCGCCGCGAGCTCGGCCACGATGCGGTCACCGGGGCGGTTCGCGAGCGAACAGATGGCGGCGTTGGTCTTGCCGGACAGGGCGGTGCCGGAGGCGAGACCGCGGGACAGGGCGGGGGCTGGTGCGGGGGCGGGGGCTGGTGCTGGACCTGGGGCTGGTGGTGCTTCGGCGACTGGGGCCGTGGCTGGGGCGGGCACGGCTGGTTCACGCGAAGGGCGCGGAGTTCGCGAAGGGCGCGAAGCAGGGCGAACGGATTGAGGAACGGATGGGCCGGCGGACGGGCGTGGCGCGCTGGGCGTGGAAATCGCGGTGTCGCCGATCTCGGCGGGCATGGGGCGAGCGGGGGCGCTGGCGGCGGCGAGCGTGAGGTCTCTGGCGAGCAATGAGTCGATGCTGGCGGATCCGGCAGGGCGATCGCCACATCCGGCCATCAGGAGCATCACGAACGGCAGGCGCAGGGCGCGAGCGTGCCGACGCGGAAATCGCTTCGTCCCTCTCGTCATCCTTATCCTGCGTTCGGAGTCAAGTTGTCGCATGGTGCCGACGATAGTCGATGGTAAGATGAAGAATCTTGCATCGGAATGAGGTACCCCGAAGTCGACGTGACGCCGCCACCAGCGGCGCAACACGTGTTCATTGCGCGCCAGCCGATCTTCGATACCAATCGACGGTGGGCGCCACCGCCTTCGTGAACATTACCCGTGATCACCTGTTGGGCGAACGGTACAAGATCTTCGACCCGGCGGCGGTGGTCCTGGAGTTGTTGGAGACGGTGGACGGCGATGCGGCGGTGGTCGACGCCTGTGCGCGGGCCGTGGCGGAGGGGTATCGTCTGGCGCTCGACGACTACGACGGCCGCGCTTCACACGACCCGCTGACTACGCGAGACTCACGTGAGTGGTGGGTGGTGAGTTCAAGTTTCGGGTCGGGAGTGACTCGCGACCCCCTACTCCCGTACTCCCTACTCCGCCGTGACTGCGCAACCCGCTTTGCAATGCTCGCGTGCATCGAATCCGCCTTGTACTGCGCCGCATCACCAGCGGCCCGCGGTCGACGCGCTCTTTCAGAGCGTCGCGCGCAGCGCCGGGCGTAATGCGGTGGGCGCCCTGCTGACCGGGATGGGTGCCGATGGTGCCAAGGGGCTGCTGGCCATGCATGAAGCCGGGGCATACGCCGTTGCCCAGAACGAGGAAACGTGTGTCGTGTACGGCATGCCACGAGAAGCGGTCAAGCTCGATGCGGCGGTTGACGTGCTGCCGCTCGACCGTGTCGCCGACGCGCTGCTGCACGCCGTCGCTGCCCACCGCACGTAACGCGCTCGCTAGGCCGGAAAGGTCAGCCGCACCCGAGTGCGTGCGCCGGTGGTGCCGTCGATCCGATCGAAGTGGATCGACCCACCGAGCGTACGGACGAACGCGGCGACGATCGCCACTCCGATCCCGGCCCCGCGAATACCCTTCTTGGAGGTCACGAACGGTTCGGTGACGGTCGAAGCCAAGTCGGCGGGAATGCCCTCACCTTCGTCTTCCACATCGACGGTCACCATGGCGTCCTGCACCGCACTCCGGATAACGATGGCGCTGCCCGCCGGCGCGGCGTCGTGCGCGTTGCGCACCAGTTCGACGACCACGTCCCGCCACCAGCGCGCATCGGCCTGAATCTGTCCGCCGCCGGCCGTGACGTTCACGGCCCGGTCACCCAGCTCTGTGGCCAGCATGGCCACCGCGTCGGCGATGCCGTCGTCCACCAGCGTCGGGAGCCGCCGCATGTTGCCGGCACGTGAAAACTGCGTCACCCGCTGGAGGTACCGCACCGTGGCATCCGCCGCCCGATGGATCTCGACGACGTCGGCATGCATCGGGTCGCTTTCCGGGATGTCGGACAGCAACAGCTCGCTGTACGTCCGGACGACTGTCGAGAAGTTGTTGATGTCGTGCGAAACCCGCTTCGCAAAGCGCACCAGCGCCTCGCGCTCAGGATCGAGTTCGGCATTTGTGTCGGTGGGCATATAACTCGTAGAATATGCAGCACGGGTGTAACCACAACTGTCACTTTTGTCCGTCTTCTCCGGGAGCTCGAACCATGTCGTTCCGATCCAGCCGTGCCATGACCTGTGCCGTGGCCCTTTCGCTTGCCGGTGCCGCGCTCGGCGCGCAGACGCCGCCACCGGTCGCCGAGCAGATCACGGCCGCCGTCCAAGCGCTTCCAAAGGAGCTGCGCGACGGCGCTGGCGTGATGGGCTACAAAACGGCGGGCAAGCTCGAATGGCTTCGCCCGACGAAGAACGACATGATGTGCCTGGCGGACGATCCCGCCGAGGAACAGTTCCACGTGTCCTGCTACCACAACTCGATGGACCCATTCATGGCCCGCGGCCGCGCCCTGCGCGTGTCGGGTGTGAAGGGTGGTCAGATCGACACCGTGCGCTTCGCCGAAGTGAAGGCGGGGAAGATCACGATGCCGACGGCACCGGCGTCGTTGTATCAGATCTTCGGCAAGAAGGACGCGTTCGATGCGGCGTCGGGCACGGTGAAGCAGGGCAACCCGCTGTTCGTCGTGTACATCCCGTTCGCCACCACGGCGACCACGGGGATCTCGACGACGCCATCGGATACGAAGCCGTGGCTGATGTTCCCCGGCACGCCGAAGGCGCACGTGATGTTCTCATTGACGATGTGATTCGACGATGACGATCGTGAAGCTGACGCCACGCCGCCTCAAGGAGGCGGCGTCGGCGCTCAGTGCCCAAGACCCGAAGATGGCGGTGGCCATCGAACGCGTGGGCCCGTGCACGATGCTCCCGCGCGCCGACGGTACGCACTTCGATCATCTGGCGCGGGCGATCGTGTATCAGCAACTGTCCGGTGGAGCCGCCTCCACGATTTATTGGCGCGTCAAGGACCGCATCGGTACCGGCGGGGATGCTCCGACCCCGATGCAGATTCTGGCGTCGGATGACGACACGCTACGCGGCTGCGGGCTCTCGGCGGCAAAAACGCGCGCGATCGTCGACCTCGCGCGCCATGTCGAGGATGCCCGGCTGCCGCTCGACGTGATCGACACCATGGACGACGAGGCGGTGATCGATGCCCTGGTGGCGGTGCGCGGTGTCGGCCGATGGACGGCACAGATGTTCCTGATGTTCCGGCTCGGACGTCCGGACGTGCTCCCGGTGCTGGATCTCGGTGTCCGGAAGGGGGCGCAGCGGATCTATCGCATGCGAGCGCTGCCGGAGGCGGACCGGTTGGAGAAGGTGGCGCGGAACTGGCGCCCGTGGGCAAGCGTTGCCAGTTGGTACTGCTGGCGGGTCCTCGATCTCGAAGACGCCGGCGGCTGGTAGCGCAGGGGCTGGTGAATGCGGCTCGCCGCAGTGGAGAGTGTTCGTGTCGATGCAGGAATTCCGGAAGCAGGTGCAAGCCCCCGTGCCCGTCGAGGCGCTGTTCGCATGGCATGAACGCGACGGTGCGTTCGAGCGGCTGTCGCCGCCGTGGGACCGCCCCAAAGTGCTCGAGCACACGGGAGGCATTCGCGACGGCGCCAAGGTGGTGCTGCAGGTGCACGCCGGCCCTGTGCCCACCACGTGGACGCTCGAGCATCGCGCGTACATCGAGAATCGTCAGTTCCGCGACGTCATGCGTGATGGCCCGTTTGCGGCATGGGAGCACACGCACGGTTTCGCGCCGATCGATGCCCAGTCAAGCACGCTGGACGACCATATCCGTTACGCACTCCCGCTCGGCGGCTTGGGAAGTGCGGTCGCCGGTGGGTATACGCAGCGCACCTTGGCGCGCGTCTTCGCGTACCGACACGCCATCATGCTGGGCGACTTGGCGCGGCATGCCCAGTTCGCCGACCGGCCGCGTCTGCGCATCGCGATCACCGGCGCGAGTGGCTTCATCGGCACGCAGCTGGCGGCGTTCCTGTCGACCGGCGGTCACGAGGTGATCCGTATCGGCCGCAGCGCGCCGAAACCGGGCAGTCATGATGTGCAGTGGAATCCCGAGCGCGGTCAGCTCGATCCACGCGCCCTCGAAGGCATCGATGCCGTCATTCATCTGGCTGGGGCATCGATCGCGACGCGCTGGTCGAGCGCGCACCGCGCCGCGCTCAAGAGCAGTCGTGTAGAAGGCACGTCGCTGCTCGCGCACACGCTCGCGCAGCTGTCGCGCAAACCACGCGTGTTGCTGAGCGGATCGGCCATCGGGATCTACGGCAGTCGTGGCGACGAGCTCCTCGACGAGCGCAGTGCGTTGGGCAACGACTATCTCGCCGACGTCGGTCGCGCCTGGGAGGCGAGTACGGCACCCGCGGAGCAGGCCGGCATTCGCGTCGTGCATCTGCGTACGGGCATCGTGCAAGGCGCCGCCGGCGGCGCCCTCGGTACGCAGGCGCCGCTGTTCCGTTTCGGGGCCGGCGGCACGCTTGGGCCGGGCTCGCAGTGGATCAGCCCGATCGCGCTCGACGATGAAATCGGCGCGATTCACTTCTGCCTCATGCGTGACGATATTCGCGGCCCGGTCAACCTCGTGGCGCCGACCGCGGTCACCAACGCCGAATTCACGAAGGTGCTCGGAGCGGTGCTCGGCCGTCCCACGATCGCCCACGCGCCGGCGTTCGCGCTGCGGTTGTTGCTCGGCGATGAGATGGCCAATCTCACCGTGCTCGCCAGTCAGCGCGTGGAGCCGCGGGTGCTGCGCGACGCGGGCTTTACGTGGCGGTTGCCCGATCTCGAGTCGATGCTGCGGTTTGAGCTGGGTGAGTAGGCGCGAGCCACGGCAACAGCGGGAACACGGATCCGGGAGGATGACACCGATCGCACAGATCAGCGAAACGCGCTTTTGGTCGATCAGTGCAATCGGTGCTCAACTCATTATCGGACAACACGATACGGACATGTCGTGGCCGCGTGGACACCCCGTCTCGCCGATTTCTGACACTTTTCGCTCTCTCCGCCGTACTATTCCGTACCTATATGAACGCCATCATGCTCGAGAGCGCCCTCTTCATCGCCCTGCTGGCGGTAGTTGGCGCTCTTTTCGTTACGGCGCTGGGCTTTACCCCATTTGGCCGCCGGATTCGGCAGACGGCCAATCGCAAGCGCCTTGATCGCCAAGCCGATCTCACCTGCCCGATTCACGGGTTGCAACGCGAAGACGATCTCGTGCGACTCCCCACGGGCGAACCGTTGTGTTCTCATTGCTACAAGGAGGCCGTCCATGGCCACATCAATTGATTCGACGCTCGACGAACTGCGCAGCGCCATGCGGAACCCGCTCACCGGCATCCCCGGCGGCGGTGGTGGTAACGGAATGTTCGTGAAGCTCGCCGGTGCGTTTGTCGCGCTGATGGTGCTGCTCTTTCTGGTGCGTCCATCGGTCACCTACATCGAACCCGGCCACGTGGGCATCGTGATTCATCGTGGTGGTGGCGGCGTGGATCCCACGCCGTTGGGCCCCGGCTTCCACCTGCGGAATCCGTTGATGACGCAGATTCAGGCGTATCCCACGTTCATGCAAACGCTGGTGCTGACGAAGGCCTCGACGGAAGGCTCGGAGCAGAACGACGAGATCAACGTGAACTCCGTGGAAGGGCAGCCGTTGTCGCTCGACGTGTCGATGAGCTTCGAATTGCGCCCCGACAAGGTGCCGGCACTGTATCAGACCTTCCGCACCGACGTACAGACGATTTCGCACGGCTACATCCGTCAGGCGATCCGTCAGTCGTTGCAGGAGGTGGTGGGCAACGAAGAGATCGCGGCCATTCTCGGTCCGAAGAAGGCGGAAGTCGTGACGCGCACGCAGGCCAACCTGCAGAAGCGACTCGACCCGTACGGCATCGACGTGCGGCAGTTCACGCTGAACGAGTTCCGCGCGCCGAAGGCGGTCATGGACGCGATTTCGCTTAAGAACGTCATGCAGCAGCAAGCGCTCACCGCGCAGAACGAGCTGCAGAAGAACACGTTCCAGGCGCAGGGCGACAGCATCAAGGCTGCCGGCCGCGCCAAGGCGATCACAGCCGAAGCACAAGCACAGGCGCGCGCCAACGAGCTGCTGTCGAAGAGTATCACGAACACACTGGTGCAGTACGAGATGGCCAAGCGCTGGAACGGGCAGATGCCGCAGGTGACCGGCGGCGCGATGCCGATGCTGCAGCTTCCCGGCTCGAAGAACCCGGAGTAAACGCCATGCCGGTCGTGCGGTTTGATGCGTTGCCCGATGATGCGCGGGCGTGGGTGTTTGGCGCTGCGGCACCGGTGGTCGGTGCCGCGGCGCAGTCACTCTTGACGACCGTGGACGCCCACCTCGCCAACTGGCGGGCGCACGGCACACCGCTGGTCTGTGCCCGCGCATGGCGCGACGATCGCTTCCTCGTGATCGGCGTGGATGAAGCAGCCACGGGTGCCACGGGCTGTTCGATCGACGGACTTTTCCATGTGCTCCGCGACATCGAATCGCTCGTGGGCACCACACTGGTGGGCGGTGGCACGGTGTATTGGCGCGATGCGGCGGGCGCGGTGGTGTCGGGAACGCGGCCTGTATTCCGAGAAGCCGCGGCGGCGGGCGACGTGGCGGGGGATACGCACGTGTTCGACACCACGGTGACCACGGTCGGTGCGTATCGGCTTGGCTTCGAGAAAGCAGCGTCGGGCAGCTGGCACGGCAAGTTGCTGCCGGTGGCGCGGTGATTCTTAATTCGTTGAACTGATCACGCAGAGAACAGCCGGAGAGCGCAGAGGCCGCAGAGCAACAGCGTTGTGCTCTGCGGCCTCTGCGCTCTCTTTTTTCTCTGCGTGATCAGTTCAACAATGATGGGTCAACGCAGAAATTCGTCCAACCGCTCCGCCACAAACGCATCGTCGGTCAAGTCCGGATACTGCTCCGACAACCGCGCCAACGCCTCGGCCTGCCCCGGCGACAGCTGCTCGTGCGTGTCGAAGGTCCACGTGCCGCGCACCAGACCCTGCACCCGCAGAATCTCGAGTATGCCCGGCAGGCAGCCCTGATAGCCGTGCGCCGCGTCGAAGATCACCGCGTTGGCCATCGTGAGCGCCGCGCCGCGGGTGAGCCATTCGCGTGGTATCGTGTCCGCCCCCGATGCGCGCCACAGCTGAATCTCACGCAGCATCTCGACCGCGCGTGACGTCCATACGGCCCATTGTCCGAGCAGGCCACCCACGAAATGCCGAGTATACGCACGGCCGCCACTCGTCACCGGCACGTCGGTCAGCAGATCAGGCACGATCGCATCATCGTTGCCGGTATACAGCGCGATGTCGTCACGCCCCGCATCAGCGAGCGCGCGCACCACATCCATCGTTGCATACCGATCAAATGGCGCCACCTTGATCGCCACCACATTCTGGATCTCGGCGAACTCACGCCAGAAGGCATAAGCGAGCCGTCGTCCGCCGACCGCTGGCTGAAGGTAGAAGCCGAACAGTGGCAGCACCTCAGCCACCCGCGCGCAGTGCGCGAGAATCGCCGTGTCGGTGGCGTCGCGCCACGCACCCAGTGACAGCAGGCCGCAGTGATAGCCGAGCGCCTGCGCGATCTGCGCTTCGCGCACCGCCTGCGCCGTGTCACCGATCAGTCCGGCCACGCGCACGAAGGCCCGCGGATCGCGCGCCAGCGCTTGGTCAGCCGTCTCGGCGGCGAGCTCCAGCACCGGTCGATAGAGTCCGATTTTGGCGTCGTGAATTGGAAATCCGGTAGTGTGCACACCGACCGCCATGCCGCCGGCGCCCGACGCCACGTAGTAGCGGGTGAGCGCACGCTGATGCCGTTCGTCCATGCCGCGCGTGGGGAGCAGCGCCAGCGGATGGGCGGGAATCACCTGACCCACGTGCAAATGACGGCGGATGTCGAAGGCGTTGACCGCGCCGTGCTCAGTATCGGCCATCGCGCACCTCGAACTTCGTGGGCTTGTTCAGCAAACGACCACCAGCGCGAATCCAGCGCACGGCCCAGTCGCACAGTGTGTCGAGTGGCAACGCCGTGTGTGGTAGTCGCGCCGACAGCCGGTCGATGTTCGCGATCAACGCATCATCGCTGGGCGTTCCTGAATACACTGGCGAGATGTCGGCTATCGCCCCGATCCGTTCGGCGATGTCGCGCACGGCGACCACAGGCCCCGTGACATTCAACGCCACTGAACCATCGTCTGAGGGCACCGCCGTCTGCGCGAGGGCACGCAGCGCGAGTCGATTCGCATCTCCTTGCCAGATCACGTTCACGAACCCCGTGTCGAGTGCCACCGGCACACCGTGCAGTACCTTGTGGGCGATATCGGTGATCACACCGTAGCGCAGGTCGCACGCATAGAACAAGCGATACACCAGCAGCGGCGTGCGCGTGCGCCGCGCGATGGACTCGAACACGCGCTCGCGGCCGATGCACGACGCGGCGTACTCGCCATCAGGCACGAGGGCATCCTTCTCGCGCGCGCCACCGAGCGATACCGGCTGACGGCCATACACGTTGCCGGTGGAGAAGCACACCGTGCGCGAACCGGCGTAGCGCTGTGCCGCGAGCGTGGAGGCGACAACGTTCTGCGTCCACGTGCCGATCGGGTCGCCGGTCGCGCCAAACTTCTGTCCGGCCATCCACAGCACGTTCGGCGCGTCGGGCAGTGCGGCCACGGCCGCCGGATCGGCCAGATCGGCGCGGATGGTTTCCACGCCAACGGCATGCAGCGCCGCAGCGGCGCTGTGGTCGGAGAAGCGCGACACCGCGATTACGCGGCGTGACGGATCGGCGATGGCGCGGCGGGCCATACGGGCCACGGTGGGACCCATCTTGCCTCCGGCGCCGAGGATGATCACGTCTCCCGCGAGCGAGGCCAGCGCGCTGATCGTGTCGTCGTCTGGCGCCG
>Ga0209190_1001138_pt1 | contig 18773 bp, 14 predicted proteins | sample M_140205_XF_Meta_FD_187315 | JGI IMG/M metagenome (GOLD analysis project Ga0209190, IMG submission 187315) | Freshwater microbial communities from Lake Montjoie, Canada to study carbon cycling - M_140205_XF_MetaG (SPAdes) (version 2) | ecosystem: Environmental > Aquatic > Freshwater > Lake... | reverse complement strand
CGCAACTTCCTGTTTACGCCCGTCTTGGAATTTTTCAAATGCAATCGAATCCATAATGGTAAGAAGAATACGATCGGTTTCTTTATTGGTACGAATAGTGGACTGCCTAGAAGCGGGCCTGTCTTCGCCTTTAAGGATGCGTTTGACAACAACCAGACCATCTTTGGTAAGGGCATACATTTTTAGGCCGGTCTTAACAAGCCAACCCCTACGAGCTAACCCCTTTTCACCCATGATACTCGCAAGAATTTTGTTGGAGTCAGGGTACGATTCCACAAAGCCCTTGAGGCCAAATGTTCGGGGATATTTTTGCCATGCCATCACTATCAAGGCTTCGGCACTAAAAGGCGTCTGGCCAGATTCTTCAAGCAGATTTGCAGCAAGTAATATTTTTTCGGGAACAGTACAGTCTTCGATTGAAATAACTTTGTTTGCCATTTGTATCCTGAAATTCTAAAGTTGTCACGCTGGTAAAATTATTCAAACACTTGTAAGGAGATACATCAAGAAAAATATTTCAAAGTTCTAAAAGTTAGTTAAGGAGTAAAGTCAGGCCCAGAATTATTGTCCCATAATTTCTATTTTACATCATTTAACATTCGGGCTCTTCGGCTGCATCTTGCTGAGTTATTTCCCGAATTAGTTGGGTGGCATAAGCTCCTGCAGGTAGAGAAAAAGAAAGCCTTACACCATCTGTTTCAAAACCGAGATTTAATTCTGATATAGGGTAAACCAGGCATCGCCTTGCACCCATTAAAAACTTCCCGAACCCCTTCCAAACTTCTTGTTTAAAACCAAAAGATTCGCAAACTTTTGTCTCCAACAACAAGGCTTCTTCTGTGGGCTTTGGATACATCTTCCAACCTTGCATTGGGCCCGTGACTGCCATTAACCCCTGATCCACCCGGTCCTGATCTTCCTGCAAGTTGCGCGCATGACATTTAGATTCTTGAGGAAGCATGCAAAGTATATCGCCTGCCAAAACTTTCTTATGTGTGTTGTTAGTTACTCGTAATCTCAAAACCTCATTGAACAACGCAGATTGCACCGCTGATAATGCTAATTTTCGAAGATAAAATGGCCTTCTCGATGCTTCTTTATCTTGTGCCAGCAAATCGAGACCAATTTTTAATGTCTCCAGATTCTTACCGAACCTTTGTTCACCATAGAAGTTCCAAAGCCCTGTCTCCGTCACCCGTTCCACAAGTTTTTTTATCTTTTGCTGATTCTGCTCATCCATATTTGATCTAAGAAGAATATTAAATTGGTTGCCATGCAAGTGACCAGTTCGAAGCTTATTGCCGTGGCGAGATTTCTTTAAAATCTTAAATCCTTCGATTTCTACTTTATCGGTCTCTTTTTCCAAATGCCCAGGCACGCTAATCCACTGTCTTGACACCGATCGACGATCTTTATACCCCGCCATCCCAACTTCCATGGATGGAATTGAAAGCGCCTTTGCAAGGCTCCGAGCCATGTATGGGCTAGAAAGATCACGTTTTTCCACCCATAGGTAAAGAAAGTCCCCCTCCCCTGCAGGTTCATAAGCAGGAATTTCCTCGACAACAAAATCTTCAGGAGTGGATTTTATTTCCCCCTTCACAGGATCGAGCCCTGCAGTTGCAAGAGGTAGTGGCTTTATGTCCAGAAGATTTAACATGAATGCAGTTCCTTTTTCCAAACGGGCGTGCCCTGCGGGCAATTCTCGCCTAAGATAATTTACATGAACATTCAATTTATGAATAATCAGGAGCTTGCAGAAAAATTGCTGCATATGCGCACCTCCCAAGGCCAATGGGAGAAGTTATTAATCCAAGACAAATTGCAAAAAGTCAAAAAATTCAGACATCTTCTTGTAGAGCATAGGCAAAGGATTGCCAAAGCATTGTTTCTTGATTCCGGAAAACCTTATGAAGAGTCACTGGGGGCCGAGATCCTGCCCCTTGCAGAAGCATGCAAATTCCTTGAAAAAAACGCATCTCATCTTTTAAGGCCAAGAAAAATCCGTTCAAGCGACAACCCATGGTGGTTGTTCCTGCAAAAATCCAAAGTGCATCGAAAGGCTCGTGGGATTGTTGGAATTATTGGCACCTGGAACTACCCGTTATTTCTTAATGGGGTACAAATCATCCAAGCATTGGTGGCAGGAAATGGGGTCGTTTGGAAACCTTCAGAAAATGCTCTAGAAACTAATAAGATCTTGGCCGAACTTATTCTTGCAACTTTCCCCCAAAACATTTTTACAGAGCTTTCATCATCAAGAGAATCAGGGCCTGTTCTTATCGATTCTAATATCGATTTCGTAGTTATGACTGGTTCCGTTGAAACAGGAAAAGCCATCGCAAAAAAATGTGCTGAAAGGCTTATCCCCTCGACTCTTGAACTATCAGGAATCGATTCCTTGCTACTTTTAGAAGATGGTGATGTAGATCTTGCTGTGAGTGCAGCGTGGTTTGCGGCAAATATCAATGCAGGGCAGACCTGCATGGCAAGCAGAAGGTTCTTGATACCAGAAACCATGTTGGAAAAAGTGACAACGAAGCTACTTGAACTTGCAAAGAATTTTAAGCCTCGAAAGATTCTTATGGAATCACAGGCTGACTGTGCCCTGCCCCTCATCTATGCAGCCATGATCGAAGGCGCTGAATTAAAATGGCCTCTTACCAAATCAGATATTTGGAAGGATGGGCATTTCGATGCTTGCATTCTAATTAATGTTCGTAAAGAAATGAGGATCTGCAACGAAGCAATTTTTGCCCCGGTCTTATCCGTGCTTACTTACAAAACTATTGATGATGCCATACGTATTTCCAATGCCTGCCCCTTTGGCCTTTGTGCAAGCATTTTTACTGCGAATCAAGAATTAGGAGAGAAAGTCGCATTAGAATTAAAAGTAGGAAGCGTTTCCATCAACGATGCGATTGTTCCCCATGCACATCCTGCAACCCCCTTTGGCGGAGTTGGCCTAAGCGGTTGGGGTGCAACTCAAGGAGAAGAAGGCTTACTGGAGATGACTAGACAGTTGTCGATTTCGATTGTCAGCGGAAAATTTAGGCCCCATTACGAACTTGCAACACCCAAGGCTGCAGAATCCATTCCTATTGTAGAGGGCCTATTACTTGCACTGCATGCACCAACCTGGATTGCAAGAATCACAGGTTGGTTCAAGTTACTTTTATCCGGGTTTCAAAAAAAACAAGTTTAGATATCACCTTTGTAGGTAAAGCCTTCTTTAACTTCAGGTTTTAATAAAACCTGTAAAGCCATAGCACCCATGGCCAAAGAGCCAATATATTCCAGACAAAGCAAAAACAGCGGATGCGTGAACATTTGCAGTAGATCAAACCCATCATCAGGTATTAGTTGCATGGGATCTGGTTGTACTTCCACAGACCAAATCTTGGACAAAAGGCCAATACAGTTAAAGGGAATGATCCCCATGATCGCACAAACCATTGACCAGTTATAAGATTCCAAAGCCTGCATTCTGACTGCAGCCATCGCTTCCACAGCGTTGTAAACAAGGATAAGCAAGGAAAAAATAATCCAAGAAATGCGATAGGGAACCTGCTTGGTTCGAATTTCTTTGATAAAGGCCTGCTCAGCAGGTTGAAGGGTGATGCCCTGAGGAATGTCGGTAAGCCCCATTTTCTTTTGGCGCTCCGCAATTTCGGGGTAAACGTTGTGGGCAAGGATATCGTTTTTGTTATCCTTGTCGATTCCACTGCCTCTTTCAGAGAGTTTCTTTTGGAGTTCAGGATTGCCCTTTGCTTTTTCAACCTCGATTTTGAAATATGCTTTCAAGGTTTCTTTGTAATCAAGAATATCCTCTGAAAACAAAAAGGGCCAAACTGCTACACCAAAGCTAAAAACGCAAAGCGCAACACAAAACATGCTGCGAAACATAATTTTATTGGAAGGCCCCAACAGCGCTGCTTGCGCGGGCCCGCGAAGATCTTTGTTTGAAGTGTCAAGCGCGTAATTTACCTTGGGTTTGGATTTAACCTCTTCTCCAGGCTTGGCAATATCTCGCAATCCATAAAGCGCGCCATCGTCATCATCGTCATCGCCACTACTCTTTTTTTTAGGCAGAGCTTCCGGTGTTTTTTTCTCATCTTTTGGAGGTTTAGATGGTGCTGCGGATGCAGATTGAACGATGATAACCCCAGAGCACTTTGGGCACTTTATTTTTTTTCCGGGTGCAAGGGTTGCGGGCAACTTAAGGTTAGCACCACAATGTTCGCACTTCATTGATATCGTATCATTAGCCATAGCTTATTCCGTTCCTTGTGAATCATTCGATACTGGCAATACGCCCTCCGGTGCAGACAGTGTACCTTCTGGTGCAGGCTTATGCCATAGGCTGATGACAGCATTTTGCCCAAGAATTTCTGTGCGGAACTTCTTTTCAAGTTCCCATCCCACATTTTCACAAGCACCCTTCACTGCTGCATAATCACTTACCAATAACACCGCTTTGCCACCGGGGCTAAGAATTCGATTAAATTGAATCATCAGGCCGCGATAAAGTTTATTGATGTCCACATCTGAAGAAATCTGCTTACCAAAAGGCGGATTACAAATAATTCGATCCATCGAACACGAATCAAGCGGAAGCCAGCGAGCATCCCAACGGTGCAAATAAATTTTCCCCAACCTTCTGGTATTTGCAGAGGCATCCAAAACTGCTGCCTGCTCGATATCGCCGCCCCATGCCGCTTCTCGGGGCATGCGCCATCCTTCTGCAAAAAGCTGATATTCACCAAGGATAGTACCCGCACCACACATTGGATCAATCACTTTGTGCTGCGGTTTAAGTTCTGCAATCCGGACCATCGCTGCTGCAACGCTGGGTCGCAACGAAGCTGGGCGATGCGCAACCTTGTAGGTTCGATGCCTCATGGTTTTGTCGGTCAGCCTGATTCCAGCTACAGCTGTCTTTTCTTCAATGGTCAACCAAAATTCAACAGAGGCATTATCCTCGACCATTCTCCAGTTTGGCGGAATAAACTTAGACAATCCCTTGGCGAACTCCTTTTGCGCATCTTTTCGGTGATAGCCATGCTCCCCATCCATTTGCGTGATAAACCGATAAGTGGGTTTTCCCTTAGTTTTGGGCTTAAAAGCATGATGTTGACTAATCAGGCGGGTCCAATCGCCCTCTTTGGCAGTCCATTTACGAATATCTTCTAAATCTTTCGCCCTATATGTAAGAGAATCTGTACCCCAAGCAAAAAGAAAAACATCTTCCGTGGTTTTCAGGTCAAAAAGATCAGGATCGGGGCCATCAATCTTAAAAGTAACCAAACCATCAGTTTTTCGGGTGATTTTTGCACCTAATAGCAACTCGATTTCGCGTGCAGCTATACTTTCCAGCCCCGAAACAACCATCGCATAACATGAAATCGAACTCATAAAAATATCGCCCTATTTTGTAAAGATTTGGGTGAATTCACCCTACCTTACCAACACCTAGCCAAATACACTTGATTATGGCCCTATTGTGAATATATTTACTTTTGAAGAATTGCAGGGCCAAAATAGTTAAAGCTTGACTTTCTTTATTGTTCAGAAACTCTCAAGCTTACTCAACCTTCATCTTGATGTTTCCGTTGTGGAGTTAATTTTATGGCTGACCAAATGCTGATCGACTTGCGAACTTTGATGGTAGAAAAAGAAGATTGCGATGCTGGCACTGTCCAGCAACTTCGTAATGGATTGGCGCAGGGAAACCAACAATTCAAAAGCTTAAAAGAAGTAGTTCAACTTCTTAAAAAGAAAGTTGAAACCACTCCAGCCCCTGGTCATAAGAAATTCCAACTTAAACTTGGTATCGCTCTTTATTTTATGGGCCATACCAGCGAAGCCATCGAAAACCTAACGCATGGCGAAAGCAGCTTGGCTTTCTTTTATTTGGGAAAAGCATGTCTTTCCACCAAAAATATCGAAGAAGCATCCAAAGCTTTTGATAAAGCTGAAAAGCTGGGTTATAACGTCAATCAAGTTCAGCTCCAACGAATTGATCTTCTTCGTCAAAAAGAAAATCTCAAAGAAGCAAAAGCGACTCTTATCAAGTTGGAAGAACTTGCCAGCCATAGTGCTGAGTTCCATTTCCAAAAAGCTGGAATATTTCTTGATGAAGGCGAAAAAGCCTCTGCTATCAAGCATCTTGAACGGGCTGTTGAATTAGACCCAACACACACTGGGGCCCTTTTTCACCTCGCTCAAGCAAATGATCAAGCGGGTAACGATCACGAAGCCATTGGTTTTTACGAAAAGTGCCTTAAACACCCACCCATTCATGTGGGCGTGCTCAAAAACCTAGGGGTTCTTTACGAAGATAACAACAAATTTGATAAAGCAGTTGATTGCTACAAAACTGCACTTTATTCCGACCCACTAGATGATCAAGCCAGACTTTATCTTAAAGATGCCCAAGCCGCTCAGACCATGTACTACAGCCCTGATGAAGACCGCGATAACAGTAAATACAATCAGGTGCTTGAAGTTCCTGTTACCGATTTCGAACTTTCCGTTCGTAGCCGTAATTGCCTTAAAAAGATGAATATTCGCTCTTTGGGTGATCTTACCCGAGTTAGCGAAGCTCAATTACTAGCAAGTAAAAACTTCGGCGAAACCTCGCTTACTGAAATCAAAGAAATGCTGGTTGCTAAAAATCTTCGTTTGGGCCAGTCCCTCGAAGATTCCACACAACGCGAACCTGTTTTCCGACTCCCGCAAAATCTAACCGAGCAGGAAATGGCTTTAATGAATAGGCCTATTTCTGATCTGCAGCTTTCGGTTCGAGCCCGAAAATGTATGAATCGACTTGGTATCAATACCATGGGCGAAGTCATGCAGCGTACTGCCGATGAACTGCTTGAATCCCGTAATTTTGGCATGACTTCGCTTAGCGAAGTTCGTGAAAAATTGCAGGCGATGGGCCTTTCATTGCGAGGTGATTAAGTTCTACTCTTGTTTGGATTTTTCGAATGAGTCTTTCCTTTAATCTGCTTAAAAAAGACGGAACGGCTCGCAGGGGTGTTTTAAATGTAAGGGGTATCGCTATTGATACCCCTGTTTTTATGCCTGTTGGTACTCTTGCCACGGTTAAAGGCCTGACATCCGAACAAATTGCTGATACCACCGCAAAAATTATCCTCGCAAATACTTACCATCTCGCACTTCGCCCAAGCCCTGATACTGTCCAGGCCATGGGTGGTTTACATAAATTCATGAATTGGAACGGTGCAATTTTAACTGATAGCGGTGGTTTTCAAGTATTTAGCTTGGCACATGATTGCAAGATCACAGATCAAGGGGCTGCGTTTCGTTCTCATTTGGATGGCACGCTACTAGATCTAAGCCCAGAAAAAGCCATCGCAATTCAGGAAAAATTGGGCGCTGATATTGCAATGTGTCTTGATGTATGCCCACCGTTTGGATGCGATTTAGATCAATTAAAAAAAGCGGTTGACCGTACTATTTTGTGGGCATCCAGATGCAGGGACTCTGCTAAAAGCCCAACCCAATCTGTTTTTGGTATTGTGCAAGGTGGCACTAATTTAGCTCTCCGCGAATATTGCGCAAAGGAGCTTATTAAATTGGATTTCCCCGGCTATGCCCTCGGAGGATTTAGCGTGGGCGAAACCCCTGCGCAAATGGTGGCGGTTCTAGGCCAAAGCGCCTCGTTTTTACCTGAAAACAAGCCACGTTATCTTATGGGCGTCGGTAGGCCGGAAGACCTTTTAGATGGGGTTTATAACGGGATAGACATGTTTGATTGCGTTATGCCTTCCAGAAACGCACGCAATGCCACCGGCTTTTCTTCTTCCGGCAAACTCAGAATGCGTAACTCCGAACATCGCAGATCAGAAAAACCCCTCGAAGAAGGCTGCAACTGCTATTGCTGCGTTCACCATTCCAGAGCCTATGTGCATCATTTATTTATGGCGGAAGAGATGTTAGGGGCAACTTTGCTCACAATCCATAATCTAAACTATTACTGCAGACTAATGCGGGGCGCACGTGATGCCATCGAGTTGGGTCAATTTGAATCTTACAGGGCAGATTGCCTTGCACGGTTTGAAGCATAAACTTAAGATTCATCTTAAGAACCAATAGAGGCATGATAAAAGGTTAATGAGGTATTCATGATTCAGAATTTAATTTCGATCCAGCTTTGGGCTCAGGCAGAGGGAAAATCCCCAGAGCCTTTTTGGATGAATTTATTTCTTCCCATGGGTATTTTGGTGCTATTTTATTTCATCCTTTGGCGACCCATGCAAAAGCAGGAAAATGAACGCAAAACTCTGCTAAACACCATAAAAAAAAATGATCGGGTTTTGACCTCCGCAGGTATTTATGGGACTGTAGTTGCTGTCAGCGATAACGAGGATGAGTTAACCCTTAAGGTTGATGACAGCACTCGGATTCGTATGACTAAAGGAAGTATTTCTAGAAATTTTTCAAACGAAGAAGAGCATAAAACCAAAACTAATGGTAAAGTCTCTTCCTAAGCCGTAGTTCTCAAGGCGGGGAACCGGCACAATATTTTGTTCCGCCAATGATGTAAAGTTCAAATTATGAAGCAGAATTTAAGCAGAGTTGTCATCTGTCTTCTTTCTTTCCTTATTCCCAGCGCTGTGCTTTTATGGGCTTACGGAAAGTATGATAACGGCCAGGGTGGTTTCCGCCTTGGGGTCGATCTTGTAGGGGGTTCCATTCTCGTTTACGAGGTAGACTCCAAGAAGACTGAACCTGGTACCAAGGTTAATATCGAAGAACTTGCTGCTTCGCTTAAAAGGCGTATTGATCCAGCAGATCTTTTTAATATTACCATCCGACCCATTCAGGGTGATCCACCGCGGGTAGAAATCATTCTGCCAACTGGCGGGCAAAAGCAATCCGAAGCTGAAGAAAAAGCTTGGCAAACAATCTTGGAAACCATCCGTAAGGAATTCCCTGGTAAAGAAGGTACTAACTATCAGACTGTACCCCGTGGCGATATCATGCGGCTTATTGCCCGCGTTGAAGATGCCTATCCAGATAAAGAAAAAGAAGCTGTTAGCAAATCAATTCGGGACCGTTTCTTGCAAAGTAAAGAAAAACGAGGCCTCACCACTGAAGAAGTTGAGCGCATCAAAGATCTAATCGCCCAGCAAGGACGATTGGAATTCAGAATTCTTGCCAACAGGCTTGATGATGAAGAAGCTATTGCTGCTGCAGAAAAATATCTTCGTGAACCTGCCAATCAAGTTCGTTTAAAACAACTTGCCCGCGATGGTGATGCACCTCCTGCGCCTAAGGCTGATAATGGCCTTGCCACTTTCAATGCATCCATCAATGGCGATCGAGCACAGTATTCTTATTCTTGGATCGAAGTTGGCAAAGAAGAACTTTACTCTCTTGGCCTTAATAGTTCTGCTGAAACCGACCCAGTCCGAAGCGGGAGTTTCAAGCAGGTAGCAGCCGCCAGAGATAAAGAAGCTACCACCGCACCGGGAACCAACTCTTGCCTTATCTATTCCAGAAGCATTCCCAATCCCGAACGATTAATGCCCAAGGATCGAGAATCCGAAAAGAAGTTCGAATACTTCCTTTTAACAAGAAACACTGAAGCTGGTAAAGAAATCACCGGAGACTTCCTTTCCAGCGCTCGAAGGGGTATGGATAGCAAAGGCGACCTTACCGTAGATTTCCGCTTCTCTGCTGAAGGTGGCAACCGGTTTTATGAACTTACCAACCGTAACAGACCCGCTAGCAAAGATGGATTCAAAAGGCATCTTGCGATTGTTTTGGATGGACAGATTCGATCGGCCCCTGTTCTTAATCAGGCGATTCGTACCGATGGCCAGATCAGCGGCAGCTTTACACCTGCTGATATCGACACCTTAGTCAGAATTCTTCGTGCTGGCGCCCTTCCTGCAACGTTAAAACCTCAGCCTGTAAGCGAGAACACTGTTGGCGCTACTCTGGGCGATGACACCATTAAAGCTGGAACCTATTCGATTATCTTTGCGTTCCTTGCTGTTATCGTTTTCATGGTTGTCTACTACCGCCTTTCAGGCCTTGTTGCTTGTATTGCGCTTCTCTCAAACCTGCTTCTTACCGTCGCATTCATGGTTATTGTTAAAGCAACTTTCACCCTGCCTGGCCTTGCTGGTTTGGTGCTGACACTTGGTATGGCGGTGGATGCTAACATTCTTATTTACGAACGCCTTCGTGAAGAACGGGAAAAAGGAGCTAGTATTCTCCTTGCTCTTAGAAACGGTTATGACCGTGCTTTCCCCACCATTATTGACACCCACATGAGCAGTATTTTCACTGCGATCATTCTGTATGTGGTTGGTAATGATCAGCTTCGTGGGTTCGGCATCAGCCTTACACTTGGTCTTATCATCAGTCTCTTTACCTCACTTTTCATGACTCGAACAATATTCGATGTATGCCAACTAAAGGGATGGATTGGCGACCTGAAGATGTTGCATGTTTTTGTGAATCCTAATTTCGATTTCATGGCTATCAGGCGGGCGATGTTTTCCATCACCTTGGCCCTTACTGTTATCGGGGGAGGCCTCTTTATTTACAGGCTTGACAAAGGTGGCCTTAACATCGATTTCGAAGGGGGTACCGCTTATAGTGGGCAACTCACCTCCATGCAGGACATTTCTTGGTTAAGAGGCAAATTTGCAAAGACTACCCTCCCTGAAATTTCCATCGAACAGATTTTCCTGCCCAATCCGGAAATCAGTCTCGGAAACAAAAGCAAGTTCTTCACTATCCGAACTACCGAACGAAACCCTTCTGTCGTTCTTGAAGAAGTAAATAAAATCGTTGGCAGCGATCTACAACGCGTCCAATTGTCCAAATACTCAGTTAATAAAGATGGCATGAATGCTTCTCTCGAATTTGATAGCTATGCTTCCAGAGCACAAATCAGCCTCATTCTTCGACAAGAATTTGAAAAGAAAAACCTTACCACGGCTGCTAGGCAAATGCGCTTAGACCCTGCTGGCGAGCAAAAAGATGGTCGATTCAACAAAATGACCCTCGAATTACCTGAACCTGCCAGTGTTGCAGCTCTGGAAGAAACTCTGAAATCCGTTCAATCAGAATTCAATTCAAAAGCTCAGCCTGAAAGACTTGAAAACTTCGATCCACAACTAGCCTCAAGCACTCAGCAACGCGCACTTTATGCCATTGTTGCGTCTTGGGCTGCGATTGTTTTTTATCTTTGGTTCAGGTTCGGAAATTGGACCTTCGGCCTCGCAGCACTGCTTTGCCTTATTCACGACTTATTCTTCACTTTGGGTGCCATTGCTTTATGTCATTACCTCCATGGCTCTTTCTTTGGCAATTTCTTCATGCTTCAGGAATTCAAAATCGATTTACCTGCTGTAGCGGCACTGCTTACTCTTGTAGGCTATTCCGTGAATGATACCATCGTTGTTTTTGATCGCATCAGGGAAGTGCGTGGCAAAAACCCTACACTTACATTCCAAATGATCAACGATAGTGTTAACCAAACACTTAGCAGAACTGTTCTTACCTCTTTCGTAACCTGGCTGGTAGTTTTGGTTCTTTACATTTGGGGTGGTGAAGGTGTTCACCTTTTCGCCTTTGTTATGGTGGTTGGTGTTATTGTGGGTACATACAGTTCCATTTACATTGCCAGCCCACTGTTGCTTATCTTTGGCGAAGGTATTGAAAAGAGCAAATTCAAAGCTCTTGGCTCAAGGCCTGCTGAATCTAACGCTTAACATTTTCAAAGTATAATCACAAAAAGCCATCCGGTTTAACCGGATGGCTTTTTCTTTTTACAGCTCTGTTATAGCACCTTTAAAAAACCTATTTCTCTCACCAAATAAATTTAGATTTGCTACGGATTACAAAGTTAGAAACCAATACCAAAAAACAAGGCAAGTTGGGGTCTCTCGTATTCCTTGGCGCTCTTCGCATCTTTGCTGTGCGAATGTTTTTAACAACCAAGAATCTTACGCTAAGACTCTAAATACGTAAATAAGCTGTATGAAAGGCGGGGGGTATCTCGTATTCCTTGATGCTCTTGGCGTCTTTGCGGTGGGAATGCTTTTTAATGCCAAGAAGCCTCGCCTCGGCGTTTTGGAACTTCCACGCACAAAGAAATCATTTATCTTCCTAAATTGCTTCGGCTTGACTTATATAAAGTTAGCCAACGATAGATTTTTTAGGGGAGACTATTTCGTTTCTGGCGCTTTCGTTTCTGGCGCTTTCGTTTCTGGCGCTTTCGTTTCTGGCGCTTTCGTTTCTGGCGCTTTCGTTTCTGGCGTTTTCGTTTCTGACGCTTTCGTTTCTGGCGCTTTCGTTTCTGGCGTTTTCGTTTCTGACGCTTTTTTCTTTTCTACTTTAGGAGTTTCGGTTCGTGGGAATCCCTTATCTTTGTTCATACCTTTTTCGCGATCGCTACCGCAACCAGCGATCAATAAAGGAATAGCTGAGGCAATCAAAAAAGATTTTAGGTGTTGATTCATTTTACCCTTCCATAATTACCTTAAATACAAATAAAAAGGGTCGATTGGAAATTAGCCAATCGACCCTTAAATTAAAACAGGAGAGAGACTACTTTTTAGGAGCTTCTTTGCCACCTGTTGGGGCAGCGGGAGCAGCAGCCTTCTTTTCTTCTTTCTTAGGAGCAGGGGTTTCGCCACCGCAACCGGTAATACCAGCAGCAATAAATGCAGAAAGAGCAAGAGTGCTAAGCATCTTTTTCATGATCAAATCCTTTGAGTTAATCCAGTAAGTCCTGGAATTTACCGCCCGGGTATAAAACAAGCCGAGTCTTCCGGGCTAACGACTCGGCTTATATATTTTAAAGATTACAAACGATCAAAAGAAAATCAAGAAATTACTTCTTTTCTTCTTTCTTAGGTTCTTCCTTCTTTACTTCTGGAGCCTTATCTTCTTTCTTGGCTTCTTCCTTCTTTACTTCAGGAGCCTTGTCTTCCTTCTTGGCTTCTTCCTTCTTTACTTCAGGAGCCTTATCTTCCTTCTTGGCTTCTTCCTTCTTAGCAGGAGCAACAGGAGCGCTCTTCTTTTCTTCCTTCTTGGGTGCAGGGGCTTCGCCACCACAGCCAACAACACCAGAAGCAATCACACCAGCGGTAATCATCAAAGCGTAGAACTTGTTCACAGTAGTCTTCCTTTCGAACAGTAATAAATCAACAGTAAAGTTGTTTTAAACAAAAGCCCCTTTGGCCTTTATCTATATGTATTAGAATGCAATTGATGAGAGCAAATTCCTAGCAAAATCTTAGAAAAATTTTATATTTCTTCATAAATTATTCTCGAAATGTAAACTTATAACGCCTCATAATAAAGTTGGTGCCTCAAGCAGATATCGCCTGCCAACATTTAAAAACAAAATTTTAACCTTAATAATGCCTGCAAGAGCCTTCCCTGCCCGCCCATTCGCCCTGTTTTCACGCTTAACTTTAACGGTTGCGCTTGGCCTAATCGTTTTAATTTGCTATGCCCTAAGAAATTGTTGATCAATTTACCTCAGTCGGTAAGGAGTGCCCCGTGAGGCATAGCTTATTATCAAAATGGTTAGGCGTGTTTATTTTCCTTTTGTGTTTGAAAGTATTTGTGTTTGCTCAACAAGTACTGCAATTCGGCTTTGAAGGAAAAGAAACATTCTTTCGACAGGGAAAATCCGATGCTAGTATTGCACTAATTAAACATCAACTTTCAGATGAATCTGCCCACACCGGACAGAAGAGCGAACTCATTCAATTCACTGCAGGAAATGGCCAATTTGCTCATTTCTTTTACGACTTCGGACAGGCCCAGGTTACCGATGAACTCAATATCAGTCTTTGGGTGAAAGCCAACCGCCCAGGGATGCAACTTTTTTGCAGAGTTGTTCTCCCCAAAGAGCGCGACCCTAAGAATCTTGACCAGCCATTAACACTCACCATGAAGGGTGACATTTACCAATTAACCGGGCGATGGCAACAACTCACACTGCGTCAACCCATGAAAAGATTACGCGAGCAAGTTAATCTGTATCGCGCTGAAACAGGCAGAGACCCTGTCATGGCAGATGCTTATGTGGATCGCATATTTTTGAATTTATATGGTGGGCCTGGGCAAACCGATGTCTGGATTGATGACATGGAAATTGGTCCTGTTTTAGAACAGAAAGCCTCTTCCTCACCTAAAACTCCTGAAGAAGTTCCGGGGAAAACCCTTACACGCCGTAGCTCTGAAGTGCAGCTTAAAGGTACCCAGTTATTAGTTAGCGGGCAAAAATTCTTTTTGCGTGGCATAAGGCATACAGGAACCCCACTCAAAACTTTAAGAGATGCAGGATTCAATACGGTTTGGTTAGATGAATCGGTTGCTAATTCCACTTTAGAAGAAGCTGTAAATCAAGGGTTTTGGATTGTTCCCATGATGCAACTTCCAGGCGCAGACGATTCGAACGGGGTGCCAGCCCAACTTACAAGCCAGCAGGCCGTGGGTAAAAAAGTTGCTAGATTTTTAGAGCAGGAAGCAGTGCTTTGCTGGGATCTGGGTAGCAACCTTCAGTTTGAAAAAAATAGTTTGGTAAGTAGGTCTGCGCAATCACTACGAAACGCAGACCCAACGCGCCCGCTTGCAGCTGATGTCTGGGATGGTTTCCAACGCTACTCGCGTAGTGTCGATCAAATTATGTTAGGGGCCCACCGCTGGCCTTTGTTTACAACCATGGAACTCCCCGCTTATCGCGATTGGTTGTTGCAAAAAAGAAGGCTGGCACAGCCCGGTACCTACACTTGGACTTGGATACAAACTCATCTTCCCGACTGGTATCTTCAATATGTTTCTGCAAAAGATGTACAAACAAAAATTGATGAACCCAGCGGCCCACACCCCGAACAAATACGGTTGCTGACCTACGCTGCAATTGGTGCGGGATGCAAAGGTATTGGGTTTTGGTCCGACAAATTCCTTGCAGATAGCCACGGTGGCAGAGATCGCCTTCTCGCCTTGGCATTATTAAACCAAGAGCTTCAATTACTTGAACCCATTCTTGTTGAAACCGAAGAACCTACTTGGGTTGATACTTCCCTGCCCGATGTTAAAGCTGCAATTTTGCGCAGCGAAAAGGGTATTCTCGTCCTTCCCATGTGGATGGGCAAAGGTACACAGTTTGTACCTCCGCAAGGCAGCGCAACCGAACTTTCAATTATCATCCCTCAAGCGCCTATTGGATGCCAAGCCTGGGAAGTTACACCAGGGCAAGTTAAATCTATCCCTTGGAAACGCGTGGTGGGTGGGATTAAAGTAACAATCAAAGAATTCAGCCTAGCAACGCCCGTGGTATTAACTTCCGACCTCAGCCCTACAGGGTTGGTGGTTCGCTGGCAGGATCTGCAACGAAAAATGGCCAAGCTTTCCGCCCAGTGGGCACACGACTTGGCAGAGGAAGAATTCACCAAGGTTATAACGGTTCAGACTAAGCTCGAAACTTCAGGCAAGCATCTTGCTGATTCTCAAATGCTTTTGAAGAAATCGCGCGAATTTATCAATGAAAGCCTTAATCATAGGCGCAACGGCGAATACGCTGAGGCCTACGCTACCGCACAGCGGGCCCTTAGGCCTCTGCGCATTCTTATGCGAACCGCTTGGGAACAAGCCCTGCGCGATCTAGATTCCCCTGTCGCTACTCCTTATTCAATCAGCTTTTTCTCTCTGCCCGACCATTACAAGTTTTGGGAAGAAATCAAAGCTGCAAAGCTTTTAGACAATGTTTTGCCTGATGGTGACTTTGAACTTGCTGCAGATAAAGTTCCCCAAGGTTGGGTGGTACAGGAAGTGCCCTCTTTAGATGAAATCAATCAAACGGCTCGCAGGGTTGCCGATGCTGCAAGAAGTGGCAAGCAATCATTAATGCTCCAGATAACACCAAAAAATCCTCTTCTACCTCCAGCAGCATTAGAGCGCGCTTTTCTAGGCATTTATAGCCCTGCGGTTAAAATGCAACCAGGTAGCCTTGTGCGTATTTCCGGCTGGGTCAAAATTCCCAGGGAAATTAAAGGCTCTGCTGATGGTGCATTATTCTTTGACTCTGCAGGCGGCGAACCCTTGGGCATCAGACTTACCGCTGCTACAGATTGGCGCCATTACACCTTCTATCGCAGGGTGCCTAATACTGGTGTGATTAATGTCACTCTGGCTTTAACAGGGTTGGGAACTGTTTATTACGACGATTGGAAAATTGAACCTCTACAGGAAGCTAACCCGCCTGCCATCGCTGTTCAAAACCAACCTGTCACAACTACAGGCATAAAACCGATAGCGATTGATTCTCAAAGTAAACCGTAAGTCTTCAATGATTGACTTACTTTACTTACCCCGGCTTCATCAAGCTCGTACAAAGGCAGCCTGACTTCGCCTGTGTCACGGCCCAGTAGTCGCATGGCTGCTTTTACAGGGATAGGATTAGTTGCAACGCCTAATAGATCTTTGCAAAGGCTAAACAGTTTCTTGTGCAAGGTTCGGGCTTCTTCAAGTTTGCCATCGTTAAACGCTTTTACCAAAGCTTTCATATCTTTGGGAATGATATTAGCAACTACCGAAACCACACCTTTTCCACCAATACTCATCAAGGGCAAAGTAAGACTATCATCGCCACTTAAAATCGTGAGATCACATCCACATGCAATCTGAGTTGCCTGATCCATACTGCCTGTAGCTTCTTTTATTGCAACAATTTCAGGTAATTCTGCAAGCCTGATAATTGTTTCAGGAAAAATATTAGAACCCGTTCTGCCTGGAATATTATAAACAACAATAGGCAGGCCAACCTCTTCAGCAACGGCTTTGTAATGGCGATAATACCCTTCTTGGGTTGGTTTATTGTAATAAGGGCCGACAAGGAGTGAGCCATCAGCGCCAGCTTTTTTAGCATGCTTGGTCAAGCGGACTGCTTCTTTGGTTGAGTTTGAACCGGTGCCTGCCATGACTTTCAAACGGCCCGCGGCCTGCTGAACAACAGTATTGATTACTTTGTCATGCTCATCATGGTCAAGGGTTGGAGATTCGCCCGTTGTGCCTACAGGTGCAATACAATCGGTGCCCTGCTCTGCGTGCCAATCGACCAGCTTTTTCAGAGCGACATAATCAACTTCGCCATTCTTGAATGGGGTGATGATTGCCACCGTTACGCCAGCAAATTGTTCGCCCTTGGTCTTTGCCATCTTCTTCTCCTAGCACTTTCTTCAAAAAAACAAACGATTCATGTGCCATAGTTTACCATGGCAAACCGCCTTGTCGAAATTATTCCTGTAGTATAACAGGTATGAGTTTCGCAAGCATATATCCTATGATTCTCATACGGAACGGCATGAGTCTAAATCGAAATTTGATGAGCAATGAACATGATAAATAAACCAAGCGTAGTATTCTTTGATGCTGTCGGAACTATTTTAAAACCAGCAAAACCTGTTGATGAAACCTATTATCTTTATGGCAACAAGCATGGTTCTACTATTTCCAAGGATAGTATTCGAAACCTGTTTTACGAATCTTTTAAAAACGAAGAATTGAAAGATGTGAGCCTAGATTGCAAAACGAATGAAGCAAGAGAATTCGAACGCTGGGAATTGATAGTATCAGAATGCTTTCCCGATCTAAAAAACACCACTCCCATCTTCAAAGATCTTTTCCAACATTATGCCCAGCCCAACGCTTGGGACCTTTATCCCGGCACAATCCCTATTCTTAAGTTTCTTGAAAATGCTGGAATTGACTGGGGAATCGCATCAAACTTCGACCTCAGACTGCAATCGATTGTCAAAAGCAAACCAGAACTATGCAATTGCAAATGGCTCATCATCAGTTCGCTGGTTGGTTATAAAAAGCCTTCCAATCATTTCTTTGAACATCTGCAAACATCATCGGGAATTTCATTTGAGAAAATTCTGATGGTGGGTGACAGCCCAGAAAACGACATTCACCCAGCAAAAGAATTGGGGATACAAACATTCGAAATCAAGGAAGGCCAATCGCTGGAAGACCTGCTTCAACTTTTGGGAAGATAGCGTTTAGGAAGTTCCGCCCCTGCAACATAACTTAGTTTGCCGATTTTGCACATTTGATAAACATTGATTCGAAAATCTGGGCATGTACTAACAAGGCAATAAGCATCTGCAGGTGAAAAGCCATAGGTCGAGATCAACCAATCCATGAGAAAAATGGTAGCCTGATGCACAGCTTCTTCCAAGGGCCTGTAAGCATGAATCGCAATGATCGAACTGGGAGTTTCAATGCGCATACCGGGGGGTCTTTTTCCTTTGATGATATCAAAGGAAAGTCGGACCGTTGATTGAGTTTCTGCAGCAGTTCCCGTGTATTCGGTATCGCCTTGGCTGGCGTGAACATCTCCAAGATAGAAGAGGCCACCAGGATGATAAACAGGAAGAAAAACCTTGTTCCCCGGCTTGCAATCGCGGATATCCACATTCCCGCCCCAATCGCCCTGCCCATCAATGCTGGTTGCGACTTCGCGATCAGGTGCAACGCCTAGGGTTCCAACAAAAGGAGTAATGGGCCAAGAAATTTTATCGTTAAAATGAAGAGTGCCATCCATGGTTGTGCCACTTGGCCCAACTGTGTGTTTAAAAACCATGGTGGTGTATTCGCTAGAAAGTTCGGGCCAACGAGTGGATTCTCCCAATGGGCCTCTTTTTGGTCCAATCGCAACCCACGAAGTTTTTTCAACTTCAATTTCATGAATATTTACAACA
>Ga0209190_1001137_pt1 | contig 18783 bp, 18 predicted proteins | sample M_140205_XF_Meta_FD_187315 | JGI IMG/M metagenome (GOLD analysis project Ga0209190, IMG submission 187315) | Freshwater microbial communities from Lake Montjoie, Canada to study carbon cycling - M_140205_XF_MetaG (SPAdes) (version 2) | ecosystem: Environmental > Aquatic > Freshwater > Lake... | reverse complement strand
ATGGACGGCAAAGGCCGCTGGATGGACAACGTCTTCATCGAGCGACTCTGGCGGAGCCTCAAATACGAACGCATTCGTCTCTACAGCTATGGGACGGTCGGCGAACTCAAAGCCCACGTCGCGGAATGGATGAGCTACTACAACCACCAACGCAAACACCAGCACCTCGGCTACCAAACCCCGTGGTCACTCTACAAGGCTACCACCGCCTTACCCGAAGTAGCCTGACAGCGACATGGGGCTACGCGCCCCATACCCCGCAAGCTGACGTCAGCTTGACCACGCCCGCCCCTCTCCAAACAAACCACCCCAGAACGACCAGCCCCCCTCAACAACAAATCAAAGAATTTACTGGCAACGGTAAGGAGACCACTTCACATCGGCGAACTCGCCAAGCAATTTGGTGTGTCGGATTCTGAGGTGAAAAAACTCGTCGAATCCGGCCAAGTGGGATTCCCGCAGATCGAGCAGGCATTCATCAACATGACCTCACAGGGCGGCAAGTTTTCAGGCATGATGGAGGCGCAGAGCAAGACGACCCTTTCGGAGTCAGAACTTATTGATAATGAGATGGTGCGCGCGACAGGACTCGAACCTGAACAAGATTTCTCTCACTAGAACCTGAATGGGTCTAAATCGTTGACTATCATACGTTTGCATACCTTTAAGTGTTTGAAATTGCCCAGTATTTCCAAATGGGGCAGCTTAGATTGGAGCAAGTTTGAGCACTATCGGGAAGGTATTTTGTCACCATTTGTCACTCATAATCAATGCCTTATGGCAATTTCGAGCACCCGAATGAATGGCGTTTCCGGACCACGAAACAGAAGATTCCCCCACTAGATTTTGCATTCTAGTCCCCCACCGGAATTGACATGGAAACACCGGGCATGGACACGCACCCATCTTCGCCGCGCACCGAACTCGACCTGATCACCGAACAGGAACTCGCCCGCCATTTGAAAATCTGCCGCCGCCAACTCTACAACTGGCGAGTGAGTGGCCTGATCCCCTACTTCAAAATGGGCAAGGCAGTCAGGTTCCGAGTGGCGGATGTGGCGGCAGCGATTGAGAGGATGCGGGTTGGGTGATCTGCACGCTGGCTTGTGCCAAGGTTTCGTTCTTGGGCTAAGGAAATGCAGTCGCTTAAATTTGTTGCCGATCGACTACAAATTACAATGTCGCCGCTCGGCCTCATTTTATTCTTGTCGTCGTTCGCCGACACTGGCATCACTGTGCCGTGCAGATAAGAAACATGCGGGAACTTGCGGCTGCTGTGCGGGCGGAGCGGAAGAGGCTCGGCCTGAGCCAGTCTGAATTGGCCGAAAGGGCTGGCGTTGGCCGGGACTGGATTATCGGCCTGGAAAAAGGAAAACCCACGGCGGAAATCGGACTGATCCTTCGTGCGCTCAAATCCCTTGGGCTGACAGTCCAATTCTGTTCGACGAGTGAAGTCCATCCGCCGAGCCGGGTTAACCTCAATGAGCTGCTGGAGGATCATCAGGAAAAACAATGACCAACACACTCATCATCATAGCGGCCGACCAGCGGCTTGGAACGGTGACTCGCCAGGGTGACCGACTGACCCTGCGCTATGAGCCATCATGGCGGGAGTCGTCCGGGGGATTTCCTTTATCTGTTTCGATGCCCATGGTGACAGCGGAACATCCACACTCCCGCATCGACGCATTTCTGCGGGGACTCCTACCGGACAGCGACCAGGTAATCGATCAGTGGGCAAAGCACTTCCACGTTTCAGCTCGGAACCCGTTCAAGCTCCTTGAGCACGTGGGAGAAGATTGCGCCGGGGCGATCCAGTTTATTCCTCCCGGGCGGGAAGAGACTCTGCTAGGCATGGCATCGGAGGAAAGAGTGACGTGGTTGAGCGAGGGGGAACTTGCCGGGCGCATCAGGTTGTTGCTTGAAAACCACGGTAGCACCAGAACCAGCACCGACACCGGGCAGTTCAGCTTAGCCGGGGCACAACCCAAAACCGCACTTTTCCGCAACCCGCTGAGCGGTCAATGGGGAGTGCCTGAAGGACCGACCCCGACCACGCATATCCTGAAGCCCGCCACCGGACAGTTTGATGGATATGCCGAAAACGAGCATTTCTGTCTGAAACTTGCGCAGCGGCTTGGCCTGCGGGCAGCAGTTTCCTCGGTAATCCACCCTGGCGGTTATCCGGTGATCGTAGTTCAGCGTTATGACCGGGTCTTTCGTGAGGGACGCTGCCTTCGTATCCATCAGGAGGATCTGTGCCAGGCACTGAGCGTGCCTCCTTCGCTCAAATACCAGAACGAGGGAGGCCCTTCGGTGAAGGATATTGCAAATCTTCTTTGGGATGTCTCTTCGGAACCTGGCACAGATGTCCGCCGCTTCGCGGATGCACTGGTCTTCAACTGGTTGATTGCGGGCACCGACGCCCATGCGAAGAACTATTCATTGTTGATCGCTCCCGGATCACAAGTCCGCGTTGCCCCGCTCTACGATCTGGCAAGCGCCTTGCCCTATCCGCTTCAAATTAGCCCGCATAAAGCCAAGCTGGCGATGAAGGTCGGCAGCAAATATCGCCTCAAGGAAATAGCTCGCCGCCACTGGGAGGCCACTGCCAAGGAACTGAAAATTCCTACTAACGAGTTGATCGACCGTATGATTGCTCTTGCCAACGCACTGCCGGCCGCATCAGGCCGGGTAGTTTCCACACTCCATGCCGAAGGTCTCAATCACCCGACAATCGGTGTTCTAGGAGAACAACTCCCTGTTCGCGCGGAGGAATGTCTCCGACTATTAAGGGTTTAAGGCCGTGAGATTTCGAGTGGCGGATGTGGCGGCGGCGATTGAGCGGATGAGGTTTGGGTGAACCTGATTTTACCAAAGAAGCTATCCGACTGCTTGGTATGAATGTCCGGATCTGGAGAACTATGCCTTGGGGGATTACGCTTGCGGCAATGGTGGAGAGGCGACTGATGAGTGGAAAGGTGAAGCATGTAACCGCCTGACAGAAAACAGCCTAATATTCCGGTTACCTCTACCTTTTCCGCCCTCACATTTAATTCGGAAATTGAAATCCGTCTACATACCTGCCAGCCTCCGTAGCACCTGCCACACATCCAATGCCCTTCACCGAATTTGAAACCGCCCGCATCGAAGCCGCGATGTCAGACTTCATGGCCAAGCGCCGGCCGCCTGTGGAAATTCGGGACAAGCTCGATCTCGCTTACAGGATCGAGGGTCAGAGCGTGGTTATCTTCGAGATTCGTCCCTGCTGGCGCGACCCCAGCGAGACGATTGAGGGATCCACCGCCAAGGCCACCTATGTGCGCAAGACCGACCGCTGGAGGATCTACTGGCAGCGCGCGGATCTGAAGTGGCACGCTTACCCACCGCACCCGGAGGCGGTGTTCTTTGACGATTTTTTAGCTATTGTGGATGAGGATGAGAATTGTTGTTTTTGGGGGTGATGGATGGCGACGGGATGAGCGAGATGGACATCTACCACCGCACCCGCGACATCTTCCTCTAAAGTGGTCTCCTTTTCGTTGCCAGTTTTTTGTCAGGTTTATTGATCCTTTTTACGGGTCCTTGGGAGCGGGTTCGTTTTGTTTGGTTTCGTAGTGGGTGAGGTGCAATGCAGAGGCTGGAGCGTAGCGGAAGACTCGGAATGGAGCCTCACCCACTACGTCGCAGCCCTGCTCAGGCGGCTTGGCTAACCGGCGTTTGGTAGACGGACCATGGGGTGTTGTAGCCATGCGCTTGATGCTTCCGGCGGTGGTTGTAGAATTCGATCCAATCAGCGGTAAGGGCTCGGAGCTCTGGTATGGTGTGGTAACTCCACAGTCGAAGCTTTTCATACTTTAGACTCCGCCACAGTCGCTCGATGAAGACGTTGTCCATCCAGCGTCCACGCCCATCCATGCTGATTTGAATATCCTGCTTTTGAAGCTCGGAGATCCAATCATTTCCGGTGAACTGGCTGCCTTGGTCTGTGTTGAAGATGTTTGGTTTCCGCCCCGTGCGTCGCAACGCTTCCTTCAAGGCCCGAACGCAAAAGGCACTGTCCATCGTATTACTGATCTCCCAGGCAAGAACCGCTCGGCTGTGCCAATCCATGATGGCCACCAGATAGGCATGCCCTTTCTCCATCGGGATGTAGGTAATGTCGGCGCACCAGACATCGTCGACGGTGTTGATTTCTCGTTTCCGCAACAGATAGGGGAAGACCTCATGGCCTTTGGCCGGGACGCTCGTCGAGGGCTTCGGTACCAAGGCTTCGATATTCATGATGCGCATCAGCCGCCTGATTCGTTTGCGCCCGATGTCGTAGCCGTGATCCTTGAGGTTCTCGCGGAAATTCCGTTGCCCGTAGAACGGACACTCTAGATAAAGTTCGTCCATGATCGTCATGATGTTGCGGTCTTCTTCGGTGGTTTTGCTCTGGCGGGTCGTGAGTCGGTTTCGGTTGATTCCTAACAGTTTGGCCTGCTTGCGGATGGATAGTTTCTGATCGCCAGGATCAATCATGGCCTTTCGCTCAGATCGATTCCCAGCTGATCGCACTTTTTTTCGAGGAATTCTTTCTCGATGATGAGTTGGCCGATCTTGCGTTCCAGGTGTGAAGTGCGGCGTTCTTGCTTCTCGGCCGACTGGTCAGATGCGTTTTTGCGCTCGAAGATCGATGGCATGTGATCCTCAAGGTCCTTCTTCCAGGTGCTAACTTGGGTGGGAGCAATGTCATTCTCTTGAGCGATCTGCTGGATGCTCTTTTCTCCCTTGAGTGCTTCGGCGGCAACGCGGGCTTTAAACTCGGCGGTTAGGTGTCTTCTTTTTCGTTTCATCGGTCTGATTTCGGAGTAATTCGCCCCTCTCAGACCAGCAAAAGTTTCAATAAGCTGCTGGCTCCGTTTTGCGGGACCACTTCACCTTCCCGGCTCGGACCATGGCTTCAAGATACTCCGCTCCGGCAAATTGTCGAGAGCACGTCATACCAGTCCGCCAGGCAAAAGGGGCGAAGCCGGATCTAGAATAAGATCCGCAACCGGTGCCTGCCACCACCCGCACTCGTCTCCACCTACCGTCCCGGAAGCCAACATTCCAAGAGGTCCAAATCAGCCCGGCCAAATCGAACCTTTCGGCCTGGCAAGGCACCTCGCGCCCAAATCCAGCCTCAATAAAAAATCAAAAAAACACCTTGATTCGATCTGATACTACTGACCCCGTCGCAATTTTTTTGTTGAGAACAATTGAACAAGCACTATCCATCTCTAAAGTGAACGAAACATTATGTTCAGAATTCTTAATCACGTAGCACTTATTTCCACACTCTATATCTCCATAGGGAACACATATTTTTGGGGCAATTAATGAGCCAAAACCAGATTGTGACATTACGAGAAAATTTTTGGACATGCAGATTTTCGAAGAATTTCGTAGCAGCAAATCGTCGATTCTTAATCCGAAAACGTGCATCCATGATTCTTTCTCGAAATCATTAGGATTATACGGGTAGATATCTGACATTTTTTTCCATGAGCTGAAATAGTAAGTTACAAAAATTCCCAATGGATAAATGAAAACACCGGCGATCAATATGAAGATAGTCGATATCATAAATCCCCCTCCAGACAGTTATTGAAGATGCAGCCTTTCCATTTTGCTTCAAACTGCCATTGGCTATCAACTTCCATTCCTTTGTAAGTGCACCCACTACCTCTGGAGCAATTTAGTTTGAACTTTATTCCTCTACTTGCGCTTCCTGTAACCGTTGCTTGAAAGAAATTCACATTGACTATCCACAGATTAAAAGCCAGTTGCCCTCCTCCAGTAATACTTCCTTGAACTTTTGCGCTAATTTTCACATTACCATCAGGATTCCCGCCTGAACAACCTCCCTCACGGGTAGTCTTTCCTCCACTTCCCATAATTTCACCCGAAAGCCTTACCCCCAAAAATCCAGAAACGACAGGGGTGTTGACTTGAGGGCCACCAGTTGCATGGATTCCCCCGGACGCTGAAATTTCCCATCCTGTTTTAAATACTACTTTCCAATCCCCATTGCCACAACACTCCTCACATTGTTCGTCAGTTTCACTAATCGCAAAATTCCAGTCTGCAATAACGCTAAACCAACTGACTGGCGCAGCCAATGTTGCTCCGCCACTTAATTGGAATGATCGTGTAAATTTTTTGCAGTTTCTCTCTACTAGCAGACCGAGTATATCAGCTCCATTAGTTGGCATATTCATTACAAAACCGTACAAATTCACGCCCCCATCTTCCTCAAGCGGATCCCTAGATGGCCAGCGGCCGGTCTTCGGGTCGTAGTAGCGGTAACCGTAATACGCTACATGCCCGACTTCGGCGGGAATTGAATCATTATCCAACTCATTAAAGTCCAATGGATTGTGTGGATTTTTAGGATTTGGCGGTCTAGGTCTCTCCGGCGAGGTTGGCGGGGGGCTTTCGGGTGGAAAATCGTCGCCATCGGTGTCGGGGCCATCCTCAGAACGCCTGTCGGACACCCGAAGAGTGCATGCAGGCGGGGATGACAAGACGGCGATCATGGCTTGAGTGGCATCTAGCGAATCGGGCGTAGAATTGGAAGCAGAAGTTTTTTCATTCTGCGAAGCGGAGCCGGTGAACGCTGTCTCACCGCACGATATTCCGGCGGTTTCTTCCAGTTTTCCGTGCGGGTGGGTGTTGGCGTGGACTTCCGCAAGAGCGCGGATGTTCACGTGGGTGTAAATCTGAGTCGTTTCCAGCCGGGCATGACCGAGCATTTCCTGCACAAACCGAATGTCCGCTCCCCCGATGTGCATATCCGTGGCGCAACTGTGGCGGAACAGATGACACGATCCCGGTTTGTCGATGCCGACTTTTTTCATCAGTCCCGACACCCAGTTGCCAAGATAGGCAGGGCTGTAGCGACTGCCGTAGCCGGTTAGGAACAGGGAGGTTTCCGATGGCAGAAAATCAAACAGCGGACGGGCCTCGGCCAGATAGCGATTCAACCACCAAGCGGCTCGTTCGCCGATCGGCAGCAGGCGGCTTTTGCCGTTCTTACCCTGACGAACCAGCAGGGTGAGCGCGGCGGGATCATAGTCGCCGTGGTCGAGTTGGGTCATTTCAGTGCGCCGAACGCCGGTGGCATAAAAGAGTTCGAGGATGGTCCTATCGCGCAGGCCGAGGGGATCGGCTGGATTCGGCAGGGATAAGAGGCGGTCGAGTTCTTCCGGTGTGAGAGATTTTGGCAGACGGCGGGTTTGTTTGCGCGGCAGGTCGAGATCGGATGCCGGGTTGGCGGGGATGTTGCCCGAGCGGCAAAGCCAAGCAAAAAGGCGGCGCACGCAGCCGAGGCGGGCAAGCTGGGTGTTGACCACCAGCGGGTCTTTGGTGCGCGGCGAGCGGTAGTGATGGAGAAAAAGCTGATACTCCTCGATGGTGGCACGGGTGAAAGTGGCTGGGGAGGTGAGGTTTTGTGTCCCAGCCCAGACAACAAACTGCCGCAGCGCCCATTGATGGGCGTCGATGGAGCCTTTTGAATAAGCGCGGGCGGCGAGGTGTTGGAGAAATGCGGTTGATCCAGCCGCGAGATTATCGAGCGCGGGGGCTACGGTTGCGGGTGCGCTGAGTCCGCCCCTTTTCCTGCCTCTCATGCCGATGAGGTTTCTAATTCCGGTTTTGCCTGACATGGCCGGAGGCAATAACGGCAGACTCCAGGCTTTGGCGACGGAAATCACCGGAAGGGCATCCTTCAATCAATCAGCCGCGACTGGGTGGATCGACGCTCAGTCACCCAGCTTCATGGCCGCTATCCTTTGCGAACAAGAAGCCGTGCCTTGTAAAGAAAGGTTCTTCCTTTACAAAGAAAGGGCGTCCCCTTGTAAAGAAAATCGCTCTGATTCATCCAAAAACTGCCTCATACTGCCCCGGAATCGAGAGTGATAGGGGGGCAAATCCGGTATAACCTCAGAGCTTGCCCCAGTGCTTGAGTACTTTATCACGGGAAATTTGGGGTCTTTTTGCAGCCATATGCAGATTTTTTTCAGGGGGGGGCACGATCAAATAAGTTGACACAAACATGGGGCCAATCTTCCAAAAATCCATGGAAATCAACCCAAATCAATTGCGATTTATCCCACCTAATTTGTATAACTTTAATAGATAGATTATATTATATAAATACGGTAGGTCGGGAGTTATTTTTCGGCCACAAGTGCCCTACGCAAAAGATAACTCTTCCAACTATTAACTAAATAATAATACAACTTGGGCGATGGCTGCGATCTCCTCAGAAGAGGAGGCAAGCCGCTAAGAAATAAATAAATACAAAACAACAAAAATACATATAACAAATGAAGACACGAATCGAAAGAGTATCACTTGACTTCGGCAATGGCATGCCGGACGACACCCTCATCACCTTCTCCCGCAGCGTGCACAGGCAGTTGTATGGAGCAAGTGGTTTCACAAGCATCCCTGTCACCGCTGCCAATCTGGAAGTGGCAATTAATGCCTTCGCCGATGCCAAGGCCGCACAGGTGAATAGCGGGAAGGCTGCCACCGCAGATCAGAACAACAGCCGTGAAACACTGGTGGCACTGCTCAAGCAACTCGCATTCTATGTGCAAGTCGCGAGTGACAATGACCTTGCCATGCTGCTATCAATCGGTTTCCAAGCCGTGGGCAATAACCATGCCCGAGTGCCGCTATCCAAGCCTGCTGTGCTGAGAGTGGTCACCGGAATGACTGGCGAGGCCCTCGTCACCCTCAGCACCGAGCAAGCGGCCTGTGGCTGTAAGGTCCGAGTTGCTGAAGTGGATGCCAGCGGTGCACCAGGCCTATTCCGCCTGGTGATCGCAAGCACCAGCTCCCGAAACGTCCCCGTCCAAGAACTCGTTCCAGGCAAGTTATATGCCTATCAAGGCCGCAGCTTCGGCGGAGCAACCACGTTCTCAGACTGGAGCGATCTGCTCGTGCAGCGCGCCGCATGATATATTCCGAATTCAAAGCGCGGCAAGGACTCTAGTAGAGCACCTTGCCGCACCGCTCTGGGGAAGTGCCATGATGAGTCGCACGGGTTTGATCAAGCCTGTCTAAAATTGGATTTTTCGGCTCTGGGCAGGCAATATGATTTCTGGCAGCGACAAAAAGTTATTGATCAGGTGGTCGTGGCTAGTCAGGATCATTTGAGTGGAATCAAAAACCTATCTATTTCTATCTAACGAGGATCTCGCTGACCCAAGCGCCGTCTTATCCGGCAGCGCGTTCATCCGTGAATGCCCTTCGGTAGCCGGGACAACGTCGGCTAATGTCTACCGCCACCTAGGGTATACCTCTTTCCGGGATCATTTTCATAGGATTCTTCGAATGACGGCTACCAGCAGGATGGCCGGCGTATTCGCCTGCTTCACCATACTTACCCCATGTGCGCAGGCGGGGGATTATTCCTTCATCGGCAGTGCCGGTGACCATAACCTGAGCAATGAAACCAACTGGGTGAACGCCACCTACCCGCCATTTGACTGGTCCTCGGTTTATGTCTTTGGCAGCGATGTGGTGAATGGCACCTTGGACATGAACTGGTCCGATGCGGGCGGTGCCCTCTACGTGGCGAGTGGCGTGACGCGGGACATCACGATCAACGGCCCCGGAGTCCTTGGCTTCGGGCCGGTCGGCGGGAGGAGCGATGGGTTCATTCACCTGGACTCCGCCGCCCGTGACCTCACCGTCAATGCGCCGCTCCAGCAGATGTGGGGCACCATCGGATGGAACGTCGGAGCGGGGCGCACGCTCACGATCAATGGCGGAGTGAGCGGTGCCTACTGGATGGGCTCCGGGGATGTTTCCCCCCTCATCAAGGATGGGGCGGGTACGGCAGTGCTCACGTCAACCATCACCAAACTCGGCGCGACGACGATCAACGCCGGCACGCTTGAGCTTGGCGGAGCCGGAACACTGGGTGGCGGCTCTTACAGTGGCGATATCAGCATCAATGGGGCGTTCGTTTATCGCAGTTCGGCGGCGCAAACGTTGTCTGGTGCCATCAGTGGCGCCGGGTCGATTATCCAGAGCGGCCCCGGCACGCTCACCCTCACTGCCAATCTGGCCACCTCCTACTATGGTGGCATTACGGTCAACGGCGGTGAGCTCCAAATGCCGGATGGCTCGTGGGTTTTGAACACCCTCTCTCAGATCACGGTCAACGCGGGTGGCACTTTTTCCACCTCCTCCGGGGCGAGTGAAATCAAGAGCCTCACGCTCAATGGCGGCACGGTGACCTCCCGTGGGCTTGATATGCCTGGCCAAAATAACTGGGGCAATCTGGTGCTGTTCACGAATTCCCAAGTCACCGCTGGCGGCGCGGCGGTTTCCACCATCACCTCGCAGGTCGATTTGCACGGCACGAACGTCTTCTCGGTGGCTGCTGGCAGCACATTGAAAATGCCCGGCGCAGTGGTTGACGCTCCTTTCGGCCCGGCAGGCCTCATCAAGACGGGCGCGGGCACGCAGACGCTTGCTGGTAATAACACCTACACCGGCGGGACGACGGTGAACGGCGGCACCTTGGCGGTCATCGGCACTTGCACCGGCACCGGTCTGGTGACGGTAAATGCAGGCGCCACCTTGACGGGCACCGGTTCCATCGCAGGCCCCGTGGCAGTGCAGGACGGCGGGACACTGGCCCCGGGAAGCGGCACCATGACGGTGGGCAGTCTTACCTTGGGAACCAATGCGACCTTGGATATGACGCGGTCCTTGAACTCGGTCCTTCAGGTCAACGGCAATCTGGTTCTGGCCGGCAACCTTGTGCTGGCCGACACCGGCGGCGTCCGCGCGGGTAAGGTCTTTGCGATCCGTTACACCGGAACGCTGACCAATCTGGGATTCACGGTCGCAGGCTCCCAGAGTTGGAATCTGATCGTCGATGCCACCCTGCCGAACACAGTCCGGATCACCGTGGGCAACAAGAATACCTCCGTCCCATCAGGCGTATCCGGGAAAATGACCCGTGAGGTCTGGAATAACATCCCAGGTTCTAATCTGACCGCCTTCACCAGCAGCCCACGATACTGGCAGAATGCCGACACCGTTTCCACTTTCTCCGGTGCCGCCGCCCCCGCGAATATCGGCGACAACTACGCCGACCGCATCCGCGCCTACATCACCGCACCCACCACGGGGGATTACACCTTCTGGATTGCTTCGGATGATGCCTCCGAGCTCCGCCTTTCTACTGACACCTCCAAATTCAACCGGGTCAAAATCGCCGGGCTTGACGGCTGGGTGAATCCGCAGGTGTGGGACGCCAATCCTTCGCAACAATCTGCCCTGATCCCTCTGGTGGCGGGGCAAAAGTATTTCATCGAAGCACTCCACAAAGAGGGGGGTGGGTTAGACCACGTCGCCATCGCCTGGCAGGTCCCCGGCGGCTCCCGCGAACTCATCCCCGCTTCCGCACTGGAGTCCTTTCCCATTGATCCAAACGACATCGACAATGATGATCTGCGCGATAACTGGGAGCTCGCCCACGGCTTCAGCCTAACTGACAATGGGACCGCTCATCCCGAACAGCATCCTCTAGCCGATCCCGATCATGACGGTTATACCAACTGGGAAGAATCCCAAAACGATACGGATCCATCCGTGCGGGGAGGTCTTCCCGGCACCTTGCTTCTGGAGACGTGGTATAACATCATCGACAGTCATACGAAAAACCTGACATGGAACAAACGCTACACCCAAGCTCCAGACAAGTCCGAGTTCGTGTTCTGCGCAGAAACCCCGGTCAACAGTGCCGATAACTACGGTGCGAGGATGCGTGGTTACATCATTGCCCCGACCACTGGCAACTACACGTTTTTCCTCGCTGGCGATGATTGTTGCAAGCTCTGGCTCTCGCCTTCGGAAAGCCAGTTTGCCAAACAATTGATCGCCTCGGTGGACGGCTGGACGGACGTCCGCCAATGGACGCGCTATCCGCTGCAACAATCCGCCTCGATTCCCCTCATCGCAGGGCAGAAGTATTACATCGAAGCCATCCAAAAGGAGTTCCTAGGCGCAGACCACATGGAAATCGGCTGGATAACACCCGGTTCTAGCACCATCGCCATCATTCCTAGTGCTGCGCTTGAAAGCTACGCGTTCGACCCCAACGACGCTAACGGCAATAATATCCCTGATGATTGGGAGATCGCCCATGGCATCGATCCCACCGTCAATGCCGCAACGCCTGTTTCCGATAGCGACGCCATCCGTAACCTGTTGGACTATGAGTCTTCCCTCACCACGGCATCCGCAGGCCATGTGCCGGGTCAATTCCTCGTCGAGCGGTGGAACGATATCCACTCCTATAGCGTCCCGAGTTTGATCGCCTCCGGCAGAATCTACGGCAAGCCCGACATCTCGTATCTATCGACTCCCGGGGAATTGACCTTCGATGGCGAATATTTCGGAACCCGCAGTAGAGGATACATCAAGCCGGCTGCCACTGGCGATTATACATTCTGGATCAGTGCTAGGACGAGTGCCCAGCTCTGGCTATCCGATGACGATCAAAATGGTAAATATGCCAAGCGCCTGCTCGCGCAGATGGGCTCAGATTTGGGCACCGACAATGGCATCACCATTTATGACTCCAATCTTTGGGACCAGTATGCGATTCAGAAGAGCAAACCGATTCATCTTCAGGCCGGACATTCCTATTATATGGAAATTCTGAACCAGCATGGTCACGCCCCGGGAGCGCATACCTCCGTCGCTTGGGCATTAAACAACGGCCCTAGGGAGGCTCTTCCGGGGGGTATTGTTTCTTCCTATAGCATTACTCCGGACGATTTGGACGATGACTACCTGCCCGATGCCTGGGAGGTCCTGCACGGACTCAATCCCAATGACCGCGGGCAGATTGATAGCGCCAAAGAGGGCGAACGTGGCGACTTCGACGGTGATGGTCTCTCCAACCGCGATGAATACCTTCTCGGCACTGATCCCTCGAATTCCGATACAGATGGTGATGGAGTGAGTGACGGTGAGGAAGTCAATGCCTTTGGTTCGAATGCATTGGTGGCGGATGCGCCTACGGGTACCGTTACTACGACCCCAACACCGGCAGATGGCCATCTAGAGATCCGATACAAGAACGAGGCGGAATTAACCTGTATGGGTTCGTGGGAAATGATGGGGTCAATAAACTGGACGTATTGGGATTAGACAATGTGGGGCCCGAGATAAGGAGAGACTGGCTTATCCGACTGAGAAATCTAATTATTCCTGGTATAGGTGATATTTGGAATCATCTGAATAATAATTATGAATACACAGATAAGGATAATCATATATCGGCTAATACAATGGTTCAAAATAGGCTAGACATTAAATACAAAGAAATTTGCCGCAGAAAACATCCTGGAGATGGAACTAAGAAAACGATCACGGTTGATGCAGGTGAGTCAGTTCACCTTTCCCTATATCCGTTGTTCGACACATATACATCTGACTTTTGGCTGGGGTCAACAAACCCTGATGCTAAATCTAAGTCGGGCAGTTTCGATTGCGGGTGCCTTGTTGCTGGAAAATACGAAAGTATTGAGATTTCTAATCGTAAGGTATATTGGGTTTGGAATGACATAATCGATGCGAATCCAAATGGAGCAAAGTCCCAATCTTACAAACAACTAGCTGCAGAAAGTGCTGTGGCATATCTTGAATTCTGGCGATCAATAGAATTTAATGTAAAAGTTCATTTCAGTGACGAAAGGTAATGACCAAAAAAATATTAAAATTTACGATTCCGATAGTTTTGATTATTTCTGTGGCTTTAATTGTCGGCTTTAAAAAGGTCAATGAAATCAAGCGAAATCGGACTAGAGGAAATATAGAAAGTATTTCTATTATTGTTAAGTCTGATTATTTATTTAAAAGTAATAATGGTGCCACTTTAGTTTTCGGAAGTGATTTAGAGAGCCTTAAAATTCTCGGATCACAAGTTGAGGAACCGGTATGGAGCTACGATAAAAGCTACAATGGTGATGTGAAATTCATCAAAGATGAACATGGAACTGTTGCGCGAAGAAGCTATGTTCCTCCAAAAGAATTAGTGAATTTAGATAGCGATTCTATCGAGCGCCACCTATCCGGAGATTCTTATTACTCGCTCTCTTTCCAAAGTAAATCAGGCGATTTCTTGGACATAATTCTATTTCCAATACGAAAAATTGAAACGAATGGGTTGGCAGTGGTCAGAACTCGTGCTCGGTGAATGGAACCAGTTGTAATCAGTGGGGTCAGAGTACACGGATTAACATGTTAGATTAATCTGCCTCCGTCCCACCATCACAGTAAGCGTCCTCTGAAGCACCTCTTGACATAAATGTTGTAGGTTCGTGACTTACGACGTTTATGACTACGCTGTCTTTTTGAGGCGTGGTTTGCTTAGGCTCTTTGCGTAGGCCTTGGGGGTGTAGCTGGCGAAGGTTCCTGCGGTGACTTTGAGCTTTGGAAGCTCCGCTGCGCACTGTCACGCGTGCTGCTAGCCTTCGGGGCCATGTGACGTGCGCGTTGTAATGCTACATCCTCGACGGGGTCTCATTTTAACATCAAAATCTGTTAGATTAGATCTAGGCTCCGCAACGCAAAGCCATACCAGCGGGCTGGCACGTGATCTGCGGGCCTTTGGGAACATGTGACTTCGTGCTGTAATGCTGCATCCGGTCCGGGTGCCTCCCGCAAGCGGGTCCCTCCCTCCCCGGATGTTCCCTCGGAGAATACCCTCGGCAGCATTACCCGACGCAGTCACAAGTACCCAACGGCATGCAGCCCCCGCGCCAGCACGAAGTTAGGTTCGTTATCACTCGCATCCTCCGACCACCACACACCCCACGGCCAGGCGGGCGGCGGTTCCCGCCCCCCCCGGTTCCGCTCCGCTTCACCGACGCCCGCCTCGCCGCCCACCCCCCGCCACGAAGAAGCTCCGCGCCCCGGCCTGCGGCATCGTGCTTGCCGTTCGTTATCACTCACTCCCGCACCATGCCTCCGGCCCCCCCGCATCGCTGGGGTCGGTTCCGAATGGCGCTAACTTAAGGGTCGTTTGGGATGATTTCTGCTGCGGTTTTCTTGTAGCGGGAGCGATGGCTGATTTCGATCATTTGATGCCGCGGAACATTCATTAGTTGGTGCGGCTTCGGTCTTCGTTTCACAGCTCTGGGTTCTCGCCGGAATGGTCTGTTGGGAACTTGGTCTTCGGCTACTAGTTCGGTCAGGTCCGTCACCAACTGCTTGCGGAGTTTGGCTGAGGGCGCGTTGAGAACAAGAGGCAGCCAGTGGTTGAGTCTGTCGATGGTACCCTTGAAACTTGCCGATTCCGCTTCGGCCGACTTGCCGTGGTTCATTAGGGCGCGCAAGAGATTGTAGGCGATGAGGTGGGCAAGGAGTTCGCGCCGGATCATCGCCGGACTGAGTGTTTTGAGAACTGCCATTCCAAGCGTGGTTTTCAAATCGTCGATGAACAACTCCACATTCCAGCGTTTCTGATAGAGAGCCCCGATGCTTGGAGCGGTCATTTTATCCGGATCAAGCATTGTGCACGCGATCTGAATTTCCGTGGTCCTGAAACCTGCGCCTGGATCAATCGTGACTGTCACCACGCGCACCGCGATGCTGTCCGGCATGGCCACGTAAGCTTGCGGTGAAATCCACTTCGGCCTAATGTTAGGCTTCCTCCAGCGTTCCAACCGATCACCCTTGCCAAGTTTCGCAGCGCGTGGATCAGGCTTGCGGATGCCGTTGTTGCGCATGACAACTTTCACCCCCTTTTTACCGAAGAGATAGAGGGTAAACCAGCAGCAGAAGCCGCTGTCCGCCACGATGGTGTCACCGGTCCTGACATGCTTCCAAAGCTTGCGGCAGAGGTTGCGCTCGCTGCTGCGAAAAGGGCCGGTCGCCGCGCCGATCCATACTCCTGTCGCCAAATCGAACAAGCCGACAAGCCGCATGATTGGGAATCCGCAACCCTCTTTCTGAGAGCGAGATTGAGGCCAAGCCGCCTGATTGGCTGGCGTGTCCGGCATGCTCAGAGTGGTGCCGTCCACCACGAAAGTACGCGGGCTGCGGCGAGGGCACATCGCCGCGACGAGATGCCGGTGAATCCCGATGAGCAAGCGGATCGGAATTCGGACCCGCGCCTTGCAATACGCCGCAGTGCTTGGCGAGCAGATCGCCTCGCCATGTCGGCTGAGAAGCGCCTGCACGGAAGTCACACCATGTCGGCACGAGCCGTTGGCGAGCACCTGACAAAGAAACGTCCAAAACACCACAGGCAGCGGAAACGAACGGTTTCTGAAGCCTGGAACCTTTTCCATCAATCCAACGGCAAGCAAATCCCCGAAGAGATCCTTGGCCTGCCGCAGACAAAGCGAACTAAGATCAACAGCCCTGCGCCGCATCGCAATCCCGGGCCGGACGGGCCTCCTGCCGTAAAGTTTTCGGTGCCAGCCTGTAAACATCGGAGTTATAGAAGTCATTGATGGTCAATGATCAACAATCAGGCAACTTACGGAAATTCTAACTATATTTTATCCCAAACGATCCTTAAGTTAGCGCCATTCGGGTCGGTTCCCGCAGTGAAACATTTTCACAGCCGTCCCACAGGAAGGCTTAGCTTGGAGTGGAAAAGTGGGCTGGTGTTGAATCGAAATCCCTTCCACTCGGTAGTGGTGTTATGAACAAAACGTAAGCGGTCAATCGGCGGCCACTGTGCGACGGAGCATAAGTAGCATACACAGGCGGGTATGTTTTCTATGATCGCCGCACCCAGCTCCTCGCTCACCTTGGGCAATGCAGCTCCGGCGCCACTCCACGGCGGCTTCTGGTTTCAATGGTCCGCCAACGCCACCCAAGACCCCGAAGCCAAAGCCAAACTCGCCATCAGGATCAAGTGATTCGATGCTTCAAAGCCAAGCTCTATCTGCCTGTCAAACATCGCCCAGCCCCAGTCAAATCGGGAGACGTTTCACGTTCCGCGTCTCGTTAGTCAGGCAAGTCCCCTCTCCCTTCACCCAGAAGCACGGAATCGAAAATTTCGCATACATCTCGCGGGTCCTTGGGTTGCTCTCGATCGCGAGGTAGCGTGCGTCATCGCCGTGGGTCGGGAATACGTCCTTTATCAGCAAGTGCTGTTTGATCGCGGGTGGATTCCACCATCCACGCGGTGCGAAACATGCATCCTGCGGACGCCATCCGGTTTGCTCCTCGATGCGGTCGAGAGTTCTAACCGTCCAGGTGTACGGGCGGGCGGTGATGAGGACAACGGTATGCGGTCGAACTAGCTCCACCAGCCACTGGCGGTATTGCTCGTTGGCCAGTCGCTTGTCCATACGGACGGGCGTGGTGCCGCGTGCTGGATTGTTCGCCACGAGCGTAAAGTTGAGGTCTAGCAGGATAATCGGTCGCTGTTGTGAATCGTATTCGTCCTGCTTCATGACAGTCCCTCCACATCCAGCCAAGATTCCAGATCGGCCAGCGCGGCCCGGACACATCCGCCAGAGCCCACAGCGATCCGCAGTGATGTGGCTTCATCGACCGGCCAGTGGTGGCGGAGCATGGTGGCAATGTCCTCGGTGGATGGGGCGGCCAGCTTGATCGACTGGAAGCGCGTCTGGAACCGCTCCGTGAGTAGGTCGAGTTGCAAGTTGCTGGTTCCGATCACGGCGCGACCCGGCGGCAGGCGGTCGAGATAGCTCAGGAGCAGGTCTTGAGCATCCCGCGTGCAGCGGTCCATTTCGTTGATGATCTTTACTGAATAGACCCCGAAGAGCGAGCAGGTGCCGAGGCCCGCCATCCACTGCTTCACGGTTTCGACGGTGACTAGCTTGCCGTTGAATTCCTCGACGGCGAAGCGGGTGCCAGATAGGGCGTCGGCTACCATGTCCGCGATGCTGGTCTTGCCAACACCGGGCGGGCCGTAGAGCAGGATTTTCACCGGCACGCTTGGATCATCGTAAAGTTTTTGCGCCTTGGTGACTAAGCGGCGGGCGATGGTTGCTGCTGGGCCGCAAAGGTCATCGGGTCCGATAGGTCGCCACGCCAGCGGCGGGCTTGTGGGGCTTGGTGACGGGGTTGGGAGAATCTTCAAGGATCGTGACATGGGGATCTGAGTTGGAGTTGGTGATGGCCCGGGCTACGGCCTCCGCGCCCTTGCGGTAGAGGGTGACGGCGAGCAGTTCGCCGTTCACCGTCACCGACCAGTAGCGCGTGGCGTAGCCATCGGTTTTGCGGTATTTTTCGACTGCGACCTTCATCAGAAGTTGTAGTCGTGGAATTGGCGGCGGCCGGGAATGACCGGCTCGCCGTTGGTGGTGCGGAACTTGCCGTCCTTGCGCAGGCTGGCGCGATGAATCACACCCTGCGGATTCGGCTGATAGACATATCGCTGTTCGGCGTTGTTCACGCAGTGGCCGGCGAATCCGCTAGGGACAAACTTGGGTTTCCAGCCGTCGAGCGTGGCGGTGTCTTCCTGCATCCAGACGGTCTTGCCGCTGGGGCTGACGCGAATCACCGTGCAGGCGGTTCGGTCAGAGTAGTGGCAGACGGTCGCGCCGTCGACGGTGGTCGGTTTCCAGTCGGAGACACTCATTTGCCCCACCCCTCTCTCCGACTGCGGGTTTTGAGCGTGTTGGGTGAGAGGTTGAAATGCTCGGCAGTCTGTTTCACGCTGCGGCATTCAAGCCAGTAGGCTTTCACCTGCAACCAGTGGTCGTCGCCATGACCGGGATTACCGACCTTCTT
>Ga0209190_1001136_pt1 | contig 18793 bp, 14 predicted proteins | sample M_140205_XF_Meta_FD_187315 | JGI IMG/M metagenome (GOLD analysis project Ga0209190, IMG submission 187315) | Freshwater microbial communities from Lake Montjoie, Canada to study carbon cycling - M_140205_XF_MetaG (SPAdes) (version 2) | ecosystem: Environmental > Aquatic > Freshwater > Lake... | reverse complement strand
GAACAAGCATGGTGAGGTTCGGTAATACCACTGTTGGGGAACAGTGGATTGCCGAGTTCGCGTGACAGCAGCATGGTAGATACTCGTGTCTGGTCTGTTTGCCAAGCCAGCGCAATAAGATCGAACATCAGTCTTGCATGACTTTCAAAATCGTCGGGAATGCCGACCGGTTTGGTAGGCATGACTACACCATCGGGCAAGGTGCCACTCGTCAGGTCCATGCGCCGTTCAATCTCGCGCACATCTTCTAAGTAACGCTCCATGCGCTGCCGGTCATCGGCAGGCAACTGACGCTGCAGCCCAGCTACCTGACCCGTGAGTGAGTCGAGCAGGCTGGTAGTTTGCAGGTGACGCGCAGCACGTTCTTCTGCATTACTGGCAACACCGAACAGACGTTCGAACACAATACGCGGATTGCCTTCCATCGGCAGTGGTGTGGTTGGCGTTAGATAAGAAATGGACGCGCCAGAAACCAGCGACAGTTCGAGCGATGGCAGTGCGGTGTTCTGGCCGATGTGCTGCGCAACCAACTGGTCTAGTGAAGACACGCCCTGTCGTGGTGGCATACAGGTTAGCCAACACGCCGACGAACGGTTGTGATTATCACCTGCGGAATTCGGGCCGACCCGAGCAGCGGGCAGATCTAGGTTGCTGATGATACTTAACTGGTCCTTATAGGGGGCAAGTGACTGCAGGATTGGCGACAGTTCAAAATTTCTGCCTTCTTGTTGCGGCGTCCACTCACCCATAATTGCGCCATGCGCCATATACAAGCAGGCCAGCCGCACTTTGGGCAACTGGGCACCATACACACACGCAGGTGTCATCGATTCCAGTAGTGGCAGCGCTAATGCCACGCCACCGTTGCGCAGGAGTGTGCGACGAGAGAGCGCTTTTTTGGTCAGGAAATACATAGGCAATTCCTCATCATGGCTGGGCCGCAGCGGTTTGTACTGCTGCGTTGGAAATCTGTACACCGGTAGCAAGACGTTGCTGAAAGGGGATGCTGGTAACAATACCCTGTACGAGTGAAGCGAAAGTGTACGAGCTCGTAGCTGCTTGGCTCACGATACCACGCACTGCGGAACCATCGAAATATTCCAGCTCGCGGCCCAGCGCATAACTCAGCAATTTTCCGCTGAGCGTGTTTATGAAAGCATCAGAACGCGACAGCAGCGCCCGCCGCAAATCGCTTGCACCTGCAAGCTGCGTACCATCCATCATGGCCGAGTGTGAATCAATGGGTGTTCCATTATCCTGATCGCGCCAACGGCCAGTCAGATCAAAGTTTTCGAGCGCGAGTCCAATCGGATCCATGATGCCATGACAGCTTGCGCAAACGGGATCGGCTCTGTGCTGCTCGAGTCGTGCACGCAAAGTATCGGCCACGACTACACCTTCTGCATTCTTGCCAGCGTCTAGATTGGTTTCGACGCCAGGAGGTGGATCGGGCACTGGCGCACCCAAAATGTTTTCAACTATCCACACACCACGCACAACTGGCGAAGTACGATTGGGAATCGATGTGGCAGTTAGGATGCTGCCATGTCCGAGCAGGCCCCGCCGCGGACTATCGGCAGCTAAGTCGACCTTACGCATATAGCTACCGCGCACACCTTCGATGCCGTAATGGCGGGCGAGGCGTTCGTTGACATAGGTATAGTCCGCATCTAGCAGTGTCACCATGCTGCTGTTGGTACGGATTAAGTTAGTAAACAGCAACTCGGTTTCCTGGCGAAAACCGCGGCGCAGCTCTTCGTCAAACTCAGCATCTTGTGGTGCAGCATCTTCTAGGTCGCGCAGCTTTAGCCACTGGCCCACAAAATTGTCGATAAGTGCTTGCGATTTCGGATCTGCCAGCATACGTGTTACCTGCTCTGCCAATACTTTTGGTTCAGACAAGCTGCCGTCAAACGCCAGTTGCAGCAGGGTTTCATCTGGAATGCTACTCCAGAGGAAAAAAGAAAGTCGCGAGGCGAGTTCTACTGGGCTGACAGAATAAACTGCACCGGGTGCAATATTTTCCGGTTCATGCTCGAAGCGGTACAGAAACTGAGGATCGACCAGCAGACGCGCCAACGCATATTGAATGCCAAGTTCAAAATCTCCACCTGCGCTAGTGCGGCCCAGTGTGTATTGATCCAGCAAGGGTAGCAACCGAGGATCATCGCTCTGCACAAGGCTACGCCAGGCACGTGTTGCTAAGTAGCTTAAAATTTCGCGTGCGCAGGCGTTCTCTTCTGTTACTGCCACCGGTCGGCAACGAAAGATTGCCTTGCGACTCGGTGTTTCATGCACACCACTTACATTGAAGGGACCTTGGATTTCGATTTCCTGGACCGCACCACCTACGGAATCAAGCGCCTCACCAAGATAGAGTTCGCCAACGCCTGCACATTTTTTTTCATCGAGCAACGCTACGTTGATCTGCTGCTTGCCAGCGGGCACACGCACTCGAAAGCTTTGATAGTCATCAACTGCAATACGTATATTATTAAAAGACACATCCACGGCCGGACCACCACACCAGAACATCCGATGTGTATCATTTACCCAGCCGGCTTGCTGAATATCGGCCACAATACGCACCACATATTCTGCATCAACCGGAAAATGATGCTCGATCATCATACCGCCGCGAGTACCAAGCGGCTGGCCATCTATATGCTCGTTTTGCACATCGTTGCCAGCACGGTAGTAATGGATATCAGTGGCACCTATGCTCTTGTTGCCAACTGCCTGGCGACTGATTTCCATCGCAGTGCCAAGGTAGGCTTCGAGCAAGGTTGGCGACATGGTCAGCGTTTCTGCCATGTTGTCAAAACCCTCAATACCACCATCAGCCGGCAGTGCAGCTGCAATCTTGCCCATATCGAAGGCAAGCAGATCGGCAATGGCATTGATGTATTCATTTTTGTTGAGACGCGACAAACCTTTGTGGCCGGGATTAACAGTTGGTGTTGCATCAAGCGCACGTTCGAGGCCTTGCGCAAGATCATCTAGCACTGCTCGCTCGGGACGCGGCTCACCTGCCGGCGGCATCATGCCACTGCGCAGTTTGCGTACGGCCTTCTCCCAAATTTCGGCATCTGTGTGAAGGTTAGTGCGGTCAGCTGTATCAAAAGCTATCTTGCCGGCCCAATCTTCGAGGTTGTGGCAACCTAGGCAATAGTCATCAAGTACTTGCCAGGGCGGCGTTGCAGTCTGGGCAAATAAATCTATTGGAGCTATTGCACCAATTGCGGCAAGAGCAGCCAGACAGTGGATAACAAGTGATCGACACAATGGCATGATGCCCAGTTGCCCCCCGGCAAGAATAGACCGTGCTCGGTCGCGATTATATTTAGAGAGATCACAGAAATACCTGTGGCAATACTAGTGCATTTTAGAACGCAAAGTGAAGGCACATATTTTTTAACAAGACGGCACCCTGGGCTTAACTATCGCAAAACTGCTAGCGTGGTTAATTGTAGTGCGGGTGCCGCCTGCCTGACATACAGTGTTTCGAATAGCTTGCGTGGGCTTAATTAAATCTCATGCTAAGTCCCATGGTAAAAGTCCTACCAATTGTGTCGAATAGTCCATTATTGGTATGCGACGCAGTACCCGTGGTCAAACCCACTCCACCAGGAGAAATTGGTGGGGCTTTGTCGAGCAAATTGCCGACATATAAATAGACCTCGCCCGTTTTGTCGCCACTAAATTCAAAGCCATAAGACAGGTTGACGTTGGTATAGGACACAGATTCAACACTGTTGTCTTCTATGTCTATACCCTCTATCCAGGTTTTGTCGCGCACAATATCCCCAATGTAGCGGGTTTGAATATTTGCGCTGAACGGGCCATTTGAATAGCCAAGTGAGGCAGTGGCGAGCCATTTAGAGAAATTAGCTTCGCCAGCCCGATTGATGACTTTTTCACCAACAAAAGCTGAGCTGACTTCATCTAAATAATTAGCAAAAGCTCGCACTGTAATGGTTTCGCCTTCACCGCCCAGCAAGTTTACCGGCCGCCTGTAACTGGCTTCGATATCAACACCTGATGTTCTTGTTTCAGCAACGTTGATGAACAAGTTGTAGATCTGGCTGATATAGGCAGTACCAACCTTACTACGCGTAATGAGCTTACAAAGATCTTCCGCTCCTTGTAGGTAACATCTGTCTACAATCGCAACTCCGCCAAGTTGGGAAATTGCGTCCTTAATGCCAATGTCATAATAATCAATCGACATGTTCATACCATCCAACCAAGTAGGGCTATACACCATTCCCACCGTTTTGGTATTTGAGATTTCAGGCAAGATATTTGGGTTACCACCGATTGTGGTAGCCACAATATAAGGGGGTTCATTAGGCAGTTTAGGATCAGTGATAGTGGTACCACCGGTCTGCGTGTCGAAACGCTCAGAAAGGGAGCCTGCACGAGTATCCTGTGACCAAGTAGCACGTAGCCGCAACTCATCAGTCAATGGCCAATCGCCACCCAGTTTGCCGGCCCATACACCGCCACTGCCCGTATAATCAGAATAACGTGCGGCTGCATGTAGATCACCACCGCCGCCGTTACTGCCCCCGAACAAGGGGATAATGGTTTCACTGAATACCTCTAGCGCATTGAATTCACCTTGGATGGGGCCCTCATTATTCGGATTGCCGGTATAGAAAATACCGCGATCGCGAATAAACGTGGGGATGCCCCTGATTGGAATTCCGTCAGAGGGGGCGAGAAAACTGCTAAATACCCCAAAATTAGCCATCCTACGCGGATCGCCTGCATTTCCCATTGCATCTTGATACACAGAATCTTCGCGATAACTCACACCACCAATCACAGAAATCGGTTCTTTGCCGTCTGCACCTCCCAAGGTAGTTTGCACAGACACATCAAACACATCCTGGCGAATGATTTGTGTGTGATGCACGCCACCGGTTACGTAGTTAATAACTTCTTTTGATAACTGCGATGCAAAGGGGTTCATTGGTACACATTGACGATTGCTCTCGGGGTCAGGAGATACCGGCTTTCCTAATGCGCTTATGCGGGTAAGTGCAGCTTCCTGCTGTGGTGTGAGTCCACCAAATGCGGCGATATTGGCTCGGCAGGCGATTCTTCCAGTGGCCGGATCTACAGCTGAATCCAGCGCCCGATAAATGCGGTCCGTACGCACCAACTGCCCATTAGACGAATAATCTGCGACCTCTTGATTCTTACCCCGTTGGTAATAGGCACTCAGGGTGAGGTTGTGACCTATGTCTCCATCAAAGCCCATCGTAAATGAGGTTACATTATCGGTAATTTCACGGGAGGGCGCTAAGTCCTCAAAGACGCGCTGGAAAGGAATGGTGGTGACTTTGGCTGTTGTCATCCGATCGACAATAGAAGTGGGCATATAGGGATTATCTTTGTACAGGTTAATGGACCAGCCAGGCGCAAAACCAGTAGGCTGCGCGAGGGATTCCACCGCATGTTGGCCTCTCAATATCTGCACGAAGCCCGTGTTAGTATCCGAAAAATCATATTTGAAATGCGCAAAAGCGCTGCCGCGGGAATCGTTGGGGCGCAGGGCGTACCAGTCGTACCCGGGGTCAACGTTGCCGCCGTTTACTTGGACGTTGCCAACCACTAAAGAGCCTACGCCCATCGGGGATGGGACACCGTTAATGAATTGGGTTCCCGCTAACGGACCGGACGGAATCACGCCCCCGATACTGGTGGCATTTGAGCCAGCATGTGGCGCGTAAAAGCGCCGCGGTTTCAACGTGGCAGGGCCAGTAATCATTGCCCAGCCCTGATACCAATCGCGGCCTTCGGTGCCCAGAATCCCTTTGGCGTCGTACCAGTCGAAGGAAGTGATCAAATGGCCGCGCTCGCCAATGCCGGTTCCAAAAGCAAACTCTACCTGTTGGCTTGGATGGTCACCGCGACTGGATATGCCACTTTGAACATTGACTTTGGCACCGCTAAAGTTAGTGTCTAGAACAAAATTGGAAACGCCACTGATGGCATCGGAACCGTAAGCGGCAGACGCGCCTCCTGTGACAACTTCTACGCGCTGAATTAAGGATGTTGGGAACATCGCTATATCAACGGTACCCGATTGCTGGCTACTGACCACGCGCCTCCCACTAAGTAGTGTAAGAGTTCTGTTGCTGCCTATACCACGCAGATTGACTGAGTTTGAACCGCCTCCAGAAGTGAAGATGCTGCCTGTCTGTGATTGGCCATTGTCTCTAAATTGTGGCATCTGCGTTAGCGCATCCATAATCAGAGTGGGCGCCATAATGCGCATTTCTTCTGTGGATATACTGGTCAACGGTGTAGGTGAAGACATCCCATCACGTTGAATTCTCGATCCAGTGACGCTGATCTCCTCAATTGCAGCGGGTTGCTGCGCATTTGCAGTAACACCAAAACAACTGAGCGATAAGATTGCTAATCTGATTGAGCTAGAAATGGTTTTTATATTTATAGGAGTGCCAGTGATTTTCTTCATAAACTTCATCTCTTATTATTAGGACAATTAGTTATTTATAAAAAACTGTTAGAGCAATAATGAGTAGCAGCGCGCTTTCCCTGGCACCCGTAAGCTTCGTAAAGTACTGCAATTCATTCTTGAACTTGATGCTTGTCAATTGGTAAGTGGCAAGCTGTTGTTTCCAAGGGTAAGTGGCAAGCTGTTGTTTCCAAGCATGCCTGCTAGGCTCTAAAAAATCTCATTACAGACCAAGTTGAACATATATTCTAGGGTTAAGCTCATGTTTTTTAGAAGCTGCTCCTTGCCCCCCCCCCGCCCCACTTTAAAGCCGAGCAAAAGCTTGCCGCGAGCGGCGTATAGAACCCGAACAAGATGGTGCTATTCTGAAAGGAGCTTTACCGGCTGAGCGCAGGCTCCGATGAGTGTTTACCACAACCATCAACCTCAGAAACATCACACTTTGCGCCCCAGAACACGGATTTTTTCACGCAAACTGCTGCACCCTCCAACCATTATCACTTCGAGCAGCCCGGGCACAGGTGAATTTCAAACTGCACGATTACCCACAATTTTGGCGGTTGTGTTGGTTGATACAGGGCTTATATACTGGAGAAAGGTAAGGAGCCTTAAGCTAGATTAAATTCTATAGATTTTAACAACCGTAAGCCCCGCCGATTGACCAACATAAAAAGAAGAATTTTCATTTTTCTCAGAGGACACACCATGAAACGCGTTTTACTAGTCGCAATAGGCCTGGTTATAGGCGCTGCAGCCTTCGCTCAGGAACCATATCCTTTTATTTCCACCACTATCGCTGAATTCAACGAGCCATGGGCACACGAGTTTTTACCTGATGGCCGTTTGTTGGTTACTGAAAAAAGTGGACATATTCAATTGGTCACACAAGATGGACAAAAAACCGAAGTAGCCGGCGCACCTGTTGTAGATTATTTTGTACAGGGTGGTTTGGGCGACATCGTGATTCATCCCAAATTTGCTGAAAATCACCTCGTTTACATCAGTTATGTTGAAAAAGGCGAAAATGAAACCCGCGGCGCAGTAGTAGCCCGTGGCACCCTTAACCTAGATACACCGGCAGTTGAAAATCTGGAAGTTATCTGGCGCGCTTTCCCCAAGATGGATGGCGGCTTGCATTTTAGTCACCGCATTTTGTTTGCTGCTGATGGCACCATGTTTGTTTCTGCCGGTGAGCGTAACAAGTTCGATCCTGCACAAGATCTCAACATGACCTTAGGCAAAATCATGCATCTGAATGATGACGGTACCCCCGTTGCTGGCAATCCTTTTGCCAGCCAGGGCGGCATCGCTGCTGAAATTTATTCCTACGGCCATCGCAACCCCTTGGGTCTTGCCTTCGATCCGAATGGACAGTTATGGAATATTGAAATGGCACCGCGTGGTGGTGATGAGCTAAACATGGTGATGCCGGGTGCTAACTACGGCTACCCCCTCGTTTCCAATGGCAACCATTACACAGGGGAAATCATCCCTGATCACGATACCGATACCACTGGTCGCTTTACCCCGCCCAAGGCTTGGTGGAATCCTGTTATTTCTCCTTCCAGCGTGATCTTTTATACCGGCGACAAGTTCCCTCAATGGCAAGGTAATGTTTTCATCAGTGGGCTGTCTTCCATGTCGATTATCCGTGTGATCGTGAACGCCGATACTGGTGCAGCTGCCGAAGCAGAGCGCTTTGTGATGGGTAAACGTATGCGCGGCCTGGAACAAGGTCCGGACGGCAATATCTGGGCGATTGAAGACGGTCCTGGTGGTCGTTTGTTGAAGCTTTCACCACGCTAAAATCACGTTCTTATTATTAATTTTTGTTTATTAAATTTGTTTATTAAAAAAGGGAGCAGCAGCTCCCTTTTTTAATCCATCACAAATGCGACTCTGCCCCCAAATTTAAATCACGGTTGCAAATATTTTTCCAGCAAACCTGCTGCCAGAATATCGGTGTAATAACTCGCTGGATCACAGGAATCTTGCTCGGACACATTCAGATCAGCTTCACGCGCTGCACCGCGCACCCGCACCAGCGGCTGGGTATACAAGGGATCGTAAATAGTCATGGTGCGATCCATTGCTAAATGGTCAGCTTGAAACACCAAACGCTCTACTGTTCTGGTGCCTTCACCGGACATCGGCAAACCAGAACCATCCAGCCAACCGGGCAGCAAATGGGTGGTTTCAATGACCAGTGTTTCACCTTCCCAATGACCTACCGAATAACCATTTGACGTTGGCGCGGTAGTGGCTGGTGGTGTACGCCCATCCATCCAGATATGACGAACGGCATTGTGTTCAACATAAGTAAAAAGATATTGGTCGCCAACATCATAAATATCCATGTTGTAGGGGTTGCCAAACAAACGAGGCAAACCCAAAGCAATGCAGCGCAAGGCAGGGTCATCGTATTTAGTGTTGGCCTCTCTTAAAGCCAAACCTTGTGGGGTGTAGGGAGTGGGCTTGGGTTCGAGATCATCCACTGTGGTGCGAAATTTATAGCCTTGACGCCAAGCTCCACTGATATCAAAAGGATGCGAGGGATTCACCTGGCTACGCCCATAATTAACAGCAGGATCGGCGTTTACAACATTGCGATCCACACGCGGAGCACCCGCAGTTGTAGCAGCCGCACCAAATTTTGGACCGTTGGTAACACTAACACCGCCTGCTGTAATCTTAAGAGCGCCATTGCGACCCAGCAAGCCAGTAACACTGACTGTGTCGCCCACTTTTATACTGTCGACCAGCCAACCTTGTTCTCTTAGTGACGTAACGCTAGCAGCCTGAATTTCCCAGTTTTCGACTGCGCCTGCCGGTGTTGTAACATCTACACGGTAACGGGCATGCGGATTACTAAATCGTACTTCAGTGATCACTCCAGTCACAGCGCCCGTTTTATCCGCATCAAACTCTGCAGCAAACGAGTGATGGGCCAATACTGGCGTTGCTCCTGTCGCCAGACCAAAGGCCAGCACGCTTGCTCTTACAGTATTATTCATTAGCTTTTTCATATTGTTTCCTCTTCTTGTTTGGAAATAGGGCCTAGACGAATTAACCACGTACACCTTGTATAAAGGGCGAAATAGTTTCCAGGGCGCGCCCTGCGATAATAAACGGATCGGTAGCACGCACGGTCATATCAAACAATTCCAGCGACAATGCCCGGTTGTAACCGCGCTCTACCAACTTGTTAAGAATTTTTTGCAGAGGAGCAATACCCTCGCCCGGAAATGCACGATCTTTTTGTTCAGCCACTTCTACAGGTGGTTGACGTGGTGTATCTGCAAAATGCACGTGATGAATTTCGCCCACATTGATCAGATCGAGGTCTTCGAATTTGCTCGGGCCAGCCCAAAAATGATAAAGATCGATCATGAATTTTATATTCGGATGATTAACAGTGCGCACCACATCCAGTGAGGTTCTTACATTATTAATTAGCCGCGAATTACGGGTAAATTCCACCATCAATGCCACATTATGAGGTTTGGCTATTTCGGCTGCTTCATGGAGATTGGAGTACACCTGGTCATAATCTGCAAGTGTGTGCGCTTGGCTTGCCGCAGATGGAATTACCAGACGATCTGCACCGAGGGATTCTGCCATCTCAACTTTCCATTTCAAATCTTCGATTGCCGCAACACGTTGATCCCCGGATTCTTCCAAGAATAATTGGTTGGTAGAGGAATAAGCTTTCAACCCTAAGTCGTCCATTAATTTGCGTGCCGAGCCAGCACCATTGGCCATTTCATGTTCACGCGCCTTGATCAGATCCGGCTCTGCCGCTTTAACCCCAGCACGTGCCCAGCCTTCCATACAAGTCCGAAAATCAAAGCCACTGGAGGTAACGCCATGCATACAAACGATCAAGCCGGAAGTATCCGCTGCCTGCGCGTGTCGTACGCTGCCTGCGCTTGCAGCTAGTGCGGTGACCCCTGCTGATATCGCCATAAAATCTCTTCTGTTGATCTCTGCCATGGTGCTTCCCCTCTTATTTTTTTTAGTATACAAATACTGCCGAACATGAAATGTGGAAGTTCCGGGACATTCTAGCCTGCTCTGTTACCAGCAAGCCATCCGTAACCATAGATGTTCCCGAATCTCAGCGAATGTGATCCAAATTTTGGAATGGAGCGTGAGCCTGTTTGAAAGTACCGCAACTTTACACTACGCTCCACTGTGCCAACCCGTTCTCCAATAACCAATAACCAACGAGGGAGCCCACCATGATCTCGCAACAGCTTGCCCATAAACAGATTATGCATATCACACGTTCCATCACCGCTAGCGCGGCCTTTCTGCTACTAGGGTTGACCACGCCCGTGCAAGCACAGCAGGTCACCATGGAGACCTTGCTCGACCGCATTCAAATCGAAGATTTTCTCACACTCTACTATTACGAACTGTCGGAAGGTGAGAGTCGTGCCTTGTCTGAGTACTTTACCGAGGATGCGCTGCTCGATGTCGACGGCTTGATAGCCACCGGCCATGCCGAAATAGCGAAACTGTACGAGCGACCCGCTCCTGATCCGAACGCCCCACCGGCTCCACCACGTGGCCGCAGCCACATGCTGCTGACCAATCCAGTTATCGAAATAAATGGCGACACCGCCATTGCCCATGTGATCTGGACTGGCGTTATGAACCAAGGAGTTGGCAAAGCGCCCAGCCTTTATGAACAAGGCCGCGAAGACACCGAACTCGTCAAAATCGATGGTAAGTGGCTCATAAAACGTCGTTATATAAGCTCCGACAGCGGCTTACCGGACAAGTATGACGCAACCTACAAACCACGCGAAAACCCGCTGAAATAACCGTTGTAACAGTAAAATTTCTATGACGACAGTTACATGTATCTGTGGCAAGACGTCGCTCAAGTTTGCAGCCGAGCCAGGCGTAGTTGCTGAGTGTGGCTGCTGCGATTGCCGCCAGAAAGTAAGGTGGGCTGCCGCGCAGGCCGGGCGTGTCTGGAAGCCTACGCTACTGACCCTCAACTACGTTGTCGATGATGTGGTCGGCGTGACTGGCGCAGAGAACTTACGAATGGTCCAACTTCGCAACGACGGCGCAGAATTTATAACGGCAGTATGCTGTCACTCGGTCTTGGCGGTGCCTGCTGGGTACTATAACGGGCAGTTCGTCGCCGTATTCGCGCAGGGCTGTAAGCTCGAGTGCAAGGCTCCAACGCCGACTATTCGGTACTCCGCGAGTGACTTTCCGGGGCCCTTGCCACCTTACGAAGGAGAGAATATCGCGGTAGCGCTGCACCCGAGCAAATACAGAGGAGCTAACCCTGCAGGCACTACGGCGGAGCAGACAGGGGTCAATGCTTGGGTAAAACACCTGCGAGCCTCTGCGGTCAGGGAGGGACACGGACCAGGCAAATTTGGCGAGACCTCGCGCGACCTCATGACAAGGCTGCACGGCAGTTGCGCCGCCAAGGTGCTTGGACTGACACCACTAAAGCCCGGCATAGAATAAAAAGTGAACCGTCAAGTTAAACCTAAATGTCCCTATTAAGCTTTATACCTTTGCCTCGACGGTGGTATCGTCTGTATGGCACCTGTACTATCGAATCTTCAATAATAAAAACGCGCCAAACTTCCCTAGGGGGATCCAAACATGCGTAGTCCGATGAAAGCAGTTTTATCTGCCATGACACTCGTCATGGTCACAGGTCTTGCCGGATGTAGTGACAATGCCAATGAGCCAGCAGTTACAACTGATAACGCATCCACTGCAGGTGCTGCCAGTGCGAATGCAACTACCACCGATAATTCAAATCAGTGGATGTCCTACGGTCGTGACTCCACCGAACAGCGTTACAGCCCGCTTAACCAAATCACCGCCGACAATATCAATGAGCTAAGCCTTGCTTGGTATGGTGATCTTACCGAACGCGGTGGCAGCTATGAGACGACACCAGTCGTAGTTGACGGCCGTGTTTATGTCACCTCCCCCTGGAGCAAGGTCTATGCTTTCGACGCCAAAACTGGCGTGCAACTTTGGAAATATGATCCCAAAGTACCGGGTGCATGGGCCGTGAACCTCTGCTGCGGCATCGTTAATCGCGGTGTTGCAGTGTGGAATGGTATGGTAATTTTTGGCACGCTTGATGGGCGCCTAGTCGCCGTCAACGCGAATAACGGTGAAAAGGTCTGGGAAGTACAGGCCACGGATCGCTCTAAAACTCTGTCCATCACCGGCGCACCGCGTATTGCCGATGGCATCATCTACATTGGCGAGGCAGGCTCCGAATTTCATCAGCGCGGTTATCTGGCTGCCTATGACGTCACCAACGGCAAAGAACTTTGGCGCTGGTGGGCCGTACCGGGCAACCCTGCGCTGGGTTTCGAACAACCAGAACTCGAAATGGCAGCCGCAACTTGGAATGGCGAGTGGTGGCTTACCGGCGGCGGTGGTACACCTTGGGATGCTATTACCTATGATCCCGTCACTGATCTAGTCTACATCGGCACCGGCAACGGCGCGCCCTGGCCGGCCGAAGTGCGCTCACCAGGCGGTGGCGACAACCTGTTCACAGCTTCGATAGTTGCGCTCGAAGCAAAGACTGGCAAATATGTTTGGCACTATCAGGCAACCCCTGAAGACAGTTTCGATTTCGACAATACCCAGCAGATCGTTACAGCCGATCTCGTCATCAACGGCGAGCAGAAACACGTGCTGATGCAGGCCCCTAAAAACGGTGTGTTTTACGTAATTGAGGCGGCCACCGGCAAGGTGATTTCAGCCGACCTGTACGTGCCAACCGCGAATTGGATGACTGGCTTCGACGAAAATTTCCGACCTATTCTCAATCCAGATGCCAACTACGGCGCATTCGGCGACCGTGGCTTCCATGTCGTGCCCTCTGCAGGCGGCGCGCACAGCTGGCACCCGATGGCCTTCAACCCGAACACAGGGCTGATGTATATCCCGACAAACTACGGCAGCTTCCCACTGGTGGCCGAAGCTGGCGCGAAGATGGGTAATCAGCTGCTCTCCATCAATACCGGCAAACGCCCGCAAGATCCGGCACCGGTGCTTGAAGGTGCGGGTTCTTACCTGCTGGCTTGGGATCCGGTGAAGAAAATATCGGTCTGGGAACAACGCCAGGGCGGTTCGCGTTCGGGTGTACTAACGACAGCTGGCAACCTTGTGTTTCAAGGCACAGCGGAACAGACCTTCTCGGCCTTCCGTGCTGATACAGGCGACAAGTTGTGGACTACGCCAACACAGGCCGGGGTGGTCGGCGGCGCAGCAAGTTATGAAATCGATGGTGAGCAGTACATCGCGGTAGTAGCTGGACAGGGCGGTGGCCGTGGCGGTTACTGGGCACCAAACTACGCGCGTCTGCTCGTATTCAAACAAGGTGGCACTGCCACCTTGCCCGAAATGGTGAGTTTTACACCGCCAGTTCTTAATCCACCGGCAGACTTCGGCGATGCCGCACTACTGGCGCAAGGCGAGATGCACTACAACGAAAACTGTGCCAGCTGTCACGGCAACAGCGGTAGGGTCAGCAGCTTGTTCCCTGATCTGCGTTATGCGGCCGCACTGAACAGTCCAGATTTGTTCAAGGGCATCGTGATTGACGGGGTGTTGCAGAACAATGGCATGGTTTCGTTCAAGGACGCCCTAACACCGGAAGATGCTGAAGCAGTGCGTGCCTATATCGTTAGCTTGTCGAACCAGGCGAAGAATGCACCACCACCCCCAGCAGGTGGCCCCGGCGCCGCAGCTCCTGCTGCTGCCCCGGCACCTGTTGCACCCGCTGCGCCTGTTGTACCTGTTGCAGCTGCAACAACAGCTACACCGCCGGAACTACACAAAGATTAAATTTTAAAAATGAAGAAAAAAATCAAAGGGATCAGCGTATCTGCAAACAGTTACGCTGTTCCTAGAGATCGAGTCCGTCAAGACACCGAGCTGGTCAAAATCGACGACGGATAAAGGTAGGCGGCTAAAAACTCAATGATTATAGGCATATGGCGGCCTAGACTGGCATAATAGCCAGCATGCCGAACCGTAATCCCCATGCCACTCCCTCCCCAAAAACTAAATCACGCTGGTGGCCAATTTTAGGGCCGCTACTGCTGTGGAGCACCATATTGGGAAGTGTCTGGTGCGTGTGGATTGATTTCAAAATTCGTGCTGATTTCAAAGCGTTGCAATGGGCACTTCCTGCCAGAATTTATGCCCGCCCGGTTGAATTGTATGCCGGGGCACATTTGGGCGACGAGGATTTAACCAATATTCTGCAGCGGCTTGGTTACCGGCAGACTACATCGGTAGCGGGGCCCGGTGAATATCAGGTGACGCAATCACGTGTACGTCTACGGACACGCGGTTTTGAATTCTGGGACGGTCAGGAAACCAGTGTCTATACCGAGGTGGATTTTAGTGGTCGCCATATCAGTGCCTTGCGGGGCGAACAAAATGTAGACGATCTAGCCTTAGTACGCTTGGAACCCGTAGAAATCGCGCAGGTCAATCCAACCACTGGTGAGGATCGTTTACCCGTAACACTCGACGATGTGCCTTCGGCTTTAGTACAGGCGGTAATTTCTGTTGAAGACCAACGCTTCTACAGTCACTACGGCCTTGACCCAATCGGCATTTTGCGCGCCTTATGGTCCAACGTACGTGCCGGTGGCGTTGTGCAAGGCGGCAGCACACTCACTCAGCAACTGGTCAAAAATCTTTATCTCACCCAAGATCGTACCTTGTTGCGAAAACTGGAAGAGGCGGTAATGGCGGTGGCGCTGGAGATACATTTTAGCAAAGACGAAATTCTGACTGGCTATCTCAATGAAGTGTTTCTGGGTCAAGACGGAAATCGCGCCATCCACGGTTTTGCGCTGGCTGCAGAACATTATTTCGGACGACCACTCAAAGAATTGAAACTTGATGAGTTGGCTGTACTGGCAGCGTTGCCGCGTGGGGCATCTTATTACAATCCTTTGCGTTATCCAGAACGTGCAATTGAACGGCGTAATGTGGTGCTGGCACGAATGCTTGCACAAGAATATATCAGCGATCAGCAATACGAACAGGCTCACAAGGCAAAACTAGAGGTTAGTGCTCGACCACTCAAGCGCGAGCGCGGCAGCGGTTACCCTGCTTTTATGGAGATGGTATACGCCGACCTAGCACGGGACTACGATTCCAAGGCATTACGCACAGAAGGTTTGCGCATATTTACCACTCTAGATGTTGGCATGCAAAGCGCAATGGAAGCAGTACTCAACAAAAGTGTTGCTGCCGTTGCGAGAATTCCGGACGCTGATAAACACCTCGAAGCTGCTGTAGTAATTACCGATGCGAGCACAGGTGAAGTACGTGCCCTGGCTGGTAGCCGTCAAGCTGGTTATACCGGCTTCAACCGCGCTCTGCATGCAAGCCGCCCGATCGGATCTTTGGTAAAACCAGCTGTGTACCTAACAGCTCTAGAATCGCCCAATTTTCATCTAGCCACGATACTGGCTGACAAACCAGTCACACTAACCTTGGAAGATGGTCAACTTTGGAAACCCGATAACTACGACAACCAAACTTTTGGTGATGTCTATTTACATGACGCACTGGAACGTTCTCTGAATCTTGCAACTGTTGATCTTGGCATGAAAGTTGGCTTGGTGGAGGTAGCCAATATGCTGACACGTTTGGGCCTAAAGCGATCTGTGTTGCCGTATCCTTCTATGTTGCTTGGAGCGGTCAACATGGCACCGATCGAAGTAGCGCAGATGTATCAGACTCTCGCAAGCAACGGCTTTCGTTCGCCACTACGCTCGGTGGAAGCTGTGACCACAGCACTCGGTGAACCGCTGGCAAGATATGGCATCGAAACCGAACAAGTGGTCGAACCCGATGCGGTATTTCTGCTGGAATATGCCATGCAAGGTGTCTTTACGCGCGGCACTGCCCGCACCGCAGCCAATCGGCTTGCCTACAACATGCCACTGGCAGGTAAAACAGGCACCACTAATGACTCGCGTGACTCTTGGTTTGCCGGTTATGGCGACGATCTGGTAGGAATAGTTTGGCTCGGCCATGACGATAATAGTGAAACTGGTCTCACTGGTGCCACTGGGGCACTCAGGGTATGGACAGACATCATGACACTGGCAGACATTCAGCCGCGGCAGACTCTGCCACCGGAAAATATCGTGTTCGATTCAGTCCCCTTGATACCAGTCCGGGACACCGCAGATCGCAACTGCAATGCCACTCAATCATTGCCATTTCGCGCCAAGACCATGCCGGATGTTGACTACAGCTGTGAAGTAACGGATTCCTTTTTTGAACGCATTATTGATCGATTTAGGAACGACGTCCCATGATGCATCGAATGCTGCTAGTCGTGCTACTGACAACGATACTCGGCATTATTAGCGGATGTACCAGTTTCGAAACCACGGACAATACTCCTGCGCCCGCAGCAGTAGTGGTTATGCCGAACGCATTATTGATCGATTTAGGAATGACGTCCCATGATGCATCGAATGCCGCTAGTCGTGCTGCTGACAACGATACTCGGCATTATTAGCGGATGTACCAGTTTCGAAACCACGGACACTACTCCTGCGCCCGCAGCAGTAGTGGTTATGCCAACCACACCAGATCCATCAGCACCGCAAACCATTGTGTCACCACCTGCGGCCTTACCGAGTGTTGTGACTTTGCCACCTGCGCCAGCGCTTGTACCGCCTACTTCAACTCCAAACAATCCAGCGACCCCCACTGCCACTCTACTAGTAGCAGTTGATGCTGCCATCGCTGCCGGCGAATTAGAACGTGCTGCTGCCTTATGCGAAAGAGCGCTACGAATCAGTCCGCGTGATGCTTATCTATGGTATCGGCTAGCCAGTATTCACATGCAACAACAACGTTATGCGGATGCTGAAGGTGTGGCACGCCGCGCGCTTAGTTTCGCAAGATCAGATGCGCAGCTCAGTCAATCTATAAACAATCTGCTAAAACAGGCACAGGCAGCATTAACAAGGTAATTAGCCGGATTAAGTTTCTATATAAAAAATAGTTCCTGCAGAATTCTGGTTAAGCCAAATCAAGAACAACCGCGCAAACTTATCAAAAAATTTTTGCGGGCATTCACGGTGGCCGCCCCATTTGTAGGATGTGTGACACCCAAATAATGAATTGGGTGAAATTTCTTATTAATTATTTCTTACTGATTTGTAGTTTTTCGTTCTTGTATTCAATCACATCCCCGGCCACAATTTTTTTGCGCTTCATGGTTTCAACTTTGCCATTTACTTGTACCTGACCCGCATCAATCACCGCCTTGGATTCGCCACCGCTGGTCACCAACCCTTCAAATTTTAATATCTTGAACAGTTCAACCGGTTCTTTGGTAATTTCAACTATCCGCATGAGGATTTACTCTGTAAGGAATTTTAAGGTCGACAAGGTATACACAACCGAAACCGTAATGTTGCAAGTTGCTACTTCAGGCAAGCTACTTTTTTAGACAAGTTCAATATGATCGTCAGCGATCTTGATTTTGCGGTCTTTATACAGACTGCCAATGGCACGTTTAAAATTTTTCTTACTGGTCTTGAATAAGTGAAATATTTCTTCTGGGGCACTTTTGTCAGACAGGTTAGCTCTCCCCCCTTTACTGGCAAGATAACGCATGATTATTTCTTGCAACTCGTCTCGGCTCTCGGCATCTAGCATGGTGATGCTCAAATCAATCTTGCCATCTGGCCGCAACGCTTTGATCCAACCTTTGAGATATTCACCAATCTTTAGAGGCTGGGAAATTTCATCCTTGTAAATGAGACCAATGTAGCGATCATCGATCACTGCTTTAAAACCAAGTTCGGTTTCAGAATGAATTTGCAATTCAACCGGCTGGCGCGCGCGCAGCGCATAAGGAGCCGGCTGTTCGTAATCTTCATCATGTAAGGGCATTAAGTAAAACCTTGTAGCAAGATAAAATTCCTTTGCCAGACCAAAAGTTTACGCTGGTTGGCAAAGGATTGTTCAGATCAGTAATTAGGCAAGCGGATCGTAATTATGCTGACCCGTGTCTTGCACATATTCGCTAGTAATCGCACTGAGAGAGGTGGTGCCACTGCCACGCATACAAATTGCTAATTCGCGATTGAGCAACTGGATAACCCGTTCCACACCTGCTTGTCCAAATGCACCAAGGCCCCAGCAATAAGGGCGACCCACACCCACTGCAGATGCGCCCAGTGCCAGCGCTTTAAATACATCTGTGCCACGCCGTATACCACCATCCACCATTACCGGTAC
>Ga0209190_1001134_pt1 | contig 18814 bp, 16 predicted proteins | sample M_140205_XF_Meta_FD_187315 | JGI IMG/M metagenome (GOLD analysis project Ga0209190, IMG submission 187315) | Freshwater microbial communities from Lake Montjoie, Canada to study carbon cycling - M_140205_XF_MetaG (SPAdes) (version 2) | ecosystem: Environmental > Aquatic > Freshwater > Lake... | reverse complement strand
TGGAAGCCATGGCTTACACTTGGTTCAACCGCCTTGTCGCCCTGCGCTTCATGGAGCTGCACGATGGCTATCTGGACCACGGCTACCGGGTGCTCAGCCATCCACAGGGCACTCCGCTACCGGAAATTCTTCAGCATGCCGAGCACGTCTCTCTAAAGGGACTCGACCGAGAGGAAGTCATCCGCCTCAAGCTGGATGGCAACCGCGATGAGGAACTCTACCGTCTTCTCTTGCTCGCCCAATGCGCTGAGCTGAACCAAATTCTACCCGATGTCTTCAGCAAGCTGGACGACGCCACCATCCTGCTGCTCCCGGACAACCTCCTGCATTCCGATTCGGTCATCCGCCAGATCGTATCCGGGAGCGACGCGGAAGACTGGCAGCAGGTAGAAATCCTCGGCTGGCTCTACCAGTTTTACATCTCCGAGAAAAAGGACGCCGTCATGGCCCGCAAGAGCGCCGTGCCCACCGAGGACATCCCCGCCGTCACCCAGCTCTTCACCCCGCACTGGATCGTCCGCTACCTCGTCGAAAACTCCCTCGGTCGGCTCTGGCTACTCAATCGCCCCGGCTCCCGGCTGCGCGAGCACATGCCCTACTACATCGAGGGCGAAAAGAATGCCCCCGGTGGCTCGCCGGACGACTTCCTCAAAATCACCAAGCCCGAGGAAATCCGCCTCTGCGATCCCGCCGTCGGCAGCGGGCACATGCTCACCTACGCCTTCGACCTCCTCACCCTCATCTACGAGGAGGAAGGCTACGCGCCCACCGAGATCCCCGCCCTCATCCTGCGGCACAATCTGCACGGGCTGGAGATCTGCCCCCGCGCCGCCCAGCTCGCCGAGCTGGCCCTCGTCTTCAAGGCCCGGGAAAAGTCCCGTCGCTTCTTCCAGCCGGAACACCTCGTCCGGCCCCACATCATCGAGCTGCGCGACGTGCGCTTCGTGGAAAACGAGCTGCGCGACTACATCCACGCCCTCGGGCTGGGCGACGACCTTTTCAGTCAGCCAGTGCTCCGGCTGCTCCACCAGTTCGAGGAGGCGAAGAACTTCGGCTCGCTCATCCAGCCGTGCCTCGACGAACGGGCCATCGCCTTCGCCCGCCGCGCAATCGAGGCGAAGGACCTCGGCGGCCAGCTCTTCCTGCGCGAGACGCACCTCAAAGTCCTGCGCGTGCTCGAACAAGCCGAGGCGCTCACCCAGCGGTATCACGTCGTCGTGGCCAATCCGCCGTATATGGGCGGAAGGGGAATGAACGTCTGCCTACGGGATTTTATTCGGGATGAATACTCGAGTTATAAAGCGGACCTGTTTTCGGCATTCGTCGCACGCGGATCTACACTCGCTCAAAAAGGTGCCGTCCTTGGGTTTATGACGCCCAACGTGTGGATGTTCTTATCCTCTCATAAGCCGCTGCGTGACCACATATTCGACAAACTCACGCTCCTTTCACTCGTTGAACTCCCCCTGTCGGGATTCACTGGCGCAACCGTCCAAATATGCGCTTTCACGATTGAGAACAAAACCACAACGCACACAAAAGGTAGTTTCATACGCCTATGCGATTTCAGGGGCTCCGAACAAATGGCGCCAAGAACGATTGAAGCTGTTACGAACAAGAACTGCGGCTGGCATTTTAGAGCGTCTGCCGCTGACTTTCGGAAGCTTCCAGGCGCACCCGTTGCATACTGGCTAAGTGACGCTGTGCGGGAAGTATTTGGAAAAGGCGTCCCTCTAAGGAAGTTGGCAAATCCTTGTCAGGGCATGACCACTTCAGACAACGAGAGATTTCTCCGGATATGGCATGAGGTCCCACACAAAAGTATTGGCTTTGGATCTGGTAACTTAGATGAGGCAAAAACCAGTAAACGAAAATGGTTTCCTTACAATAAGGGAGGGGATTTCAGGAAATGGTATGGCAATAATATCTTCGTCGTGAACTACTACAACGACGGGGCGGAACTCAAAGCGTTTCACGATGTGTTAAACCGGACAAACCCGGGCGGCAGGTTAAAGAATCAGCAGTATTATTTCCAGGAGGGGATTACTTGGACCGACATTAGTTCGTCTTGCTTTGGGGTTCGACGCACAGATTCGGGATTCATTTTTGACGTTAGCGGTTCCTCGGCCTTCCCGCCAAAGAGCGAAATCAATACGCTTATGGGATTTCTCTGTTCAAAACTCGCGTGGGATTTCCTGGCCGCCCTTAATCCTACAATGCATTTCCAGACTGAGAACATTGCGGCATTGCCCCTCCTTAATTCGATTTCAGGGAATATATCGGCTCAGGTTTCGGCTGGCTCGTCCGCTGCAATTACTCTCGCCCGGGCCGACTGGGACAACTTCGAGACCTCTTGGGACTTCCGCGACCAGCCGTTGCTGCGGCCGGGGCTGAAGGGCGCGACGCTGGAGGCGAGCTGGCGGAATTGGGAGGCGCAGAGCACCGCCGCCATCCGCCGGATGCAGGAGCTGGAGACGGAGAACAACCGGCTCTTCATCGCCGCCTACGGCCTCGACGGCGAGTTGCAGCCCGAAGTGCCCGAGGCGCAAATCACCCTCGCCCGCGCCGACACCCGCCGCGACATGGCCGCCTTCCTCTCCTATGCCGTCGGCTGCATGATGGGCCGCTATTCCCCCGACCACCCGGGTCTCATCCTCGCCAACGTCGGCGACTCCCTTCGTGAGTTTCTGGAAAAAGTGGGGCAGCCACTGGCCGAACTCAGCTTCGCCCCCGACGAGGACGGCATCATCCCCGTGCTCGATGGCGAGTGGTTCGAGGACGACATCGTAGCCCGCGCCAAGGAATTCCTCCGCACCACCTTCGGTGAAGCCACGCTCAACGAGAACCTGCGCTACATCGAAGAATCCCTTGGCAAAGAGCTGCGCACGTATTTCCTCAACGACTTCTACAAAGACCATCTCCAGACCTACAAGAACCGCCCGATCTATTGGCTATTCTCCAGCGGAAAGCAGAAGGCCTTCCAGTGTCTTGTTTATGTCCACCGCTATACCCCGGCCACGCTGGCCCGCATCCGCACGGAATACGCCATCCCGCTGCAAGGCAAGCTCTCCGCCCGCATCACCCGTCTCGAAGAAGATGTCACTCAAACCTCGTCCAGCGCCGCCCGCAAAAAGCTCCAAACCGACTTGGACAAATCCAAGAAGCAGATCGTGGAGCTCCTCGCCTTTGACGAACAACTCCGCTCCTTCGCCGATCAAACCATCACCCTCGACCTCGACGACGGTGTGAAAACCAACTATGCCAAGTTCGGCTCTCTCGTCGCTGAGGCGAAGAAAGTGTGCGGCACGAAGGATGATTGAACCATCCCACACCATGAACCCGGAATTATTGCTCCAACTCATTCAGCAGGGCGAAACCATGGACATCGAGTTCAAGGGCGAGGAGAGAAACGCCCTGAGCGACAATGGTCGATTTATGGTCGATTTATGGTCGCGACCATAAATTTATGGCTGTCGACCATAAATGTGGCGCGACAACCAATTCTGACTTTTGACCTCTGACCCCTGATCACTCTGCCCTTCTACTCTTTCCCATGACTTCCGACCAAATCACCACCGCGCTTGACCGCCTCTACACCGAAGCCGGCCACCGGATCGTCATCTGGAATGATCCGGAACAAGAGTTTCCTGATTTCGTCGAAAAACTGTCCTTGTCTGGAGTTGCCATCCTACACCTTGACCGGGAATCCGCACTCCAAGTAAAAAAGCGTCTGGAGATGGACGACCGCTCTGGAAAATACCTGCTCTACAGTGAGAAGGAAGCGCCACCCATGGGAGAGGACTGGCTGCTGGACATCCGGCAATACGCCTATGGCTTCCGCGCCGACAAGGCATCTCTCGTTATTGACGACCTTGGACTGATCAACCACAGCCTCCGCGGGCATCTGGTGGCGCGGCGGAAGTTTTTTGAAAACAAGGACCGTTTGCGGAAGCTCCAATCTCTGGTGCAACCCACGGACATCGAGGCAGACCTGGATCGAAAGATGTTAGCCGTGCTACTGAAGTCCGATCAACCCGAGTTGTTCAGTTTCCTCCGGGTCCTCTTCCAGCGAATGGACGAAGAGTCGGAACTGGATCTCGCCATCCACTCCGCCGCATGGGGAGAGGTGGAAAAATATGATTTGGCGGATTACTTCTGGGAGCAGGTCCGGGCCTATTTCGGTTATGCCGAGGAAACGCCGAGCCTGAAGAACCTGCTCATTCGATTGTTGGCCACCGATTTTTGTTTGTCGCTGCACGCTCCGGCACCGGCCTCTATCCAGTCACTCAAGCTACCCGACACCGGCTTCTCCAACGTGACGGTTTTTCTGTCCCAATGGCGCGATAGCAACAGCACCGGTGCAGCCTACGACCGGCTTACCTCCCGGATCTCCATTCTGCTCAAGATCGCTGAAAATCTCGGTAGCTATGATCTGGACGCCCTTGAAGCGGTGCAGACTTTTCAGGATGTTGAAAAGCGCATCACCAGCCTGCTGCGTGACCGGATCGTGGAGGCACCTGACACCGTGAAATCCCAGGATGTTCACCGCTTGGCCAACCGGCGAATGGACAGCCACTGGGCATCCGCGAACCTTCCAGACAGCCATCACACTCCGCGCTCCGGATTCCGCTCGGTTTATCTGGCGCTGGCAGCAGCGGCGGACTTCCTTGAACTGCGCCGCACCTATGCCGACGGTTTCGGTGCCACCACAGCATCCGACCTCTGGAACTCCTACGCCCGGGAGCTTTACCAATTTGATCAACTTTACCGTCAGTTCAGCGAACACGCCGATGCGGCCGAAGCACAGACATGGAGCGTGCTCAAGCCGCTGCGTGATCAGATCGAACTGCATTACGCCAATGGATTCCTCGCTTCGCTCTCCCTCACCTGGGGTGACCGGGTGGAGGATGGCATGCTCTCACAATGGAGGCTCCCCGAAGTGCTCAACCAGCAGGATTTCTACCGTCGAAAAGTCCTGTCCGTGCTGGACGAGCGCCCGGACCGCAAGGTGTTTGTCATCATTAGCGATGCCTTCCGCTACGAAGCTGCCCGCGAGTTGCTCGTCGAACTGAACGGGAAGTATCGGTTCAAGGCGTCCATGGAAACCATGCTGGGCGTGCTGCCGTCCTACACCGCCTTGGGCATGGCCTGCCTGCTGCCGCACGACAACCTGACTTACAAGCCTAACGGCGATGTGCTGGTGGATGGTCTTTCGACTTCCGGCACTCCCGCACGCGATGCTATCCTCGCCAAACATGAGGGCATCGCAGTGAAGGCCGAAGAGTTGATGGCGATGAAGCGGGACGAAGGCCGCGACCACATCCGGGGCAAGCGGGTCATCTACGTCTATCACAACATCGTGGATTCCACGGGAGACACGGCGGCGACGGAGGGAAACACCTTCAAGGCCGTTCGCGAGGCCATCACCTCGCTGGGCCAACTGACCCGCCAAATCATCGACAAGCTCAACGGCAGCCACGTCTTCATCACCGCCGACCATGGTTTTCTTTTCCAAGAGACCGGCCCGAGTCTGCCGGACAAGAGCCAACTGGCGGATAAACCAGACGGCACTGTGATCGCGAAGAAGCGGTATCTGCTCGGTCTCAATCTTCCCAATCACCCGTCCGTCTGGCGGGGAGAAACCCACGACACAGCCGGTGCCGAAGGCGGCATGGGTTTCTGGATTCCGAAAGGGACCAATCGTTTCCATTTCGTCGGAGGTGCCCGCTTCGTTCACGGCGGGGCGATGTTGCAAGAGGTGATGGTTCCATTGATCACTGTGAACGAGATCGAGGGCAAATCGAAGGCCAAGACTCAAACCCGTGAAGTCGGTGTTATCGTGGCCGGTCAAAATCACAAAATCACCACCAGCCTCTATCGCTTCCAACTCATCCAGACAGAAGCTGTTAGCGACCGAGTCAAAGCCGTGACACTCAAGATCGCGGTGTATGACGGCGACGAACCGGTGACGGGTGTCGCCAAGGAAACCTTCAAGAGCACCTCGGACAGCATGACCGAACGCACACGCTACGTGCCGCTGACCTTGCAGGCCAAGACCTTTGACAGCAGCAAAACCTACCATCTAAGACTGATCGACGACGAAACGGGCATTGAGAAAAGCCGCTACTCTGTAACCATCGACAAAGCATTCCATGACGACTTCTGACACAACCACACCATCGGACGCGATGAATCTTGATGACCTTCTCAACGACAAGTTCGCAGGCAAGGTCGTGCGCAAGGATCTGACCAAGCTCGTAAAGGAAGGTGCGAATGTGCCGGTTTACGTGCTAGAATACCTGCTAGGAACTTATTGCGCATCCCGCGATGAAGCGGTCATTGAGGAAGGCCTCAAAACCGTCAAAACTATCCTGGCGGAAAACTACGTCCGCCCTGACGAGTCCGAGAAAGTGAAGTCGCTCATTCGCGAGCGTGGGCGGATGAAGATCATCGACAAAGTGACGGTGAAGCTGAACGAAAAGCGCGATGTTTACGAGGCGCTGCTCTCCAACTTGGGGATCAAGAACGCCGAGGTCGGCACCCATTTCGTGAAGCAATATGAGAAGTTACTCGCCGGGGGCATCTGGAGCATCATCACCGTGTCTTACTTTTACGAGGAAGGACAGAAGGGATCGCCCTTCATCATTGAGGACCTGAAGCCAATCCAGATGCCGAATGTGGACCTGGCCAGTTACTTCGCCGGGCGCGAGGCATTCACGGAAGATGAGTGGCTTGATGGATTGCTCCGCTCCACCGGGATGGAGCCAGCCAACTTCGACACCCGTGTCAAATGGCACTTGATGGCCCGAATGATCCCGCTGGTGGAGAACAATTTCAATGTATGCGAACTCGGTCCGCGAGGAACGGGTAAAAGCCACATCTACAAGGAAATCAGCCCAAACAGCATTCTTGTCTCAGGTGGTAAAACGTCGGTAGCAAACTTGTTCTACAACATGGCATCACGGCGAGTCGGCTTGGTTGGCCTCTGGGATGTCGTCGCCTTCGACGAAGTCGCCGGTATCAACTTCGACGACAAGGACGGCGTGCAAATCATGAAGGACTTCATGGCATCCGGTTCATTCGTTCGGGGTCGCGATTCTATCAGCGCCAACGCGTCTATGGTTTTCGTCGGCAACATCAATCAGCCCGTAGATACATTGGTGAAAACCAGTCACCTCCTCGCACCATTTCCTGACGCAATGATCGACACGGCATTCTTTGACCGCTTTCACTGCTACATCCCTGGTTGGGAGATTCCGAAGATGCGGCCCGAGTTTTTCACCGACCGCTATGGATTCATCGTCGATTATCTCGCCGAGGTCATGAGGGAACTTCGGAAGCGCAGTTTCTCCGATGCCATCAACAAATACTTCACCCTTGGTCGGGATCTAAACCAGCGGGACACCATCGCCGTCAAACGCACCGTCTCCGGTCTGCTGAAACTACTCTACCCCGATGAACGCTACACCAAGGATGCCGTAGCGCGCTGCCTGGACTACGCCCTCGAAGGCCGCCGCCGCGTGAAGGAACAGCTCAAGAAAATCGGCGGCATGGAATTCTATGACGTCCACTTCAGCTACATCGACATCGAGACCGGCGTGGAGAAATTCATCAGCGTAAAAGAGCAGGGTGGGGGCTCACTCATCCCGGACGGAGCCATGAATCCCGGAGTCCTGCACACCGTCGCCACCGGCACGTCCTTGCTCGGACTTTACCGCCTTGAGACACAGGTGACATCCGGCAACGGTGGACTCAAAATCTCCGGACTCGGCTCAAGCGCTTCGGCCAAGGAGGGCATCAAGGTCGGCTTCGACTTCTTCAAAGCCAATGCCGGCCGCGTCAGTGCTTCCCTCAAACCCAGCGAGCATGACTTCCACCTCCACCTCGTGGAACTCCACAACAGCGGACCCGCCAGTGCGCTCACGCTCGCGTCCTTCGTCGCGCTATGCTCCGCACTACTCCAGAAGCCCGTCCAATCGCAGCTCGTAGTCCTGGGCAGCATGAGCCTCGGCGGCAGCATCATCCCGGTTGAGAGCCTGGCGGAAACCCTCCAGGTCGCCTTCAATTCCGGTGCCAAGCGCATCCTGCTCCCCATGGCCAGCGTCGTGGATATTCCCTCTGTCCCCGGCGAACTCTTCGCCAAGTTCCAAACCAGCTTCTACGCCGATCCCGCCGACGCCGTTTTCAAGGCGCTGGGGGTGGATTGAGATATTTGCATCGATAAAATTATAAGAGACAGAAATAATCAGAATATTCATGCTCTAGGAATTCGCTCTGTGAAATCAAGTCATGAACGAGCACGGCGGACTCAAGGATCTCCAAAAAGCCATCCAGCGATTCACTCAGCGCACCCGAGTCCCCCACCCCACCTCGCCCATGTCTCCGCGAGAATGACCCAAAATGACCTTGATCGGCGGCACCGATCTGGCAGATATGTGACGGATGGACGAGAACCTTGCTAGACACGCGAGACTCTGGATTCAGAGCAACGGCGGGTTCAACCAGCACCGGCCTCCCCGGCGGCCCCCGCAAGATCGAGCGCAGCTACACCGCCTCCTTCGCCCTCGCCAACCGACTCTACCCACGCGATGCCCAGTTGCTCGGCTATCCGCTGCACGGAACCAATCCACCCACATCCACCGAGGCCACAGACCGCTCACACACAATGAGCAAGGCGGACTCGGGAAATCGAGCCGGTGGCTAATATAATCGATGACATCTTCACTGCGTGCCGGTGCGTTGACCGCTTGAATCTGCCTGTGATCCAAATCAAACGCTCTTCGGCATAGCGACCCACGCGCCATCATTCTCATTGCTCTTGATGCAAGTTTCAATGAAGGCGAGGCCCATCCAACCGTCTTCAACAGTGGCGTATTTGCTTCCATCGGTAGAAAATTTCTCACCCGCTTTCCATTTCCTAACATCTATCTCGAAGCAGCGGTGGAGACGAGCGAAGGCATCGTGAAAAGCCTCAGGATGGCCGGCGGGAATTGTTGGTTCCGCCATTAAATCGGCAGGAACATCGTCCGGCAAGAAGCCATCGCCCGCGGTGACAGCACCGCGCCAATAGATCCGGTCAGGCTGATTGGGCAAATGGATCGTTAGGCGCTCGGGATCTTCTTGACGCCAACGCAAAGTGCCCTTGGTGCCGGAAACGTCTATGCCGAGATCGTTCTTGTGGCCGATGCAGATTTGCGAGGCGCGGACCAATGCCTTGCCGCCATTACTAAGTTTGCAGTAGATGGTGAAATGGTCGTCGAGCATGCGCCCTTCGACGAAAGTTTCCATTTGTGCGGACACTTCGGTGATTTCGAGGCCAGTGACGTAGCGCAATTGCATGAGGGCGTGAGTGCCGATATCCCCGCCGCAGCCGGAGCCGCCCGCACGCTTGGGATCGACGCGCCAGCTAGCTTGTTGTTGGCCTGTGGCTTCCAGTTTGGACGCGAGCCAGCCCTGAATGTAATAACTATCCACCCAGCGGACGTCTCCCAACAAACCACTCTCGACAATGTAGCGGCTGAAGCGGGTGGTCCAGTGACCGAGGTAGGTGTGAGCCACCGCGAAGGGTACCCCGAGTTCGCGGGAGGTTTTCACCAGTTCGTTGGCCTCCTCGAGATTGAGACAAAGCGGCTTTTCGCAGAACACCGCGATGCCGGCCTTCATCGCCTTCATTGCTGGATCGAAGTGCACGAAGTTGGGCGTGACGATAAGAATGTAGTCGAGCTTCTCGTCGTCGGGCAAGGTCGCGTTGGCGGCGATCATCTCATCGTAGGACGCATAGCCCTTGATCGGGTAGGCCCAGTTGGCAGCTTCCTCGAGGGCGATGGCAGGATCTGGGAAAAGCGCTCCGGCGACGACACGGCGGGTGCCGTCCATGTGAATCGCTTTCTGATGAGGGTTGACGATGAAGGCTCCCTTCCCTCCTCCGACTAGACCAATGTTGAGTGGTTTGTTAGACATGATGATTTTGGTTTTATGTTTCGGTTTGTAAAAATGCTTATTTACCCAGCCACTCGCCGAAGTTACGAAACTTCGCATAACGTTCTTTCAGGAGTTGTTCGGTAGGCAGGGCCGTAAGCGTAGCAATGTGCGAAAGAACTTTGTCGCGAAAAGCGTCCGCGGTGGCTTGGTGATCGTGATGGGCTCCACCGGTAGGCTCGGTGATGACGTCATCGATCAGACCAAGTTTCATGAGATCCGGCGCGACAAGTTTCATCGCCTCCGCCGCCTCTGGGGCGTGTTTGCGGTGTTTCCAGAGGATTGCAGCGCAGCCTTCCGGACTGATCACGGAGTAGTAGGCATTTTCCATCATGATCACACGATCGGCCACGCCGATGCCCAAGGCACCACCTGATCCGCCCTCGCCTAACACAATGGCGATCACAGGTACTTTCAGAAGCATCATTTCACGGAGATTGTAGGCGATGGCTTCTGCGATGTTACGCTCCTCTGCACCGATGCCAGGAAACGCGCCGGGCGTGTCGATCATGGTGATGACGGGCAGACCAAATTTCTCTGCGAGTTTCATCAAGCGCATCGCCTTGCGATAGCCTTCCGGGTGGGCACTGCCAAAGTTACGTTTGAGATTCTCCTTAGTGTCTCGCCCCTTCTGATGACCGACGATCACGACCCTCTGACCGCCGATGCGAGCGAATCCGCCCGGCATGGATGCATCATCGCCGATGTGTCTGTCTCCGTGGAGTTCGGAAAAATCAGTGAATGCGAGTGACACGTAATCGAGCATGAAGGGGCGGTTCGTGTGACGAGCGATTTGGACGCGTTGCCATGGAGTGAGGTTCTTATAGATCTCAGCACGCGTCTCTGCGAGCTTCACTTCCATCATCGAGATTTCGGCGGTCATGTCGATGTTTTGAGCAGATGCCCTCACGCGGAGTTTTTCAAGCTCGCGCTCGAGATCCGCGGCTGGCTTTTCAAATTCTAGGAGCTGCATAGTTCGTGGATCGAAGAATCGGGATATGGGCGGCAAGATGCAAGGCTGGAGATCATTTCATGCCGCGAGCATGGTCTGGTTCCGTTCGGCCAACCTCAGCGGATTTCAACTTCATTGCCCACACGAGTGAGCAGGCTGACTTCCTCCATGTCCTGAGGAAGCAAAACGACGCCACCGCGCGTATGCTCATCCGTTTCCTCTGCACCACGAATTTGTAAAGAGGGCTTTTCGAGCTGAATCACTTTTTGGGCTCCGCGATAGTCTTTGGATTGAGGCGGGACTTGGCGACCTTCTGATTCCGCGAACTTGGATTTAATTTTGGTTTTACCAACCGCTAGACTTCCCGAGACGTTCAAGTGAATAATTGGGTATTCACGAATGAAACGTGGTCCATTCCAGACAGAAAGCGCTTTGCGCTTCGGTTCGATGAGCAACAGAAAATCTAACGGTAACACAATAAGTTCTTGGCCCGGAATAATATTTTTCAACTCCATCATACCGTTGAGATGCATCATCAAATCTAAAGTGGTATGATATTGTGCGGCGATACCGAGGTAGGAATCTCCGCGTTTGACGACGTGGCATTTTTTACCTTCCTCGTGTGAGGCAGAGAGAATTTCATCGAGGCCCATCTCCCCAACGATCCTCCGGGCGACAGGTGCCGCAGGAGAAGATGGAAAGACGTTAACGATAGCAGTTAGTTTTTCACGCGCTTCATTGATTTTCCCGAGCGCAAGAAGCTCGTGCGCTTTTTGGAATGCTTTCTCTCCTGGATCGATTTCTGGCAGGCTTGCCGTGTCGAGCATCTTCACGAACTCGGCGTCGGCTTGTTTACCTGCAATCTCAGCAGGATTTGGAACCAACTTTTCAAATATGCCACCAAGCGGCTTCACGGTGATGTGATAGGCCAGCATGCTCGTGAATGCCATCACTGCTAGAACTGTCAAACCAGCGAAGAGTTTGAAAAACGTCCAGAGGCTCATGATAGTATCGAAAAATCTTAAATGAGACCTCGGCGCTTAAAATCAAAAGCATTAATCTCGTGTGAGCGGAGGATCATTTCAAAAGAAAACTTTAAAATGCAAATTTCCCATGCGTCATCCACCCCTTCAATGATTGCGCGGGAAGGGTTGCCGCTGCGGCGGATATCGTCCATCACCCGTTCACGCACCGAGTCCAGGGTGTCGTGAATGATTTCCTCATGCACTTGCCCCCGCTTAAATTGGAAACCGTATTGAAGAAACGCGAGGTCCTTGCCCTCGTCACGGAGCTTAGAAACAAGTTTATCAAAACGAGCCCTAGCAGATGAATCAAATCCTTCTAACTCCACTTCATTGTATGCAGTAGGGCGGAGGATTCTCGGGCGCATCGCCTCCACCTCGCCGGTACGAATTCTCACTTCCCCAGAACGATCCATTAATTCGCTGATCAATTGAAATTCAAAGCGAGTTTCCCCGAACGTGTCGATTCTACGATCAGGCTCTCGGAGGACTTTAGTCGTCTCGAGTGCGTAGTGAATGTCGTCTTGCGAATGCATTGAGTCAGAGTGTGACCTATATCGGATAGAATGCAAAGAAAAGAGCGGATCCCTTGTCGGTACCCGCTCTTTCGACAAGCATTTGCCTGATTAAAATTATGCCTGTTGGCTGGTGATGTAAGCGACAACGTCACCCACCGCCTGAAGTTTTTCTGCTTCCTCGTCTGGAACTTCGATATTGAATTCCTCTTCAAAGGCCATGACCAGTTCGACCGTGTCGAGCGAATCCGCTCCTAAGTCTTCGACAAACTTGGCTTCGGTGGTGACTTGGTCGGCATTGACGCCGAGTTGATCTACGATGATGTCCTTTACACGGGCTTCGATACTTTTATCTGACATGAGTTGCTGTTTGTTGAGTGATGAGGTTGGAAGTGGTTATCGCGTACAGTACCGACTTGGCAATCTCGAAAACGAATCCAACGTCGAAAAGCACACATTTCTCGAAAATCAATCGCTGGAAGATTTCTGATTGCTGGCGGACTCGCTCGATGAAAACGGAATGTACTCGATGACCTCACCGCTAAAATTTGCTCGAATTCGCTTCATGAGTCGCTCGGCAGGTTGGTCATTTTCGGATCTGAAGCCGCCGTAAGTCAGACCATCGATTCGGATACGCCCCTGCCCGCTTTCACCCTCGTAGTCGGCGAAAGCCAATCCCTTGGTTTCCCACTTACGGAGATCGAGAACCTTCAAGTCAGAAAAAGGAATCCGCCTCCCTTGCGAACTGGTGATCGCTTGGTCATCCACCGAGATCGAGCGCATTAGGGTGCGCAGCAGAATAAATCCAGCGATCCCGACGAGGCCCGCGCAAACTCCACCAACAATCCATTGCTCTCTAATTTTTTGAGCTTCGTAGGGTTCTTCTGGAGGCGAGGCGTTTAGCCCGTTCTCCTTGGTGTATTCACGCCAAAGAATATTCCACTGCAATGACTTCATTTTATCAAAATCATGAAGAACCGCAGGCCACGGCATTGGCAATTTGAGCGAAGCCGGCAAAATTGACGGGTCTTTTGGAAAGGCTACATATTGTTTTACCGCGTAAGACTCCCACTCATTCGGCGTGAGCGATCCACTCGAGTTCATCTTTGCAAATTGATCGTTTGCGTTCTCAAACGTTTTATTCAGATAAAAATTCTCGTTCTTTTTCCGATAGCCCGTTGACCCGTCGATGTAAAAAAGCACCGAAAAAACCCCGAACAAGAGAACCATCACCGAGGCGCGAAAAATGAACCAAGTGGTCGGCTTGCAGATGATGGGAGAATCTAATGTCATTGATTTCAAATAGAGACAATCTTACCACTTTAACATTTGCAAGCCGCAAGCAGACAATTTGAGCCAATTCCGATCAATTCTGACTTGTCGTTCGCGTGTCGCTCGTTTAGGACACCGATGCTATGCCAATTGCTACACCTGCGCAGTACCGCGCGATGCTGGACGCCGCCCAAAAGGGTGGCTACGCCTATCCCGCCATCAATGTCACCTCCTTGCCCACCATCAACGGTGCGCTGCGGGCGTTTTCCGAAGCGAAATCTGATGGAATCATTCAAATTTCCACCGGTGGCGGCGAGTTTGCCTCTGGCACCGCGGTGAAGGACGCAGCCTTCGGGGCCATCGTGCTTGCCGAGGCCTGCCACCTACTCGCGGAAAAGCACAACGTGCTCATCGCCCTTCACACTGACCACTGCCATCCAAGCAAGGTCGACGGCTTCCTCAAGCCTCTGCTAGAAGCATCTCGCAAGCGTATCGCTGCAGGAAAAGGCCCGCTGTTTCAATCTCATATGTTTGACGGCTCAGTGGTCGAGTTGAGCGAAAACCTAACCCTTTCGAAAGCACTACTCAAGGAGTGCGCCGAACTCGACATCATTCTAGAAGTCGAAGCTGGATGCGTCGGCGGTGAAGAGGACGGCCACGATACCTCAGGTCTTCCAATCGAGAAACTCTACACCACGCCCGAAGACATGGTGGAAGTTTATGAAGCGCTTCAACCGATCGGGCGGTTCCTTTTTGCTGCCACTTTCGGCAACGTTCACGGTGCCTACAAACCTGGCTCGGTGAAGCTGTTACCTACCATCCTCCGCGATGGCCAAAAAGCCGTCACCGACAAACACGGTGCAAGTGCAGAAATGGATTTGGTATTCCACGGCGGCTCGGGTTCCGCCCTCTCGGAAATCCGCGAAACTCTCGACTACGGCGTCGTTAAAATGAACATCGACACCGACACGCAATACGCGTTCACGCGCCCAATCGTCACTCACATGTGCCAAAACATCGAAGGCGTCCTCAAAATCGATGGCGAAGTCGGCGACAAAAAACACTACGACCCACGCTCCTACCTGAAGAAGGGCGAACTCGGTCTCTGCGAACGAATGAAAACCGCGTGCGATGACCTTCGTTCCACCGGCCAGACGATCTTCGGAAAAGTCTAATTGATTAATTCAAGCGGTTTAGGATTTCATCCTGAACCGCTTTTTTATGAAATCTAACAATACAGCGTCCACCGACGTCTTTTCATGACCACTAAAAAAACTCCACAAGAACATCCACTGGCGAACATCTTGATCAATGTGATCATCCCAGTGCTGATTCTAAGCTATCTTAGCAAAGATCCCGAACTGCAAGAAAAGTTGGGTAAAGTCGCCAAGCCATGGCATGTAGGCCCCATTAAAGCGATGATCCTCGCCTTGGTCTTACCGTTCGGATACGGTGTTTGGCATTACATCAAGACGCGTAAGGGAAATTTCTTTTCCGCTCTCGGACTGGCCTCAGTGGTACTTTCCGGAGGCCTAACCATTTACCTTTGGAATCAAGACGGAACTGTGAAACCCAATGCGGGAATCCTCTTTGGTGTCAAAGAAGCATTGATTCCTTTCATTCTCGGAATCGCTATTCTAACATCATACCGCTCCACAACGCCATTGATTCGCGTCTTTCTCTACAACGACACGATCTTTGACATCCCTAAAATCGAAAAGCGTGTCACCGAAATTTCCGGTCAGGCCGACTATGACCGGATTCTTCTTGGTGCGACCCGCCTCTTTGCCGCCTCTTTTTTTCTCAGTTCGATCATGAACCTTGGATTGGCTCAGTGGTTCTTCCACGGCTTCGACACAACCGCCATCAATGCGTTAGAAAATTATAACTCCATCGTTGCTAAGGTCACAGGGTGGGGATTTGCAGTTATCGGTGTACCGATTTTGATTTTCCTGTTTTTCACGCTTCGGAGCCTTTTAAGAGGACTGGGAAAACTAACAGGATACAATGACGACGAGCTGATGCTTCCTCGTTGAACGAACTCACACCGTGATTCAATTCACGAGGAAAAAACTGATAGACTAGTCCACTAGATTGTCGACACGTTGCGCTAGGGCGATGTCGAGCTCAGTTAATCCACCCACATCCGCAGTAGTAAGCTTAAGAGACACCTTGGTGTGCTTGATCGTGATGTCAGGGTGATGCTGAGCCTCTTCGGCAATTTCAGCGAGGTCATTCACGAAATCAATCGCCTCCATGAATTCTTCAAACTCAATGGTACGAGTGATCGCTTTTTTTTCATAGTCCCACTCAGGGCATTTTTTTAATGCTCCGGTGAGATCATCGTCTTCTAGAAGTTCTGACATAATTTAATCGGGGAAACGCTCGGGCAAAGATTGCAGCGACCGATTCAAGGTTGGCAAGCCTGTTTCATGTCTCGTTGAAAATGATCTCGCGCATCATTGCCATTCTCATGATTGTCTTATAAACTCTAAACGTGATTATAAAATTAACCCCACTACTCACTTCCTTCATTCTCGTGGCGTGCGTCCCTGCGACTCCTCAATCTCGCATTGCGAAATTCCCGGAAAAATTCGCCAATCTGAGCAAAAAAGAACAATCCCTCGTCCAACAGGGACAAATCGCCGCCGGCATGCCACGAGACGCGGTGATGTTGGCATGGGGATTTCCTAGCCGATGCCTCGAAGGCTCGCAGAATTCAAAAATGACAGAGCGCTGGGACTACTCCACCGACGTCCCAGTCTACAACTTTGGCTATCCCTACGGGGCCTACGGTTACGGTCGCGTCCGATACGGTCCGAACTATCCAAACTACCCAGACTATGGGCTAAATATGACGCCAGAAATCGCATACATCCCCAGTCGCGTGGCCTCGGTCTGGTTTATCGAGCAACGCGTCGATGCCTGGGAGCGCGTTCGTTGAGCTTCGCACACAGGTTGCTTGCAATTTTTCTTGCGATCGCGATTCTCAAACCAGATCAATGCAGATCAATTCCAAATGAATTTAAAATCATATCTTATCCTCGCAGCGGCAGTCTCCACGGCGATTGTTCTTCCTTCCTGCTCCAATTCATCATCCAGCGGTGGCGGACTCGCAGCCTATCAGTCCTACGACCGCCCGACGAAAATTCCTAGCAATCCTAACAGCGTAAAAGTCAAAGTCTCGCTCAGTAAGCAACGCGTCTATGTTATTGAAGGATCGGAGATTCTCCTTGCGATGCCCGTATCGGTTGGTGCGCCCGGTACATCCACACCAACCGGCAACTTTACAATTTTCAACAAGGAGCACAAACACCGCGCCAACACCCATGGATACGCATATAATGGTAACCAAGTGAAACAAACCTTTCTTGCCCAACGTCCACCGGGTTGGTCATTCAAAGGCACCCCGATGCCTTACTGGTGTGAGTTTTCACCGAACTACGGTTTCCACACCGGTTGGATCAAGCATCATCCGTGCACGCACGGTTGCGTCCGAATGCATGAAAATCTATCCCCTAAATTCTTCCGCCTCGTGAAGGTGGGTACCCCTGTAAATATCGCCTATTCTCAACCAGAAGACGCTACTGTAGGAAATATTCCACTTCCTCCAGACTCTGGTCCGCTGCCAGATTACGCGGGCTCCATGTACGTTGGCGATGGATATTTCACCCAGCATAAGACGCCTAAATTCGATTGATTCCTATCGAAGCGCTGACATATATCTTGAATTCAAGGCCCCGTCTCGCAGCGGGGCTTTTGATTTATCCGATTAATAAGCGGCCAGCCAGGGTGACTAGGATGATACTAAAAATTAGATCAATCCATCTAGCAGCGCGTTCGTACCAACGTCTAATTGGCATCCATTGCAACAAGCAAACCCACAAAATCCAAAGCCCGGCGCCCTGTATGACGATGATGCTCACCAATGCAAATGGCCACCACTCTGGATGTGCTCCATGGAGAAATGGCGCGCATACCGCAGCGAGTAATAGTACCACTTTCAAATTGGATAGATTACAGATAAGACCGCGAAAAAAGGGTCTCTGCGGCGCAATCTCTTCGCATGGCTCCCATGTCACCGCGGCTGACTTGCTAGCAATCACCGTAACGAAGATCCGAAACGCCATCCACAACAAATAACCCGCCGCGAGCCAACAAAGCGCTAGACGCACAACGGGAGTCCGCTCAACCAACACCGCAAATCCAGCCACGGCCAGCGTCGCTTGCACCGCGAGACCCGTGGCGATGCCGAGTGCCATTTCCCGACCCGCTACCGCTCCCTCCTTAATCGCTGTGCGAGTCAGCAATAACATGTCAGGTCCCGGGCTGATTTGACCAAGCATCATGATCCCAGAAAATCCGACTAGCTCGAACACCTCTTTCATTCCTCGCCACGCTCCATCTTCACCGCCAAGACGTAGCCCAGCACCGCCTTTTCATCGACACGCTCCAACCCCGCATGACCGATCATTTTCGGCACGACTGTCTGCCACTCGTCGATATCCAAGTCCTGCGGAAGTTTGTATCGATGGCATTGTCCGCATTGCAGCATGTAAACCTCATGCCCACGCTGGAGCTCAGAAAGAGGCTTTCCAGACTTTTTTGCCATCGCCGCGGAAGGATTCGGCACCTCAATAATTCCACCCTCGGCTGGATCACCCCCCGCCTCCATGTCGCCCAAAGTGGGTGCAGGCCCGGACTCCACACAGGAAACCAACCCGAAAAATGAAAGGGCCGCGACTGTCTTTAAAAGCCTAGTTTGCACCCGACCATATTAACCTTCCCATACCCGCCAACTCAATCACCAAATCAACCCGCAATCTCGAAGTGATCGATTTTGACAAATCCATCAATCATCCTAGTCTCCGCCCCGTTCCAATCCACCGGACAAATTTTCCGATATTTTTCAACGATCCATTCATGAACACACTTCGCACCTTCACTACGGGTTACGGCACTCAGGGAAATTTCTATTCGCTACCCGCGCTCGCCGAACAAGGATTCCCCAATCTTGCACGTCTCCCCATTTCTATCAGAATCGTTCTCGAATCTCTGCTACGCAATCATGATGG
>Ga0209190_1001133_pt1 | contig 18819 bp, 15 predicted proteins | sample M_140205_XF_Meta_FD_187315 | JGI IMG/M metagenome (GOLD analysis project Ga0209190, IMG submission 187315) | Freshwater microbial communities from Lake Montjoie, Canada to study carbon cycling - M_140205_XF_MetaG (SPAdes) (version 2) | ecosystem: Environmental > Aquatic > Freshwater > Lake... | reverse complement strand
CGTTGGGTGAAATGTTCAATAAACTGACAACATTAGGAATAAAAGTACCTGATGGTTTTGCTGTGACTTCAAATGCTTATAGAAAATTCCTTTCTGAAAATAAAATTGAGGATACATTGAAGAAATTACTTGACAGCATAAATAAGGAAACACTATCAAATCTTCCCAACATAGCTAGCCAATGCCGACAACTTATTACTGAGGCAAAGCTACCAGTAGCAATCAAGAAGGATATTATAGATGCGCAGGAGCATATACAGCTTCTAAACATGGTATCATAGGGCTTACCAAAACAGCAGCACTAGAATGCGCACATCATAACATCAGGATAAATGCAGTTTGTCCGGGTATTATAAAAACTCCAATGATTGAAAGAGCAACGCAACACAACAAAGAAGCCGAAGAACAATATGCACAGGCTGAACCAATTGGCAGATTAGGAACAGCGCAAGAAGTAGCCAATGCTGTTATTTGGTTATGCTCAGAGGAATCTTCCTTTGTAACAGGACATCCAATGGTAATAGATGGAGGCTGGGTAGCACAATAAATAGAATTTTCTATAGTCTATATTATTCTCTTCCTAATTTTTTCTCTACCAGTATATAACTACTTACCATGCCTTTTCCTTTAAGTTCAATCATCCCCTGCTCTTCGAAAATATAATCATCCGACAATCTAATCTTTACAGCTTCAGTAACATGAATGCGTCCAGGCTGTCCGGCTGATTCCATTCTGCTGGCGGTGTTCACCACATCACCCCAAAGGTCATAACTATATTTTTGTTTTCCCACAATACCTGCAACAACAGTTCCAGTATGCATTCCTATTCTCACTTTAATATCTAATCCATTTTCAACATTGTAAGCTGCTATGCTTTTGAGGGCCTGGATAGCGAAATCAGCAACCTGCTGGCAATGGGTAGGACTTCTATCAGGCACACCCCCAACAACCATATAACAATCACCAATTGTTTTAATTTTTTCAAGTCGGAAAGTTTGAGAAAGTTCGTCGAATCTACCAAAGATATCATTCAACATATTTACTAGCTGACGAGGTGGAAGTTGTTTGGATATAGCAGTAAATCCAACGATATCTGCAAAAAGCACTGTAACCTCGGGAAAAGTTTCTGCAATATTTGATTCTCCTTTTTTCAGTCGATCTGCGATTAAAACAGGCAATATATTATTCAATAATTTTTCAGAATGATTTTTTTGTTCTTCAAGTTTTTCAGCATAGGAATTAGCTTCGGTTGTATTGTGTTCTGCATCAACAATGGCTCCAGAAAGTTTATCTGTCATCAAATTAATAGCCTTAGCTAAAACGCCTATTTCATCATTTGAGTTGAAAGATATTCTAGTTTGCAAATCTCCCTCAGTGATTCTATTTACATTTTGCAATAAGGCCCTTCCATGAATTACAAGTTTTTTATAAATTAAGAATGCAAAAAATAAAAATGAAATAAAAATTAAAATAGAATCAATAAGCAGATAATTTAATATCGTTTCAAATTGGGCATTGAGGCTTAATAATTCATTTTTGGTACGTTTATCAAGTAATAATAAAAATTGTCCAATAGGCTGCATAATAGCGGCCTTGTCGTGATGGTATTCTTGACTATGTAACATCTCAATTGCCTTAAGATGAGCTTCAGTAAAATTTGATTCACTATCATTTTTATTGATATTGTCAACTATAGAAATAGCCTGATCTTCCATTGATACAAGCTGATTTGATAAACTTTGAGCATCTTTCAATAAGCCAAACTCTTTCAAAGTAAACCCTGCATCTTCCATTTCCTGATCAAGAGAGACCGCAGTACCAATTTTAACAGGAGGCGGAAGAATGCTACCGGCTAGTAAATGCCAATAAACGGGATCATAATTTGCAGGCTTAGGCATTTTACCACTTCTAATATCAAGAACATCCTGAAAATAATTCTTATACCTGATATCTTTTGTTACTACATAAGTTCTGGCAAATCTTGTAAGTAATTCAGAGGAATTAAGTAAATCTTCAGCGAGTTGATAAGATTTAAATCTTCTTTCTTGGGAAGCTTCAACTTCTTTTTCTTTTTTGCTTAAAAAAATGGAAGCAATCACTACTATTACAATTAATGGTATTATGATGCAAATAAATAACTGTAATAATCTTTTTATTGTCATGATTGAATTTATTTATCCATTATAGGATATTATAATGGCTAGAAAAAGTGAAAGTTAAGCCCTAAATATAGAAATCGAAAAGATTACGATAAAGTAATTTCTACATAGTCAAAAAAGTAATTTAAAGATAAAAATGATTGTGAGCTAAAAAGGATGAGATTTTTAAAGTTTATTTAATTAAATATTTATAATTATTAGAGGCTGTAAAAATACTGATAGGGTAAAAGTGAAAAAATTAACTAGACACTTAATTAATTGACAATCAAATATTTAATAGAATTTATTGATTTGATTTTTGAATTTCGTTACTCAAATCCTTTTCAATACTTTTGCCATCCAATTTGGATTGGAAAATAAAACTTGTATATGCTCATAATAAGGTTGAGCGTTTCTACAGTTTACCATAAATAAACTACTACAAGTGAATGCATAGCAGGGCATGGCCTTGCATTCATTTGTGTGTTAACAACATATCATTGAACACACGTATTTACATAAAAAAACAAAATGAATTTGATGTAAAAACTGATGCGCTTCAGTCTGAGCTTGCCCAGATAGGTATAAATGCACAAATAAAAGTTTATTCATCTTATGATATATTTAATACTTCTGAAGAGGAGCTAAAAATTATTATACCCTCAGTCTTTTCTGATCCAGTAATTGAAGAGTGCCTATTTCAACTTCCCCAACACGATCAAGTAATTGCAATAGAGTATTTACCTGGGCAATTCGATTTAAGAGCAGATGCAGCTATGCAATGCTGTCAATTACTACTTGAACATAATAATATTATTATTCAAACCTCTCAACTAATTGGCTTAAATAATATTAAGAAGACTGATATCCCTGTTATCAAAAATTATTTAATAAATCTAGTAGACTCGAGAGAAAAGGATTTAAATGTACTGAAACAACCAGAGATAGATGCTCCATCAGCAGTTTTAGTAATTGCAGATTTTATTAAACAAGACAAAAATGAATTAGAATTTTTCTTGTCAGAAAATAAATTATCAATAGATATTGAGGATATTATTTGCATTCAAAATTATTTTATAAATGAAAATAGAAATCCTACTATTACAGAAATAAAAGCCCTAGACACTTATTGGAGTGATCACTGCAGACATACTACCTTTCTGACTCATCTTAATAATATCAAGTTTGAAGGATCTTATAAAGATGAGATGAAAAATACTTTTGATAAATATTTATTAATTAAAAAAGAAATTAGGAAAGGCAACACTCCGATAACTTTAATGGAATTGGGCACCTTACTACCAAAATATTTTGTATCAAAAAATAAGTTAGCAGCATATCATCATTCAAGAGAAAATAATGCAGCTACCATAGAAATAGATGTAGATGTTGATGGCGAAAATGAAAAATGGCTACTCCTATTTAAAAATGAAACCCACAACCACCCCACCGAAATAGAGCCTTTTGGCGGAGCGGCAACCTGTATTGGAGGAGCAATTAGGGACCCTTTAAGTGGCAGGGCATTTGTTTATCAAGCCATGAGAATCAGCGGGGCAGGTAACCCCATTGAGCCAATAAATGAAACTATTTCATCAAAACTATCACAGCAAAAAATATCAAAAGAAGCTGCCTTAGGTTATAGTTCTTATGGCAATCAAATTGGTTTAGCTACTTCATTGGTTGCAGAAATATTTCATGAAGGATATAAAGCAAAAAGATTTGAGTGTGGATTTGTAATAGCGGCAGTTAAAAAAAATAATGTAAAAGAAGAAGATCCTATACCCGGAGATATGGTATTATTAATTGGAGGAGATACTGGCAGAGATGGTATTGGAGGTGCTTCAGGTTCATCAAAACAACATAATGAAACTTCAATTGCAACCATGCAATCTGAAGTTCAAAAGGGAAATGCAATTACAGAAAGAAAAATTCAAAAACTATTTAAAAGGCCTGAAGTTATTTCGCTTATAAAAAAAAGTAACGATTTTGGCGCAGGTGGGGTTTGTGTAGCTATTGGAGAAATTGCAGATAGTATTGAAATTAACTTAAATAAAGTTCCTTTAAAATATGAAGGACTAAATGGAACAGAAATTGCACTTTCAGAATCCCAAGAAAGAATGGCTGTTGTGGTTAGAAAGGAAGATGCTTCATTATTTATTAATTATGCAAATGAAGAAAGTGTAAATGCTACGCATATAGCAACAGTGACCGATGATGGAGTTTTACGAATGAAATGGAATGACCTAGAGATTGTTTCCTTAAAGAGATCATTCCTTCATACTAATGGCGCACCAAGAAATAATGATGTTACTGCCATAGCAAATGAAGCTTTTCAATTAAATCAACAAGCTTTTAGTAAGAAAGAATTCTTAAAAGCACTATCATCTAAAGAAGTAGCTTCTCAAAAGGGCATGGTTGAACATTTTGATAGTACTGTTTATGGCAATACATACTTTATGCCTTTTGGAGGCAAGTATCAATTAAGTCCTTCAGATGTATCTGCTCATTTTATTTGCGACGAAACCTATACTACTAATACAGTCAGTATGGCTTCTTGGGGTTACCACCCTAAGTTCACAGAAGCTAATCAATACCTAGGCGGAATCTATGCAATTATCGAATCGATAAGCAAAATAGTTGCTGCAGGGGGAAATTATTCATCATGCTATTTAAGCTTTCAGGAATATTTTGAAAAATTAGGAAAAGAAGCCTCTACATGGGGCAAGCCATTTACTGCATTATTAGGCGCATTTGAAGCCCAATATAATTTAGACATAGCAGCTATTGGAGGAAAAGACAGTATGAGTGGAAGTTTTAAAAATATCCATGTGCCCCCCACTTTTATAAGTTTTGCTATTACAACACAAAAAGCAGATAATATTATTTCAACTGAATTAAAGTCTAACAATAGCTATATCTATCTTTTTGAACTTCCTATCAACAAGAAGAAAATTCCAGAATGGCAACAACTAAAGGAAGGATGGAATACTATTTACTCCCTAATCAATGCAAAAATAATAATAAGCGCAAAAAATGTAAAAGATGGAGGGATTGCAGCTTGTATTGCTCAAATGAGTTTCGGAAATAAAATTGGGGTAACAATAAATACAGTTATCGATTTGCTTGATTTAAAAATAGGAAGTATTATTATTGAATCTACCACTGAATTAGACAAATATTTTTTATTGATAGGAAAAACTAACAAAAGCAATCAACTCATTTTTAATGGAATAAGCATTTCGATTGAAGAAGCAATAGAACAGTGGACGAGTACATTTTCAAAACTATTTCCAATTTCAACAAATACAATTGAAAAAAATATTCTTCCAATAAATATACAATCTAAATTAATTAAGAACATAGGTTTTGGCAAGCCCAATGTATTTATACCTATTTTTCCAGGTACTAACTGCGAGTATGAAACTGCAGATGCCTTTACTAAAGAAGATGGTAATGTAAATACACTAGTATTTAACAACCATAACAAAGAGACTTCAGCAAAATCTATTGTTTCTTTTTGCAAACAGATTGATCAAACACAGATACTTGTTTTCAGTGGGGGCTTCAGCTGTGGAGACGAGCCCGATGGTTCTGCAAAATATATTGTAAATGTTTTGAAGAATAAAAATATTCAACAGAGCGTTCATCAACTCATTGAAAGAGGCGGATTGATACTCGGAATATGCAATGGATTTCAAGCATTAATAAAATCTGGATTATTGCCCTATGCTGAAATAAAAGATTTAGACTCTTTTGCCCCCACATTATTACATAATCAAATAGGAAGACATGTTTCGCAAATGGTAAAAGTAAAAGTTGTGAATGATAATTCTCCTTGGTTGCAAGGTATGTACAACAAGGAATTTATTATACCCGTATCTCACGGAGAAGGTAGATTTTATTCATGCGAAAGTACATTAGATCAATTAATTGAACAGAGGCAAATTGCAACTCAATATGTTAATCACAATGGTGAACCTTCAAACATATTTCCACATAATCCTAATGGAAGCATTTGTGCAATAGAAGGATTGATTAGTAGCAATGGCAATATTTTTGGAAGAATGGGACATCCAGAAAGAGCAAAAGAAGGAAGATTAAAAAATATTCCAGATGTTTATTACCATAATATTTTTAAAAACGGAGTAAGCTACTTTAATTAAATAAAAAATAATAATATGGCATATAAAAAATTAGAGCTACTTTATGAAGGAAAAGCAAAACAAGTATTTGCAACAGATGATCCAAAATATATTATTATTCATTTTAAAGATGATGCAACTGCATTTAATGCACAGAAAAAAGGAAGTATCCAAGATAAAGGATTGCTAAATAATGAAATCACAAGTATCATTTTTCAATTTTTAGAAAAGAAAGGGATTAAAACTCATTTTATTGAGAAGCTAAATGAAAGAGAACAACTCTGCAAAAAAGTAAATATCATTCCTCTTGAAATAATTACAAGAAATGTAATAGCCGGAAGTACTGCAAGAATACTTGGAATTGAAGAAGGGACAAAAATTTTAAACACTATCTATGAAATATGTTACAAAAAAGATGAACTAGGCGATCCTTTAATTAATGAACACCATGCTGTGGCAATTGGAGCTGCATCCTATGAAGAATTAAAGTATATTTTTTCTATAACTGAAAAAATTAACAAGATACTGAAAGATCTCTTTTTAGAGGAAAATATTATACTAATAGATTTTAAAATCGAATTTGGTAGAGATCTTGATGGCAACATCATTCTTGCAGATGAAATAAGCCCTGATACCTGCAGATTGTGGGACAAAAACACGCTCAAGAAATTAGATAAAGACAGATTCAGAAGAGATTTAGGCGATGTAAGGGAGGCCTACATAGAAATATTACAACGACTAAAAAAAGAAACTACATGATTTCAGACAAAATGAGTGAAGAGTGTGGCGTATTTGGAGTATATGCTAAAAATAAAATTGACACCTTTTCTTTAATGCAGTTTGGCTTAATTGCACTTCAACACCGAGGTCAAGAAGCTTGCGGAATTTCATTTCTTACAAACCGGACAATATATTCTTTTAAAAAAGAAGGACTGGTTATTGAAGCATTTGCATCAATTGAAAATCCTCCTCTATACCAAGGTAATGCAGCAATTGGACATACAAGGTATAGTACAACAGGTGGACAAAGTAAAAGAAATATACAACCTCTCTATACAAAAAATAAAGAAGGGAAAGTTTTTATATCTCTTGCACACAATGGCAACCTTGTAAATAGTAAGACGCTAAGAGAAAAATTAGAATCGGAAGGGTTAGAGTTTGTATCTAATAACTCAGATACCGAAGTGATGCTGCGTATTATTGAAAAGCACTTTCATCAGGGTATAGAAATTGCTATCAAGGAATTATTTGATCAAGTAAAAGGCGCTTTCAGTTGTGTATTATTAACACAAGAAAATCTTATTGCCTTTAGAGATGCAAATGGTATTAGACCGCTTTCAATAGGTATTACTGCCGACGAAACTTATGTTGTAAGCAGCGAGACATGTGGACTTGACGCCGTAGGTGCCGAATTTATAAGAGAGATTGAACCTGGCGAAATGATTGTGATTGATAACGGTGGTATTCATTCATTTGATATTAGTAAGAATAAGAAAAAAGCACTTTGCTCCTTTGAATATATTTATTTTTCTCGTCCTGATAGTATGATGGAAGGAGATAGTATTTATAAATTTAGAGAATTGACAGGAAAGAAATTGTGGGAACAAGAACAAATTGAAGCAGATGTTGTTATTGGAGTCCCCGACTCCGGAGTTCCTGCCGCAATAGGATATTCAAACGCATCGGGCATCCCTTTTAGGCCTATTCTACTTAAAAATAAATATTTAGGAAGATCATTTATAGCACCATCACAAGAAATGCGAGAAAAAACGGTGATGCTGAAATTAAATCCCATTGTAAGTGAAATCAAAGGGAAAAGAATAATAATAATGGATGATTCTATTGTGAGAGGAACTACAAGTAAAAGGTTGGTTAATATTTTTAAAAATGCAGGGGCTAAAGAAATCCATTTCATATCAGCATCCCCTCCTATTATAGCTCCCTGTTTTTTAGGGCTAGATACTCCCGAAAAAAAACATTTGATTGCTGCTAATATGTCGGAACAAGAAATAAAAGATTTTTTGGGTGTAAACAGCCTTACCTACCTGTCGATTGATAATTTACAAGCATTATTAAAAGAAGCCAACTACTGTTATGGATGTTTTACGGAGAAATATCCTGTAAATCGTATTGAAGAAGAAAAACAAAACATAAAGCTTCCCGCATAAAATAAATTAATTACTATGAGTACTTACAAAAATGCAGGTGTTGATAAAGAAGAAGGATATAAAACCGTTGATTTGATAAAACCATTTGTAAAAAAAACATACAATAAAAATGTATTAACAGAATTAGGTCAGTTTGGCGCTTTATACGAATTAGCAAAATACAATAATCCTGTTTTAGTATCCGGAACAGATGGCGTAGGCACAAAAATTAAAATCGCACTTGAGGTTAACAAACTAGATACAATTGGCATAGATTGTTTTGCAATGTGTGCCAATGATATTTCATGTCATGGAGCTAAACCCTTATTCTTTTTAGACTATTTAGCCTGCGGAAAGCTTGACGCAATTGAAGCATCTGAAATTATAAAAGGAATGGCTTTTGCATGCGAACAAACAGGAACTGCCCTTATTGGAGGAGAAACAGCAGAAATGCCCGGCATGTACAAAACAGGAGATTATGATATTGCAGGATTTTGTGTAGGAATAGTAGAAAAAGAAGATATTATAACCGGGGCAAATATCAACAATGGAGATGTTATTATAGGTATTGCATCAAGCGGTATACATAGTAATGGATTTTCTTTGGTACGGAAATTAATTCCAGATCTAGAAGAAATATTCAATAACGAACCAATATGGAAAACATTATTAACACCTACAGCTTTATACAGCCCTATTATTACAAAAATAGTAAACCATTATAAAATAAAAGGAATTGCCCATATTACTGGCGGAGGATTGTATGAAAATATTCCAAGAATCATTCCTAATGACCTATGTGCTTCTATTTATAAAAATAATATTCCTAAACAAGCAATATTTAATTTATTACAAGAGAAAGGCCAAATAGAAGAAATTGAAATGTATGGAACATTTAATATGGGAGTAGGCTTGGTAATAGTAGTTGAAAATGAAATTGCAGATAAAGTAATTGAACAAATAAAAATAATGAAACAAACTGCTTTTAAACTAGGAGAAATAATTATTGACAAAAAAAATAAAATAATAATCAATTAAGATAGATATACCTATTCCCTCCTCTTTTTTTAAATTTAATTCACAGAAAAAAAATAACACCTATGCACAAAGCGCTCATAAGCGTATATGATAAAACAGGTATCGAAGCCATTGCTTCATGTTTAATTAATCAAAATATCGAGATTCTAGCTACAGGAGGCTCTTTAATCTACTTGAAGAGCAAAAATATTCCCGTAACCGATGTGACAGATTATACCTTATTCCCTGAAATGCTTGACGGAAGAGTTAAAACGCTTCATCCTAAATTATTTGGAGGGATTTTATTTAAAAGAAAAGAAGCATCCCATTCAAAAACTATAAATGAACATGGAATAATTGCTATTGATTATGTAATTGTAAATCTTTACCCTTTTGTGAAGAAGCAACAAGAAAATTTATCTCATGATGACCTTATTGAGTTTATTGATATTGGAGGGCCATCATTACTAAGAGCTGCAGCTAAGAATTATATCGATGTGACAGTAATTACTGATATCAGCGATTACCAAAAAGTAATTGAGGAAATCAAAAAATCACAAAAAACAACACTTGAAACAAGAAAGAAATTAGCAGCTAAAGTATTTCAGCTCACATCCGCATATGATGCTTCAGTTGCAAGTTTTTTGAACGAAGATGAATTTCCTGAATACTATAATATAAGTTACCAATTAAAACAAATACTGAGATATGGCGAAAATCCACATCAACAAGCAGCAGTATATTCTGATGTAACTAAACAGCCCAATATCAACAACTGGCAACAAATACAGGGAAAAGAATTATCATACAATAATTATAGGGATATTCAATCGGCCTTACAAGTAGTTAACGAATTCACTGAACCTGTTTGTTGCGCAGTAAAACACAATACTCCTTGTGCTGTAGCCGCTGGTAAAAATGATGAAGACACTTATAAAAAAACATTTGCTGCTGACCCTGTTTCTATTTTTGGAGGGATTATTGCTTTTAATACAAAAGTTTCAAAAAATACAGCAGATTTATTAAATGAAATTTTTTTAGAAGTAATCATTGCCCCAGATTTTGAAAATGAAGCATTAGTGGCATTTTCTAAAAAGAAAAATTTAAGAGTCATCAAAATTCCATTATCTATAAGTACTACAAAAAATATCATATCAATAAACGGAGGCTTGTTGGTACAGAACAATGATGCAATTCGAAATTATAATATTGATTTTGTAACAGAAAATAAACCAACCGAAGATCAACTTTCACAATTAATATTTGCACAAAAAGTAGTTAAACATTGTACATCTAACGCCATTGCACTTGTAAATAATTTTATTACAGTTGGAATTGGAAGTGGTCAAACAAATAGAATACGTGCTGTTGAGCAAGCAATACAACAAGTGAAAGAAAAAAATATCAATCTATCCGAATGCATATTAGCTTCAGATGCTTTTTTCCCTTTTGATGATATTGTTAGACTATGTGCAAAAAATAATATTTCTGCCATTATTCAACCAGGAGGATCCATTAAAGACGGAGACTCAATAAAAGTCTGCAATGAACATAATATCTCAATGGTATTTACAGGCATCAGACACTTCAAGCATTAAAATAAAATGAAAATATTAATAATAGGAAGAGGTGCAAGAGAACATTGTTTAGCATGGAAATGCAAACAAAGTAACCTTGTTTCAGCAATATTTGTTGCCAAAGGCAATGATGCTATTGGTAATATTGCCTCTATAATTGATATTGACGAAAGTGATATAGAGGGATTATTAAACTTTGCTTTAAAACAAAAGATTAATTTAACTATAGTAGGTACAGAAACTCCTCTGGAAATTGGAATAGCAGATCTATTCATTTTAAATGGTCTTACAATATTTGCTCCTACTAAAAAGGCTGCTCAAATTGAAACCAGCAAAGACTTTGCAAAAAAAATGATGAAAAAAACTAATATTCCTACTGCATCTTATGAAACTTTTACAAATTTTGAATCCGCTAAATTATATGTAGAAAATAAGGGAGTCCCCATTGTAATAAAAAATGATGGATTGGCTGCAGGAAAAGGTGTAGTAGTTGCAATGCAAATGGCTGAGGCAATAGAAGCTTTACATGAATTTTTAAATAATGAGAAATTCGGAACCAAAAGAGTTGTCATTGAAGAGTATTTAGAAGGCGAAGAGTTCACATTAATGTGTCTAGTTCATAAAAATAGATTCATTGCTTTACCACCCTCTCAAGACCATAAAAGAGCTTTCGATAACGACCAAGGCCCAAATACTGGGGGCATGGGTGCTTATTGCGATGTACCTCAAATTAAATGTTATGAAGAAGCAATTGAAACCGTAATAAAGCCACTTATAGTCAAAATGAATGAGGAAGATATTTCATTTACTGGTTTCCTATATGCGGGGTTAATGCAAACAAAAAACGGATTGAAAGTAATAGAATTTAACGCGAGATTTGGCGATCCCGAGTGCGAAGTACTTTTACCTGTATTAGATTTTGATTTAGTAGCAACTATCATAAAATTGATGGACGAAACTATTGAATTTAGCGCTACTATAATTAACCAAGAAAAAAAATCATTGGGTGTAGTAATAGCCTCCAAGGGCTACCCAGAAAAAGCAGACACCGGCCATTCTATTGCATTTCCGGAAAATGATGAAATATTAGTATTTCATGCAGGCACTACTCTAAAGAATTTAAATTTTATTTCGAGTGGAGGAAGAGTTGCAGTGATAGTAGCAACTGATATTAAATTGGAAAAAGCAAGTGAAAAAGTATACAATTATATAGAATCAATGAAATTAAGCGAAAACTTTTATTATAGAAAAGATATTGGCAGCAGGGCCCTACATTATGATAATTGAGAAGAATAAATATCTTTTTTACGCTATGTGAAGTATTCAATTTTTAATACTAACTAATATTACTGAATTTTAGCAAACCACAAAGAAGCGAAAAAATAGAACTTTTAAGAGCCCCTACAAACGACTAAAGCACGGCAAACGCAAACATGGCAATTGTAAAGATTTCAGAGGGCTAATTCCCAACAGAGTATCTATTGAAAAGAGACCGAAAGTTGTGGATGAAAGAAAGCGCTTTGGAGATCTTTAAGGTGGTCTTGTCATGGGGAAAGGCCTTAAGTCGGCACTATTAATAACAACAGACAGGCCACACTAAAAACAACTATCAATTATTTCAAAGGGAAAGACCCAAAATATGTAATAAGAAATATCATAAGAAGAGCAAGAAAAATGCCCAAAATAAAAACAATAACCTTCGATAATGACCAAGCTTTTTCTATGCACGAAATCATAGCAAAAAAGCTAAATGGAAAAGTTTATTTTACGAGACCCTATACATCACAGGATAAAGTGACTATTGAAAACAGAAATGAAATTATTCGTATGTTCTTTTCTAAAAAAAGATTTTAATGCAATTTCTAAAGCAGAAATTAATAATAGACCAGTAAGAAAAATTAACTACTTATCTCCAAATGAAGTATTTTAACGATTCAAAGGTAGTGTTGCATTTATGGGTTAAACACAGCATATATTGAATACATATAAAATAGTTATATATGTATAGTTTTTTTTGATAATTGATTTTTCGATAAAAAAAGGTAAATAATTAAAAAAGTGTTACTAGATTTGACAACAATTGGAGTCCAGAAACCAATCAAACTGGGGAGTAACCGAAAATCCAAAAGAGTAGGAAAAACTTAAAACCTCATCAAATGGATCACTTAAAAATCGCGAGCGATAATTACGTGGCATTCACGTTTTTTATCGGCACAATGGCTATGATGGCTGCATCAGTTTTTTTCTTTTTTGAATTGAACAACACACCTCAAAAATGGAGAACTTCAGTTCTAGTATCAGGATTAATAACCTTCATTGCAGCAGTGCATTACTACTACATGAGGGGTTACAATCTTGAGACAGGAGATTCTCCTACCTTTTTCAGATATGTTGATTGGATACTTACTGTACCATTAATGTGTGTAGAGTTCTATCTTATCACCAAAAAAGCAGGTTCAAAAATCGGATTGCTTTGGAAATTGATTTTTGCTTCACTTGTAATGTTAATTACAGGTTATATCGGAGAAACCATCGATAGTAGTAATAGCGTTCTCTGGGGTGTTATTTCAGGTGCAGCTTATTTCTATATTGTTTATTTAGTATGGTTTGGCGAAGTTGCTAAATTATCTCAAAACGCTGGCCCACAAGTAGCAAAAGCTACAAAAATTTTAGGCTGGTTCGTTTTAGTTGGTTGGGCAATTTATCCTTTGGGATATATTCTTGGAACTCCAGGAGGATTATTCGGCATGCATTTAGTTAGTGATCAAGCTGCAGCAAGTCACGCTATGGATATAGTTTACAACATTGCCGACGCAATCAACAAAATAGGCTTTGGTTTAGTTATCTATTCATTAAGTAGAAATGAAGATTAATTTATCAATTTAAAAATAAAAAAAGGGTTCTTCAATTTATAGAAGAACCCTTTTTTTGTAATGTATAAATTGAAAAAATGTAAATGCACAGCCAATATACTAAAGTGGACTATCTATTTGCAGGTGCCGGTGCTTCTACAACACTACTTATTATGTATATGGAAAAGCAAGGGCTGTTGAAGGATAAAAAAATATTTATTTTAGATCAAGATGCCAAATATTACAATGACAAAACTTATTTTTTTTGGTCGGAAAAGAATGAAAAAATTGATACCCTCATTTATATTATTACTATTGTCATTACTGTTGTTGTTAATTTATAAAAACTCTCCCAATATATTTAACTGGATACAAATAACCATGTTCACAGTGGGAATGTTATTAGTAGGCATACCACATGGAGCCGTTGATCATTTGCTCGAGACAGGCAATATTGAAAGTCGTATCAAGCCCATTTTTGTATTTAATTATCTTAGTTTGGCATTTCTAAATCTATTCTTATGGTTATTCTTTCCAATTGGAACATTGTTGTTTTTTATTTGTTATTCTGCTTGGCATTTCGGACAAACCGATTTGAAGGAATGGAAAATCAAAAAAATAAATCGAATTAAGATTACAATGTGGGGAACTTTACTATTAGGAATCATTCTTTTAGGCCATATAGCCGAAACAAATAGCATTTTGGCAAAAATGAATACCTTGAATATACCTATAGATACCATAAAGGGAAAACAAATAAGCATATTACTAGGGCTCTTTGGAATTGTGTGGGCAATCTTTGAAAAAAGATGGATGATGTTACTAAGTACATTTATGCTGGTGATTAGTATCGAGTTACCACTTATCACTTCTTTTGGTTTATATTTCTTAGGGCAACATAGCATAAATGGGTGGTCACATTTAAAACAAGGTATGAAAGTGAACAACCTCTCTCTCTATTTAAAGGCATTACCCTTTACGATTGGCGCAATTGTGTTATTTGCTGCTTTTATTTTCTTATTAAGGAATAATTATTTAAATGAGTTCAATAATAATTTAATTCCTATATTTTTTGTATTTATTTCTTGTATCAGTTTCCCTCATGTGATCATGATGAATAGATTTTACAATTCGAAACTAAAGAAATAAATATAAGGGATTTGATAAAAATATATAACAAAGATATTTTTAAATTATTAAAAAAGTACAATACCAATTCTTAAATAATCACCCTGAAAGTTAAATTTATTCTCGATTCTAACTCCCTTTTTGTCTTGGGAATCTGATGTTGCCAAAAATGCTGTGTAGCTCCTTTCATTAATAAAAATGATCCATTAGATAAAGTAATATCAACTTTCTTCAAATCTTTTTGAAACTTATGTCTCATTTGAAATACTCTCGACTCGCCAAAACTTACAGATCCAATAACAGGATGTTTACCCAGCTCTTTTTCATCATCTGAGTGCCAGCCCATACTATCATTTCCGTCTCTGTAGTAATTCAATAAAACACTTGAAAATTTAATTTTTGCAACATCCTCTACTCTTTTTCTAATAAAAAGCAAATCGTCATTCCAATCAATCGGCTTCATCACAATGCCTGAATAAGAATAATCTTTATTTGCATCTCCGTAAAATGCAGTTAATCTTGGCTGGTCAATTAACTTTCCAAATATTTTAATTTTATCCTGGCGCCATTGAATGTTATTAATTAAATTTTGATGCAGCTTTTTTGATTCCTGATTTTTAAAAATATTATCAAACAATACAATATCTGAGTCAGGCAAATTATATAGAATTGTTTTTACCTCATTTGAATCACTAAATTCAGCATTGCTAAATAAATCCATAATTCGTTTTATTCGCTATCGCTTTGAAATTTTGTTGCCACTATTCCTTTGTCTCGAACATTTAAAACGATTGATTGATTTTTCACGAAGGAAGCTATGTTTAGTTTTACGCATTCAATTCGGCTTACATTTCTTTAAACCATTCTACAACTCAATATAAGCATCCCGCCTGAAGCCAATTTGCTCTCCATGTTGCACATAACCTAATTGATTGGTAAGCATTTTTGTTGTTCCAATTTTAAAATCATTAATATTGGCATGATGATGCCCGTAAATCCAATATGAAATATTTGACCTATTAATAAAATCAAATAATTCAACGACAAAACCATCATTCAAGGGACTGTTTTTATACTGTTCTGGATAATTTAATAATGTAGGCACATGGTGAGTTATCACAACATTTTTACCTAATTTATTTTCTTCCAAAGATTTTTCAATAAATGCAAAACTGATTTCATGTAGTTGATTAAAATCTTGTACACTTATCATTTTACCATTATTCTTTATAACCAAAAAGTCAGAGAGGCTTTGCCGAATTTGCCAACTATTGTATAATTGAATATGAGACCAGAGTGTTGAAAATATGAATTTAGTATCTCCTATAAATTCAGCACAATTATTAACTAAAAAAATATTCGACCGCATTTTTTCATACAAAGGATGTTTTACATTTTTCAAGTCAAAATGATAATATTCATGATTTCCCGGTATCCAAAATACTTTTTCAAAATTATCGGCTACAAAATCAATAAAATAATTCGGCATGTTATGTAAAGCGAAAGGCAAGACATCTCCTGCAAGAATTAATATATCAGCTACAGGAATCAAAGGTTTTTTTTGAATGTATCTCAAATTTTCATTGAACTCCAAATGCAAGTCTGAGCAATATTGTACTTTTATTTTATTCATTTAATTAGAAGATACTAAATGTTAATATAGCAAACCAAACATCCACAAAGGCGATTCATTTCCAATAGGAAATTCCAAATCATCTTTAACTACCCAAGCATTTTTTATTCCTGCAATTTGTTTTATTGATTTATCCTTACCCCCTACTTCAAAAGTATATTTATTATCAACGAAAAAGTCACCCTGTTTTGGCATAGCAATTTTACTCACTGCATTTAATTGCGATAGGAAAAATGTTTCGCGTAAATTACCTTTATCTACTTGTTGTTCAGCCAAAGCATATAATAGATTTGTATTGTTCAAATAAATTTTTTCTGGCTTCTGTAAGACTGCAGTGCTTTTACCTGCAGGCTGCAATAATGAAATCAGTTTTGCTTGTTCCAAGTAATGAAGATAATTATTGAGCGAGTTTCTGTGTATGTTTGTTTTTTTTGCTAGTGTAACAAGATTTGGTTTAAAAGGCACCTGCTGTGATATCACATACATCAATTGCAATATTTTTTTTGCATTACGAATATCAAAGTCCTTTAACTCTGCCATATCATATTCAACAATCGTTCTTATCAACTGGTTAATTTTTTGATGAACAGTTTCTTTATCCTCCATCATAAAAGGATAATAACCTGTTTGTAAATACTCATTAAAATATTCTAGGGGACGAAAAGAATTGGGCAGCTGTTTCTTTAAAGTAGAAGCATCTTTCAAAATCTCATTCAAAGAAAATACAGGTAGCTGTACATTATATTTTAATGAAAGAAACTCACGGTATGATAAACCAGGCAACTCATAAACAATAGCCCTTCTACTCAAATCTCCTTCTTGTCTGCTGATATCAATGATTGAGGAGCCGGTGAAAATTATTTTTATCCCTGTGTAAATGTCATAGATATTTTTTATTTCAGTGGACCAGTTTTTATATTTATGTACTTCATCCAATACCAGCATTTTACCACCCTGTTTATGAAACTGAGCAATCGTTTCTTTTAAACTGTGATTGGTAAAATAGAGATCATCCAATGAAAAATAGGCCGCTTTTGTTACCGGTAAATCTTGTTGCTTCAACCATTGTAATGACAAAGTAGTTTTACCGGTTCCCCTGGCTCCTTTAATTCCAATCAAGCGATTGTTCCACTTTATTTTATTAAATAGAAAGCGCTTAAAATCGAGCGTTGTATTACTTAATAAATATTCAGATTGCTCAAGTAGTGTATTCATATGCACATTGTTTTGTGCAAATTTAATACTTATTTGCACATTATGAAATGCATTTTTTATATTTTATGCACTTTTAAATATGCATATTAAGGATTCTTTTAAATTATTTATCTGATTTTCAATAAGTTAGTCTACTTTCCGATACAAAACTTAGAAAAAATAAAATCTAACTTATCCTCGTTAGTAATCTCTCCAGTAATGTTACCAATATAAAATAAACATTGCCTTATATCAGCAGATAGTAAATCGCCAGGAATATTATCATTCAACCCCTGCTGCACATCAGATAATGACTTTAGCATTTGTTGCAAAGCCTCGTAATGCCTTACGTTAGTAATAATAGTATTATCAGAAGTAAGCTCATCGGATATAAAAGAACGATAAAGAGCTGCTTGTAAAATATCTACTCCAATATTATTCTTAGCCGAAATGAAATAAATGCCCGACACTCCTTCGTATTCGGGCCAAGCAGAGTTACCTCCTATTTTATTGCCTACCAACATATACCTAATCCCCTTCTCATTAAACAATTTTATTTCATTTTCAAGTCGTGAACGTGATTCTGTATTAACATCAAATATATATAACACAATATCAGCCGTATGCATTTTTTCAACACTCTTTTCAATACCCATCACTTCAATTTCGTCAGCGGTATGCAAACGTATTCCGGCTGTATCAATTAATCGAAATAACAATCCATTAATATTGATACACTCTTCAATAGTATCACGCGTAGTGCCGGCAATTTCACTTACAATAGCACGATTTTCATTAAGTAACGTATTCAATAAAGTTGACTTGCCCGCATTGGGCTTGCCAATAATTGCCACACTAATGCCATTCTTAATTACATTGCCTAACTTGAAAGAGTCAGCTAATCTTAAAGCAGTCAGTTTTATTTCTTCTATGAGTTGCTGAAGTTTACTCCTATCTACAAATTCCACATCTTCGGTTGCAAAATCGAGTT
>Ga0209190_1001131_pt1 | contig 18848 bp, 12 predicted proteins | sample M_140205_XF_Meta_FD_187315 | JGI IMG/M metagenome (GOLD analysis project Ga0209190, IMG submission 187315) | Freshwater microbial communities from Lake Montjoie, Canada to study carbon cycling - M_140205_XF_MetaG (SPAdes) (version 2) | ecosystem: Environmental > Aquatic > Freshwater > Lake... | reverse complement strand
ATTGCTTGGAACACAAAATCCCATTTTCACTAACTGGCTTCTTGGCTTATGACTGGTCTCTTTACGAAGGATATTGGTTCAAGTGGAATAGATGGAAAATCAAACCCAACAAAAAGCCAAAGCCTCCTAAAGGATTTAAGTTCTTTTGATGAAAAGACAGGGCATATTCTGAAAGTAAAATTATTTATTATTAAAAATAGCCTAATTGTTTTAATGCACGAATACTCAATATTACAAATTTGGCTATCAAATATGAAAGATTGTTATTTGCAAATGATAATAAAAGCTTTTATATGAAACTGAAAATAAGTTATAAATTACATGCTTTGAAAAATTTACTTTAAAACCCGTTTTGTGATATCTTTTTTACAATTATGGCAAGTCTGGAAACTGAAAGGGAGCTTTGGTTCCACATTAAAGCATGGAAGATCAAAAATTAAATTTGAATTGGAGTTGAAAATGAATCAGGTGAAAATTCTTACACTGGAATTAGCGGAAAGATTCTTAAAAGAAGGGTTTAGCATTCGCGAGTTCACGCAAATTGAAGACGGGGCCGCGGAGGCACTGGCCAATCATGATGGTTATTTGGACCTCGATGGCCTGACTAGTCTAAGTGATAGTCCGGGCCATATCGCATTGGCTGAAAAATTGGCTAAGCAGGAAGGTGGTTTGTCCCTCGATGGCCTGACCAGTCTTAGTGACAAAGCCGCAGAGTCTATAGCCATACATCATGACCTTGATGGTAAATTAAGTCTTGCCGGTTTGACCTGCTTGAGTAACGAAGCTTTTAATACCCTCGCTGGCCTTAAAAGAAGGTTAACCCTAAAATACAATTTTACCAGAGGCCTGACTAGCCTTAGCAACAAGGCGGCAGAGGCCCTGGCCAATCATGAAAGTGATTTGCACCTATCCGGCCTGACCAGTCTGACCGACTATGCTGCAGAGGTTCTGGCTAATCATAAAGGACATTTGTACCTCAACGGCCTAACCAGTATAAGCGACAAGGCGGCAGAGGCCATGCCAAGCATATTAGTAGTTTGTACCTCAATGGCCTAACTACCCTGAGAACATGGCTGCAGAGGCCCTTGCTAAGCATCAAGGCACTTTAAACCTCGATGGCCTGACTAGTCTAAGCGACAAGTCGATAGAGGCCCTTGCTAATCATAAAGGTGAATTGCACCTCTCTGGCCTAACTAGCCTGAGTGACAAGGCAGCAGAGGCCCTTGCCAAGCATAAAGGTGATTTGTTCTTTTACAGTTTGACTAGCCTAAGCAATAAAGCAGCAAAGGCACTGACCAAGCAAAAAGGTGTTTTTTATGAAGAGTTTGAGTGACAAGGCTGCAAAGGCCACAGCCAAGCATAAAGGTGCTTTGTACCTCTACAGCCTAACTAGTCAAACCAATAAGGCAGTAGAGTACTGAACAAGCAAAAAGGTATTTTGTAGGACGAGTTTGAGTGACAAGGCTGCAAAGGCCATAGCCAACCATAAAGGTAGTTTGTACCTCACCGGGCTAACTAGCTTAGTGACAAAACGGCGAAGAGTCTTCGCTCCGACAGCGACAATAAGCGCTAAGCGATCAAAGAATCAAGCTAATGGCTTAACTAGAAGCCACTAGACATCTTTTTTATAATCAAACTAGATAACATAAAATGTTTAAAACCGTCAAAAATCATTTTGCAGTTTGATTGCATTAACAATTTGATCAACCGCTTGGATAATTTGTCCATTACTATTTTGTTTCCCAAAACTAAATCGTATTGAACTTGATGCAGAATTTTCCGAGAGCCCTATTGCTTTCAAAACATAAGACGGCTCAATGTTTCCTGTATTACAAGCAGAACCAGTTGAAGCAGCTACATTAGGTTGAAGGGACTGCAACAAGCTGTGGGCATCAATCCCAGGAAACTGGATATTTAAATTGCCAGGGTGGCGATTGTTTTTACTACCATTTAACAATGCTTGAGGATATTTTTCGATTAAATTACTCCAAAATAAATTTGACAAATTATTCAAGCTTGCAACATTGCCTTCCCGCTCTTCTTGAGCGAATGCACACGCCTCACCAAAACCAACACACAAAGCTGTTGGGACAGTTCCCGAGCGCAACCCTTTCTCTTGCCCACCACCATGTAGCAAGGGTGAAATAAAACTTTGGACTTCTTGCCTAATATAAGCACATCCAATTCCTTTCGGGCCATATATTTTATGCGCAGACAAACTTAAAATATCTACACCTAAACTTTTCACATCTAAATCCATAAAAACTGCAGCTTGCGCAGCATCAGTATGAAAAAACGCGCCAAATTTATGCCCAATTTCACTTAGGCGTTTAATAGATTGAATAGTCCCTATTTCATTATTGACAGCCATTACAGATATTAGCCCTACTTCATTATCTATTATTTCGCTTAATTCATTATGGTCAATAAATCCATCCCTAGAAGACTTCAAATAATTTATTTCAAACCCTTGCTTTTGTGCAAAAAGAGCGCACTCTAAAACACATTTATGCTCAAACTCGCTAATCAATATCTTTCGTTTGCCAAGTACTTTTAGTGTGGGCAGTAAACCAAGAATAGCAAGGTTGTTCGCTTCCGTTGCTCCGGACGTAAAAACAATTTCTTCGGGATCAGAATTCAAGAATGCTGCTACCTGTTTGCGTGAATTGGTAACGGCCGTTTGTGATTCCCAACCAAAAAAATGGTCATTGGAATGAGGATTTCCGTACACCTCAGACATAAAAGGCAGCATTTTTTGAATTATGCGAGAATCTACAGGTGTTGAAGCTTGGTTGTCTAAATAAACAAACATTTTTGATTTTTCTGTGTATTCATTGGAATATTAATAACCTACAGGATATAAAGTACTATAACTGGAAGATAGTTCCAGATCGAACAAAACTATTAGGAAATTCTAATAAATAGCATAAACAATCAGGATGATAGTATGCAGCGTAAATTATTATTTGACAAAGATTTTAAGCCCCAATTTTCCGGCCACGAAACCTTCCCCCTTCGTTACGGTTGGTTAAAAAAAACTTTTGACGCAATATATGATCTTGAATTAAAACACCAGAAAAACAAGGCCAAAGATATCTTTCTTTTAGATGATTCAATTGCAAGGTTTGGTGTTGGAAAAAATATGGTCAGTTCAATGCGACATTGGGCAACAGCTTCCAATGTAATTAATGATGATCCGGATGGGGATATAATTACCAGCAAATTAGGCAAGCTACTACTCCCTGACGAAGGCCTTGACCCATGGCTAGAAAACACTTCTTCGCTTTGGGCTTTCCACTGGAATTTAGCCTCAAATTCGCAAAAGGCTAGCTATATCTGGCTATTTAGCCATTTCAATAACACGACTTTTGATAGAGCAACTTTGGTGCAGCTTATTATGGAACTATGTAGCGAAAGAGCCGATTGGAAAAATATGGCTGAAGCGACAATCAAACGTGATATTGAATGTTTAGTACGCACTTATGTAAATAAACCTTCAAAACAAGACGTTTTTACTGAAGACCAAATCGAAAGCCCTTTAGCAGAATTAGGAATAATTCAGCCTGTTAATAAAAATGACACTTTTCAAATCAGGCGAACCAACCATACTTCTCTTGGAGATGGCGTATTTTTGTACGCTTTAGCGGATTTTTGGAAAAAATACAACAATGAATACACTAATGACATCAGAACATTAACCATAGAGAATATATCTTATGAGCCATGCTCGCCTGGTAGAGTTTTTTGTTTAGATGAGGACGCTGTTGCAGAGCGCCTATATCTAGTTGAGAAAGCATCTAGAGGTTTTTTTTCTTGGTCAGAAACAGCAGGATTGCGTCAAGTTATTGCTAATAAATCAATAAAAGAAGCCGACCCTTTAAAATTTCTTGAAATCGATTACAAAAAAATTAGCCCTAGAAGGGTAGGTTGAGCATGAGCAAACTTGCGAAAAATGTTCAGGTCAGCATTCGCTTCCAAAGATCAATACGAATTGACACTGATTTATCTGACGAAGCAATTGTCAACAGTTTTGTTTGCCCACAATCTTCGGTTGAAATTTTGTTAACTATGGCTTTAGGCCGCAAAAATGGCAATGAAGCAGCATTCACTTGGACTGGGCCTTTTGGCTCTGGCAAATCCAGTTTAGTAGTTATTTTGAATGCCCTTTTGGGTGACAACAAAAGACTAAGGGATTCAGCCTCAAAAATAATTGGCCAAAAAAATGCTGATAAAATCCTTGAATCTTTCAATGTTACCGAAAAAAAGAAATGGAAATTCGTCCCCGTCGTTGGTTCAAGAGTAAATATTTGCCAATCACTTATTACAGCTTTAAAAACACGCTTTGAATTTAAGTCTAAAATTACTGAGCATAATATCTCCGAAACACTCACTGATTTATCCAAAAATGAAGAATGTGGGATTTTCATAGTTTTTGATGAAATGGGAAAGTTTTTAGAAGGGGCAGCAGGTGAAAAAACCGACATATACATTTTCCAACAACTTGCAGAATTAGCATCTCGAAGTAAAGGGAAAATCATAATTCTTGGCATTCTTCACCAGTCGTTTGCTGAATATGCGAAACGATTGGCCCGAGATATCCGTGACGAATGGGCAAAAATCCAAGGCCGATTTGTTGATTTACCTTTAAATGTTGCTGGTGAAGAATTAATTGACCTTATCGGCACTGCGATAAAAAGCGATAAAAAACCTGTAAAAACAACTGAATTTGCAAAAACAACAGCAAAAGAAATCTCGTTCTGGAAGCATATTCATACTGAAAGCCTTGAAAAGTCATTAACTAATTGTTGGCCTCTTCATCCAATTGTTGCGTCATTACTGGGGCCGATTTCCCGACGTAGATTTGGCCAAAACCAAAGAAGCGTATTTGCTTTCTTAAACTCTTCAGAACCATATGGCTTCCAAGATTTTTTAAATAAAACAGAACTTTCAACTGAAAATGTTTATAGCCCTACATTGCTTTGGGACTATTTAAAGGCTAATCTCGAACCATCAATAATGGCCTCACCAGATGGGCACAAATGGTCATTAGCATTAGATGCGCTATTTCGATCAGAAGCCATTTCAAATGACAAAGACACTCTGCCAGTTTTAAAATGCATTGCATTGATGGATATATTTCAAGAAAGATCTGGTTTATCACCAAACAAGAATATTCTTCAAATTTGTTTTCCAGATATTTCATCAAAAGATTTAGATGCAATCTTAGAAAAACTTTGCCAACACTCAACCATATGTTTTAGAAAACACAAAAAAGCATACTCATTGCATCAAGGAAGTGATTTTGATATAGATTCAGCAGCCGAAGAAGCCTATAAACAGATACCTACCCTAGATTTTAACCGTATAAAACAATCTGCAAATTTTCAACCGATAGTAGCAAAAAAACACTACCACGAAACTGGATCTTTACGTTGGTTTGATGTAGATCTAGTTCCTGCCGAACAGGCTCAAAACATTGCTAAAAATTATAGTCCAAAAAATGGATCTATTGGTCTTTTCATGATAATTATTGCAACTTCCGAAAATGAAGATGCTGACAATATTTGCCTTGAAGCATCAGCCTTAAATTCTGAATGGCCAATCTTTGTAAGCTTAGCAAATAACTCTTTAAATATTCGGAGCCTTGCTAAAGAACTTCAAGCTTTAGATTGGATACGCAATAACAATCTTTCTTTAGGCAGCGATGGTGTTGCTCGACGTGAAGTTGAAAGTCGAGCAGCCAGCGTTAGAGATAGCTTAGAACAGCATTTATCTGGAAATCTTAATCGGGGCACCTGGTATATCGAAGGTAAAGCCGCTATACCCTTGTCCTTTAAGGAATTGCACTCTCTAGCTTCTGAAAAAGCTAATAGTATTTTCCCAAAGTCCCCCAAAATTAATTCCGAACTAGTCAACCGAGTAAAACCATCAGGGAACTCGATGGGAGGGTTAAAAATATTACTTAATGCTATGATTGAAAAAAATGGACAGCCTAGGTTAGGAATAGAAGGCTACCCCGCTGAGGGCGGATTATTTGAAACTTTATTATCTATTACGGGCATTTACAGGCAATCAAAAAATGAGTTTACCTTTAGCGCCCCTTCGGAAAAAAGTGATAAAGCGAGATGCCGTCCTATTTGGGAAGCTGCAGATCATTTTTTTGAAAAAAACCCGAATAGATCTATGCCTATCACTGAACTCTACAAAATCTGGACTGAAAAACCTCTCGGAGTAAAAGATGGGCTACTTTCTTTTTTTAGTGTCGCCTACTTATTATCAAGAAAACATGATTTTGCAATATATCACGCAGGGCATTACCGCCCCAGCATAGACGAATTATTTATTGATTACTTAATAAAAACACCTGAAGATATTTCTCTTCGATCAATGAACTTCTCAGATATTGGTCAAAAAATATTAGCCGGAATCTCAAACACATTAAATAAATTTCACTCTGAAATGCCAACTCTTTCAGAAACCTCAGAACCGCTAGAAGTTGCCCAACGTCTTGTAATGACCGTATTGAATTTGCATCCTTGGGTTTTAAAAACTCGGCAACTTTCAAATAACGCGATTCGTCTGCGCGAATTAATAAAAAACGCCCATGATCCGAACAAAGTTTTATTTGATGATTTACCCCATTTATTTAAAGAATTCGAAGGAAACTTAAAAAAAGGCGATGTTCAACCCATCATTGAAGAACTTGAAAAAAATCTCAATGAACTTGTACAATGTTATCCAACACTAGTATCAAGCTTTCGAAAACAATTGTTAGACGAATTACAGGTTGAAGTTGAAGGCAAGTTAGCAAATGAAGAAATCCTACTCCGCTCAAAGAACATATTGCACATCTCTGGGGATTTCAAATTAGATGCGTTTGCAATTCGGCTTTCTACATTTGAGAATACCGATACTGAAATCGAGAGTTTAATGAGTTTAGCTGCAGATAAACCATCAAAAGATTGGATTGATCTTGATGTAAATCGTGCCAAATTACGGATTGCTGAATTAGCGCAAAAATTCAACCATACCGAAGCTTATGGCCGCGTTCAAAACCGAGAAGATTTTCGTCAAGCAGTAGCTTTTATGATTGGCCTAGACAGCAGCCCAAAGACATTCAATAAGGAATTTACTATCAAACAATCCCAAAAGAAAATAGTAAGTCAAATTGAAAAACGCCTATTAATATCTATTGCAGAAGAAAAAGGGATAGAAGACAATTTAATTTTGGCAGCGTTGGCAAACATTGGGGCACGCATTTTAGAAAAAGACCAATCAGCATAAAAACAAAAATAGGGAGATATTGAATGGCAACTGAAAACAGCAATAAAAAGCACGTGTTAGGTTTATCTGGCGGACGCGATAGCGCAGCTCTAGCAGTTTATATGAGGCAAAACAATCCAGAACTTGATATCGAATATTTTTTCACTGACACAGGAAAAGAACTACCAGAAGTTTACGAATTCTTAGCCCGACTCGAGGGATTTCTCGGGAAAACAATTTTGAGATTAAACCCGGACAGGGATTTTGATTTCTGGCTAAAGCAATTCAACAACTTTTTGCCTTCCCCACAAACCCGCTGGTGCACTAGACAGTTAAAATTGCGCCCTTTTGAACTATGGTTAAAACCGGTATTAGCTTCAGGCAAAATTGTGAACAGTTATGTTGCAATTAGATCTGACGAAGAATATCGCGAAGGGTATCGAGGCAAGCATCCAAACATGAAAACTATTTTGCCATTTAAAGAAGCAGGGATTGATAAAAACGGGGTGATTGAAATATTAAATTCTTCAGGATTAGGGATGCCCAAATACTACTCATGGAGATCACGAAGCGGTTGCACATTTTGTTTTTATCAACAGAAGATTGAATGGGTACGCCTTAAAGAATTACATCCTGAAGCATTTGACGAAGCTCGTGGGTACGAAAAAAACGCGCAAGACCATGGGTCTCCATTTACTTGGAATGAAGGAGAAACTCTTGATCAGTTGACTACACCAGAAAGAGTAGTCCAAATCAAAAATGATTACGAAGAAAGGCTTACAAAGGCAAAATTGAAAATGGTAGCTAACCCATTGAGATCAAGTTCTTGCCAGATTGATAATGACGATTTGTTTGGCGAATCAAAAGGCTGCTTGACTTGTCACAAATAAACCCTAAATTTGACAACTTGAAACATGAAATACAAATCTAAAAATAGTATAACGTGTGTAGGCTGAGATTCTAAAGACTCGGCAACAATACGGAAGCTTGATCAGTCGTTTTGTTTAACAATTTTTAACCTTTGCGAATAGCTATAAGGGATATCCATCACTATCTTCCCTTCGCTTAAATAAGTTATCCACGAATAAAGTATCTGGATATTTTGCGTTATTTCCCATTTTGTAGGTAAAGGGGTATCCCTACAATTTTTATGTATAAAATCTTTTACTTCACCAAAAAACATTTCGCTTTTTTTTGCAATTTCAGAAACAAGTAATTTTATAAGTGGATGATTGAAAAAATTTGCTGATAAACATTCATAAAAAGGTATTTCCTCAAGCCCTATCGGTATTTGATATAAACCAATATCATGAGCTGCACAATTAAGGCCAACCGCATCTTCAGCAACCCCGTATTTGTAAATACTAAAAAGTACTGCTGGACTTAACGAAAGTGGCAAAGCAGAAATCAAAAAATCGGAATCGTCTAAACCACTAATTTCAAAATCGATGTTATCAGTATCAAACCGACTTGGTTCGTTTGCAATTTGAATCTTGATAGCTTCGTAGATTTTATCTGTAATCAAAACACTATCTACATCAATAGCACTAAAATAGGAGCGATCTGAAAGGTTTAAGTTAAAAACCTCACAACCGATCTCATAGTTATAAAAATTATTTTTAGGAATATTTAATCCTCTAGAAGAAATATTGGCGCTTGTAACAAAAACGTCCTCATAGTTTTTTAAAAACGCTTTTAAATGGAGCCTGCGATTTCTAAAAAGAGGGATGTTATATTGTTTGCATAGCTCAAAAACTTCTAAATCGGAAGCCCCAGTTATTAAATCTATTGGCTCCCATCTAACACAAATTGAATGGCAATTTTTTACATTTAATAGTAAATGCCTTAGAGTATTCAGCTTTATATAAGGGACATAAATTCGAAGCGAATTCGCATCACCGATAAATTTTAATAACTCCACATCTAAATTAAACCCATTTTTGTGTATCATGCCTGATTAGACATATTATCAATATACTTTATAAGCGATACAAACATATTAGTCTTTAAAGTTAAACGATCCTGCCTTATTTCACGACTATTAGATTGGCAATTAATTTCAGCATTAACCATTGCGCTTATAAAAAGCCTAATTCCACTTAATTCTTTCCGACGACCATCATCATTTTCTAGTGGAAGCATACACTCATGATAAAAACTGTGTAAGACATTTAGTTCTATTAGAACTTTGTTTCCGAAAACTGTGTATTGATATAAGTCAGTAGTTCCAAGTTGACTACTTGGAATAAAAATGTGATGCTCTTTTATATTTAACGCATACTCGACAGTGGCATCTAATTGTTGATCGCTGATAGTAGGGAACCTTACACGTATCCAATCACTAAGTTCAACAATTGCTTTCTCACAAACTTCATCAGTAACTAGGTCTATTCCAGGAGGATCAGCAACTTCGGTGTTTTTAGGTGTAATTATAGAACCACTACTATCTATCACCGGTTGGCTAGCATTTTGTTCTTGAATTATTCGTTTTGCAGTCCTTATGTTCTCAGATAATAGTTGTGAAATCTTAATTAATATTATATGATCATCATCGTTTATTTCTTCAATAAACTTAATTTTTGACGCATGTTGTTTTTTGTTGTCAATTCCAACAATTGAATCCATAGCTGGGGTTACAATAATTTCAGCCGACCACCATCTTTCTCTCGGATCACTAACATTAGTAATAAAGCCAAAACCACCTTGATCTATCTCCCTTCCTTCCCTAATAATTGAAATATTATTATATGGTTTTCCTTTAAGATTTCGATTAAGATAGGAAAGACCAAAAGGTGTATCACCAGCATTTCTTCCAAAACTTTTCCGAATAAGTTGTTTTACTATCGAAATCTTTATTTCGAAAGTTTCGTTTACGACCTCACCATTATAATTAACGGGAGTAGTAAAAGAGAAATGTTCTAACAATTCACTAGTTGGATCATCCAAATTTGGAAAATTATCAAGCATTTGGGAATTTTGCATAAGAAATAATGGGTCAAATGGTTTTATAGTTTTAGACAAACCATAATTGTGGCTATATTCAACCCCATTAAAATCAATAACTACTATTTTTATATCGGTTTTGCGTTCAGCATACGGGGGATCACCAACAATTTTATACCTAAAAGTTCTTCCTAAATCTTTCTCGAGATTTTGGACTAAAAACCTTGCTGTTTTAGGGAGCACTTTATTTGGCTTAACCCACCGAACAATTGTGCCATTGCGCGGAGGAGAAATAAGATTATTAGCTATAATTGGTATACGCGAAAAATCATCTACAATTTCAACATCCTGAAGTTCTGCCCCAGGAGCACTGGTATTATTTTGCATCTCTTCTAAATCTAAATAATTAAATAACGTTTCACCCCGAAGCATTTTTGTATAAACTTCGGTTCTTGTTGTAACAGATATTGAAGCATTAGGAAGACCGACTCCATATTTTCCAAGCCCTTTTCTAGCTCCGCATCTCGCTCCAGCATTATCTTGCAATGCTTTTTCCAAAGTGTTTTTATCCATTCCAACACCATTGTCAATTATTAATATTTCGTCGATTTCATTGCTATCTCTAGTCGTATTTCGAATCAAAACGATTTGAACGGTTGTAGCGCCCCAATCAATACTATTGTCGATAATTTCAGAAATCGCAGAAATCGTAGAATTGTAGCCATTGTTTTGCGAATCTGTCATATTAAACTTGCTACGAAAAGGTCTAGGCATTTAAATCTCCTTTTAACTAAATGTAAAAATTATCAAATTCCCCAAACAATTCGTCGTACCCACCATGATTAAAATTATCTCTTATTGTGTATAAAATATTTGTTCTAGGTGTCAAATCCTTATTTCCCCTTGCAATACGACCCACAATTTGGGAATACTGAACAATAGAAGTTATTGGCCTAGCAATTATACATATATTCGTATTTGGTGCATCAAACCCTGTTGTCAACACATTAAAATTAAGAAGAACGTTTAAATCACCATCTTTAAATCTACTTATTACCGATTGCCTATCCTTGGATTTTGCATCAATAGATTCTACTGTGACACCCCTATTTAACAAAATATTTTGGAGCACCATGTTATGGTTAACGCTGCATGTAAACACCAAAATCTTTTTATTCTGGGCGCTGTGGGTTACGATGATATTTATAATTGATTCATTTCTATTTTTATCAGCAGTTAATTGCATTAATGTTTCGTTTGAAAACTCAAACTCTCCAACTGTATTTGCACAGGCTACATCTTCAAGAATACAATCCGACGAAATAACATGCCTCTGTATTTGAGATAGGAATCCTCTTTCAACAAGATATTGAACTGGTCTATCTATATCGCTATATTTTTCATCCGTTATTGAAATTTTATTATTGCGGTACATGCTAGCAAGTAGATGCGTATCCCCGTTTCCGATTCCTGGGGTTGCTGTAAGCCCTAGCAAATATACATTTTGATTATCAACAAAATATCTAAGAATATTTACCCAATTTTCGGCCACCGACCGGTGGGCTTCATCTACAATTATCAAATAAGTTTGATTCCTAATTTTATTCCAAATACCTGATTGATAATGATTCATGAGTTTCTGAATACCACAAAATATAATTGCGGGTTCATTTACAACATCGTCATTAAGACTATGATTTTTATAAAAATGCTTAAGCGCAATAGTTCGAGTAGCTTTTAAATTTACAATTTCGTTAATAGTTTGTGCAGCTTGCAGGAGGAGTTCCTCCGACTGAGCGATCCACAATATTTTTATGTTTTCGGTCAACAACGCCTTGGAAGAAGATAATCTTAAAAAATCGAGTATAATTTCACCTGCCGTTCGGGTCTTGCCACTGCCGGTCGGCATATGAATCAAAAATCTTTCAGTATTATTAAAAATAAGATTTATAACTTTCCTTCGAATTCTTTCTTGATATTCATAAAGAGGGCTCTGACAAATTGTCATAACATTCGTTTGTAAAGGAGTATTTTCAACACCAAATTCAGTTTGTGAAATGTTAAAATAAGAAATGAGCAATTGCCTTATGCGATCATTTGACTGCAGAACAGTTGCTATATTTTGATTTATTTCTCCACATATAGCAGCAATGAGCTCAGGGCGCCACAATTCAAGATCTTTAATAAAGTCTTTGCTAATAATTATTTTTTCAATAAATGAAAGGTTGACCTTGTCTATTGTATCTTCAAGTGAATCAGTGTGGTAAAAAGCTTTAGTAGAATTTAAAAACAAATCCCCTAAATGGTGACGTTGTTTACTTACAGGCAAACTACTAATCAAATCTTTTAATGTTATTGCCATATTTTCTATTTTTATAAAAGTCAAAAAAACAACTTTAAATACACTATTTAGTTTATCGAGGTAAGTCAATTAATTTATATTTAATTAGCGTATAAAGCAATTTGTATCCGTTTGACAACGTTTTCTGACCAAAACCATCATTTAAAGTGCAATTTTGTTTGGGTTCAATATCCAAATTATTCATCGGGGAAGGTGATGTCATAAACTTTATCCCCAACGGTCCATTTTTGCCTAGAAAGATCCGATGAGCCATATCTCTCTTTAAGTGCTATAAGTAGGCGATCCCATTCGCGAATAAGATACGTTTGTTCATCAACTTCCTTTGCCAAGACATCTATTGCAGAACTGGTGAGGCAAAGCTGAATTCTGTCAACAATTTCCAGTGGCCGATCCGCAAAAGAATTGAGAGGGTGGAACAAAACCACCTCGAGATTCCCACTAGGCCCCGCTACGGGAACCGTTACAAAATCGAGAAAAGAATGGTAGTCCCAGCAATCCTTAGGCTTCGAGGCTTCCAAAGCATCATCAATGTCTATGGGAGAGGGTGGATTTCCAAGACTAAGGCTACCGCAAAGCCCGATTATACCCTTTTCAACGGTAGGCCGAACCCGTAAATAACCAGTGTCACTAGCTACTTGCTTCCAGTCAGGGATGAGCTTATCCACGGCCAAAGCAAAATCATCTGGCCTATAAATTTTTCGGGTTTCAGTTGTCGGAAGATTTGATCTTTTACTTTCCCCGAGAGCGTTTGGTATCTCTGTTGAGTTTTTTCTTATATAGCCTTCTATAGAGGATATTCCGTTGGTAATATTTACTCTTTTCTTTGAAATGCGCAAGGATGGATGATTCAAATAAGACTTTTCTGTATCAAACAATATATATCCATTTTTATCAAAAAAAGCCCCAGGAAACTTTGTAAGTGGCATATAAAATTTACCATCTTCTCTGTAAAGCGCATGGGCAGCTTTCACATTCCATTTCTTTTGCAAATTCTTTCCACTGTTTGTTCTTTTTGCCATATCTTTATTATCTCCTATTTAAAATTGTTCGGATCCATCACCCTGAATTAAATAGCTGCCTTTATTAAAGTCATTAAGGGTCTAACCTATGTAATAGGTTGCACATCAAAAAAACAACCGTTCAAAGCAGATTCTCTCCCAAAGCGGCAAACAAGCGCTGAGCAATCAAAGATACAAGTTTATAGCTTAATCTAAAACCACGAGTTTTTAAAATCTAATTTGAATAACATACTACGGTTTTCAAATTAGATTTTAAAAACATCCATGAAAGAAAACATAATGGGGTACACATCTGAAGCTTTCGACTTGGATTGTGCCTATCTTAAATACCCATCAGATGGGAACCTTTTTGAAGAAACACTTTGCAGAGACCCCTACATCGAAACTGACAGTTGGAATTCAAAATTTATGACTGGTCTTTTTATGAAGACTATCGTTTTAAGTGCTATAAATGGAAAATCAAACCCAACAAAAAACCAAAACCATCCAAAGGATTTAGGTTCTTTTGAAAAAAAACAGTGCTTGTTCTGAAAGTAAAATTATTTATTATTAAAAATAGCCTGATTATTTTAATGCACGATTACTAAATATTACAAATTTGGCTATCAAATATGAAAGATTCTTATTTGCAAATGACAATAAAAGCTTTTATATGATACTTAAAATAAGTTATAAATTAACTGTCTTGGAAAATTTTTTTCTTAAAATCCGTTTTGTGATATCTCTTTTACAATTATGGCAAGTCTGAAAACTTAAAAGGATCTGTTGTTCCAAATTAAAGCATGGAAGATCAAAAATTAAATTTGAATTGGAGTTGAAAATGAATCAGGTGAAAGTTCTTACACTGGAATTAGCGGAAAGATTCTTAAAAGAAGGGTTTAGCATTCGCGAGTTCACGCAAATTGATGACGGGGCTGCGGAGGCCCTAGCTAACCATCAAGGACATTTGTACCTCAATGGCCTGACCAGTCTAAGCGACAAAGCGGCAGAGGCCCTTGCTGACCATAAAAGTGATTTGTCCCTCGATGGCCTGATTAGTCTAAGTGACACGGCTGCAGAGGCTCTTGCGAACCATAAAGGTGATTTGTCCCTAAACGGCCTGATTAGTCTAAGTGACAAGGCTGCAGAGGCTCTTGCGAACCATAAAGGTAATTATTTATACCTCAATGGCCTGACCAGTCTAAGCGACAAGGCTGCAGAAGCACTGGCCAATCATGAATGTGCTTTGTCCCTCAATGGCCTGACTAGCCTGAATGATAGTCCGGGCCATATTACATTGGCGGAAAAATTGGCCAAGCAGGAATATGATTTGTCCCTTGATGGCCTGACTAATCTAAGCGACAAGGCGGTAGAGTCCCTAGCTAATCATGAAGGTGCTTTGTACCTCAATGGCCTGACCAGCATGAGTGACAAGGCTGCCGAGGCCCTGGCTAACCATCAAGGACATTTGCACCTCAATGGCCTGACCAGTCTAACCGACCATGCTGCAGAGGCTCTGGCTAATCATGAAGGAATGTTGGAACTTAACGGGCTGACTAGTCTGACCGACCATGCTGCAGAGGCACTGGCCAACAATAAAGGCTCATTATTGCTTGATGGCCTGACTAATCTAAGCGACAAGGCGGCAGAGGCGCTGGCCAAGATTGAAGGTTATTTGGACCTCAATGGCCTGACTAGTCTAAGCGACAAGGCGGCAGAAGCTCTGGCAAATCATGATGATGAATTGTCTCTCAATGGGCTGACTAGTCTAAGCGAAAAGGCTGCTGAAGCACTGGCCAATCATGGGGGTGATTATTTGTTGCTAAACGGCCTGACTAATCTGAGTGACAAAGCCGCCGAGGCCCTTGCCAATTATGATGGTGAATTGCACCTCTCCGGCCTGACTAATCTGAGTGACAAAGCCGCCGAGGCCCTTGCCAATTATGATGGTGAATTGATCCTTCCAGGCCTGACCAGTCTGAGTGACCTTGCTGCAGAGGCCCTGGCTAATCATAAAGGTGATTTGTACCTCGGTGGCTTGACTAGTCTGACCGACCTTGCTGCAGAAGCCCTGGCTAATCATGATGGTACTTTGCACCTCTCCAGCCTGACTAGTCTGACCGACCTTGCTGCAGAAGCCCTTGCCAATTATGATGGTGAATTGAACCTTTCAGGCTTGACTAGTCTGAGTGACAAGGCCGCTTTGGCCTTGGCTAATCATGATGGCACTTTGCACCTCTCCGGCCTGACTAGTCTGACCGACCTTGCTGCTGAGGCTCTGGCCAAGCATAAAGGTGACTTGCGCCTCTACCGCCTAACTAATATAAGTGACAAAGCCGCCGAGGCCCTGGCCAAGCATAAAGATAGGAATAAAGCGGCCGAGTCTCTTTCGAATCATGATGGCGTTTTAAACCACTCCCACCTAACCTGTCTGACCGACGAGGCTGCTGAGGCCCTGGCTAATCATGAAGGAAAGTTGGAACTTAACGGCTTGACTAGTCTAAGTGACAAGGCTGCAGAGGCCCTTGCTAACCATAAAGGTGATTTGTACCTCGATGGCCTGAATAGCATGGGTGACATGGCCGCTGAGGCACTGGCTAATCATAAAGGTTATTTGTCCCTAAACGGCCTGACTAGCCTGAGTGATAGTCCCGGCCATATTGCATTGGCGGAAAAATTGGCCAAGCAGGAAGGTGTTTTATACCTCGGTGCCCTGACTAGCATGGGTGACAAGGCTGCCGAGGCACTGGCCAAACATAATGGTGCTTTGCGCCTCAATGGCCTGACAAGTCTAACCGACCATGCTGCAGAGGCACTGGCCAAGCAGGAACGTACTTTATTCCTCAATGGCCTGACTAGTATAAGTGACAAAACTGCCGAGGTCCTTGCCAAGCTTGAAGGCTATTTGTCCCTCAACGGCCTGACGAGTCTGAGTGACAAGGCGGTAGAGGCACTGGCCAAGCATAATGGTGCTTTGCGCCTCAACGGCCTGACTAATCTCAGTGACAAAGCGGCAGAGGCACTGGCTAACCATGAAGGAAGTTTGTCCCTCAATGGCCTTACCAGTCTAAGCGACAAGGCGGTAGAGTCCCTGGCTAATCATGAAGGAAGTTTGTCCCTCAATGGCCTTACCAGTCTGACCGACCTTGCTGCAGAGTCACTGGCTAATCATAAAGGTAAATTGTCCCTCAATGGCCTTACCAGTCTGACCGACCTTGCTGCAGAGTCACTGGCTAATCATAAAGGTAAATTGTCCCTCAATGGACTGACTAGCATGAGTGACATGGCCGCTGAGGCTCTGGCTAATTATGAAGGTGAATTGTCCCTCAACGGCCTGACTATACTTGAAGACACTCCTGGTCATATTAAATTAACTGGGAAATTGGCCAAGCATGAACGTACTTTATTCCTCGATGGCCTGACTAGCATGTGTGACAAGGCCGCTGAGGCCCTGGCCAAGCATGAAGGTGATTTGCGCCTCACGGGCCTGAATAGCCTGAGTGATAGTCCCGGCCATATTGCATTGGCGGAAAAATTGGCTAAGCAGGAACGTACTTTATTCCTCGATGGCCTGACTAGCATGAGTGACATAGCCGCTGAGGCCCTGGCCAAGCATAAAGGTGATTTGCATCTCCCCAGACTGACCATACTGGGAGATACTCCTGGGCATATTAAATTAGCTAAAAAATTGGCTAAGCATCAAGGTGTTTTGTACCTCAATTGCCTGACTACCATGAGTGACATGGCCGCTGAGGCCCTGGCCAAGCATAAAGGTGATTTGCATCTCTCCAGACTGACCATACTGGAAGATACTCCTGGTTATATTAAATTAGCTAAAAAATTGGCTAAGCATCAAGGTGTTTTGTACCTCAATTGCCTGACTAGCATGAGTGACATGGCCGCTGAGGCTCTGGCCAAGCATGAAGGTGACTTGCGCCTCAATGGCCTTACCACAATAGAAGATACTCCTGGTCATATTAAATTAACTGAAAAATTGGCGAAGCATGAAGGTGTTTTATACCTCAATGGCCTGACTAGCATGAGCGACATGGCCGCTGAGGCTCTGGCCAAGCATAAAGGTGACTTGCGCCTCAATGGCCTTACCATACTGGGAGATAATCCTGGTCATATTAAATTAACTGAAAAATTGGCTAAGCATGAAGGTGTTTTGCTCCTCAATGGCCTGACTAGTCTTAGCGGCAAGGCGGCAGAGGCTCTGGCTAATCATGATGATGAATTGTCCCTCGATGGCCTGACTAGTCTAAGCGACATGGCCGCTGAGGCTCTGGCCAAGCATAAAGGTGAATTGTACCTCAACGGACTGACTATACTTGAAGATACTCCTGGTCATATTAAATTAGCTGAGAAATTGGCGAAGGATAAACATTATTTCTATCTCGATGGCCTGACTAACTTGGGCGATCAAGCTGCCAAGGCCCTTGCTAATAATAAAGGTAAATTGTACCTTAACGGCCTGACCAGTCTGACCGACCATGCTGCTGAAGCCCTGGCTAATCATGAAGGTGAATTGTACCTTAATGGCCTGACCAGTCTGACCGACCTTGCTGCAGAGTCACTGGCTAATCATAAAGGAAGATTGTCCCTATCCAGTATTTTGGCCGATAGTCTGACCGATCATGCTAACGAGGCCTATGCCAAGCTAGCCAAGGCCAGGAATAAAGGAAGATTGTCCATTAACCGACTGACTAGTCTAAGTGACAAGGCTGCGGAGGCCCTTGCTAACCATAAAGGTGATTTGTACCTTAATGGGCTGACTGGTCTAAGCGACAAGGCGGTAGAGGCACTTGCCAAGCTTAAAGGTGATTTGTACCTCAATGGTCTGACTAGTCTAAGCGACAAGGCGGTAGAGGCACTTGCTAACCATAAAAGTAATTTGTCCCTCGATGGCCTGATTAGTCTAAGTGACAAGGCTATAGAGACCCTTGCTAACCATAAAGGTGCTTTGGACCTCAATGGCCTGACTAGTCTAAGCGACAAAACTGCCGAGGTCCTTGCCAAGCTTGAAGGCTATTTGTCCCTCAACGGCCTGACGAGTCTGAGTGACAAAGCGACCGAAGCCCTGGCTAATCATGGTGAAGGTGCTTTGTACCTCAACGGCCTGATTAGTCTAACCGACCATGCTGCAGAGGCACTAGCTAATCATGAAGGTGCTTTGTACCTCAACGGCCTGACCAGTCTGAGTGACAAAGCCGCCGAGGCCTTTGCCAAGCTTGAATCTTATTTGTCCCTCAACGGCCTGACCACTCTAAGCGACAAAGCTG
>Ga0209190_1001129_pt1 | contig 18875 bp, 17 predicted proteins | sample M_140205_XF_Meta_FD_187315 | JGI IMG/M metagenome (GOLD analysis project Ga0209190, IMG submission 187315) | Freshwater microbial communities from Lake Montjoie, Canada to study carbon cycling - M_140205_XF_MetaG (SPAdes) (version 2) | ecosystem: Environmental > Aquatic > Freshwater > Lake... | reverse complement strand
GAATGGACACATCTCCTTGCAACTGCATGAAGTATTCCTCGGAATTGGTCATGTGATAATCGTTGCGCGCGTTGGGGCCGGCGATCAACATCACAAAGAAATCCTTGCCGCTGAAAAGATATTTGTTCGACACTGGCGGCACCATTAAATGGCGATTCGCAGCGGTCCACGCAGACAAATTGATCGCACTTGCGACGCCACCGACACCGTCCCATCCGGTTGGATCGCCGAGCGAATTATTGGCAGGAAATGGAGCGGCAACGACTGCGGTTGGATTGATCGTGCTCATGCAAGTAGCGTACCGAATGCGCTCGTTTGGCAAAACAAACTGACGCGTTCATTTGCGACAAACCTGCCCATATTCTGCGATGATTGTGTTTATGACTCCGATGCAGTGGACGGTCCATCCAGCGCGCGTGCGCCCAGTCGCAGCTCTCTGGGCATTGGTGGCGATCGTAGTGGTTGCGACATTGATTGCGCAGCTGGCTGGCGATTGGTTCTGGGGCGCGATCAGTGCCGTCGGGCTTTTCATATCGCTGACACGATTCTTTCTTATAACTCGATATCGCATCGATGCTGAAGTTGCTGAAGTCATCTACCCACTTTCAATGAGCCGACTTCGCTGGGATGAAGTTGGGTGTATTCGTTGGCAGGACCGCCGTGCTCTCGTGGCGCGATCAATCTCACGCCGTGAACAGATGCGTGGTTTAGTCTTTGATTTCACGAATCTCTCAGTCGACACGAAGGCTCAACTTCGAGAATTCGTACTTGCCCAGACTTCGCCAGAGGTGTGGCAATGACTGGAAAGACGAATTCGTGGAAGCAATTGCGTAGCGCATGGGGCGAAGCGTGGGCAAAGGCATTTCATATCGAGCCACCAGGACCTGCGAAGCCGACTGCTCCTGAAGCAGAACTTGTTGAACGCGTTGCGCAGGAAATCGTGAAGCGAAGAATGGCGCAGCCTGCTCTGCTTTTCTTGGAATCCAGCCGGCCTCTCTCAGGAGTTGGAGCAGCGGCGATGCATTTTCTTCAGCCATTTATGGCTGTAGTCATTCATCCAACAACATGGTCGACGCTCGCAACATTCTTGGAGCGCTCTGGCTCGGTGGAATATCTATGCCTTCGCATTGAAGCGCTCGAAGCGCAGCGCATGTCCGCCGATACCAAATCGAGTGATACCAAATCGAGTGATACCAAGAAGTGAATCGCTCGATTACTTCAACATCGCTTGCGTGATCGCGTCGCGAAGGTCTTTTTCTGGATTGCCGCTTACCCCAACTTCGGCTTTGGCAATGGTTCCATCCTTATTAATAATGATGAGCGTTGGAATGGCATTGATGCCATATGCCCTTGCAAGTTCATCGCCCTTCAACAAGCATCCATATGTGTACTTCTTCGAATCCATATATTTCTTCGCAGCACCATCGCCGCGTTCGAAAGTATTCACTCCCATCACGACAACACCCTTGTCCTTAAACTCGTCCGCAAGTTTCTGAATCGTCGGCATGACCTGCTTGCATGGACCGCACCATGTTGCCCAGAAATCAAGCAGCACGACTTTTCCCTTGAGAGATGCGAGTGTCACATCCGAACCATCGAGCGCCTTCAATTGAAAGTCTGGAGCTTTGTCGCCAACTTGTATCGCGAGACCACTTCTGCGTGGTTCTGACCGCGTTACGGTCGTGCCTTTGGGCATTGGTTCTCCATCTTTCAACACCATGCGGCCTTGCTTCCCATCTTGCTCCTCTTGCTTTGGAATGGCTGCTTTCGCAAATCCCTCGGGGATTTTCTGAGTGAAGAGCGTTGAGTCAATTGGCGCATTCACTTTCACTTTGGAATACAGGGTGGTTGTCGGTGGCGGTCCAACGAGCGTTCCATCGTCCTTGCTCATAGTCTCCGTCAAGCGTCTCGGCATCGAGTCGGTTCGGGCAATCGCAATTGTGGTGACCATACGAATCGACGGTTGAGGATCCGGGTTGGCTTCTCCTGCTGGACCTCCTTCCATCAAAATCAGGTTCATCTTTCGTGCGATTCGCACAACATCGCACGGAGTCCCATCGATGGTCTCCTCAGGATCGAGCGTGATTGAGACAGGCTTCGGGGAATGTTCACCTTCATCGCTGCTGCTCTTTTGCTCCATGATCCAATGCGGGAACTGTTGGAGGACTTCTGCAAGTATCGGATCGATGGTGTTGCCAAGGTCCATATATTCTTTGGTGGCGAGATCGACCACGACCGTCGTCTTGTCGTCATTGGTGATCACGCGTGTCGGCTTGCCATCCTTTAAAGCTTCGATACGGAATTTCATCGAGTTCTCGTCCGCAGGGTCAAAGGTCATCACAAGATGTGCAGGCCTGTCTAAGTAGGCTGGTCGAATTTCATTTGCGGGCAGAGTCATTTTCACTTCTGCGACAGCATCAAATGAAGTGACTTTTTTCGCAGCAGCGATCGATGCGTCATAGATTGATTTCGCTTTTGGATCAATCGTGTCTGCAGGGGATGCGCCGGAGCAAATACAACAAAATGCTGCAGCGAGAATGCACGATAGAAATGTTGACTTCATTGTGCTGGATCGTACCACTGCCAAAGTACCGCACCCCAGACAGCTGCAGAAAGAATGATGGAGAGCATGACCGCTGCGCTTCCCATGTCTTTCGCACGTTTGGCGAGCGGATGAATTTCCAGCGAAATGTGATCCGTGTTCGCTTCGATCGCAGAGTTGAGGAGTTCGGCAATCAAAATAATCTGGAGTACTGAAAAGAGAAGTGCACGCTGAAGTGGCGGCACGGGAATGAACCATGCTCCAATTGAAAGTGGGATGACAACCATCAACTCTTGACGGAATGCTTGCTCATATTTCGCGGCGGCGACAAGTCCCTGCCAACTGTGTTTCGATGCTCTGAAGATTCGCGCGAGCCCGCCTTTGGATTTCGGCGCTGGCGCATGAATGTTGGTCGATGGCATGTTGGCAGTGTAATTCCACACTCAGACTCAGCGACAAATTCGCTGTGAGCCTCTACCCTTGACCGTCTTATGCGAATCGTCGCCACTGACTGCGGAAGCACTACAACAAAGGCCATCCTCATCGAGGAAAAAGACGGCGTTTTTCGCCAGACTTTTCGCGGTGAGGCTCCGACGACGGTCGAAGAGCCATTCGCTGATGTCACGCTGGGCGTTGCGAATTCCGTGACCGAACTTCAGGAACTTTCTGGATACAAACTTATTGCCGATGATGGCACGATCATCCGTCGTAAGAGCACGGCGGATGCAGATGGGTGCGATCTTTATATATCAACATCCAGCGCAGGCGGCGGATTGCAAATGATGGTTGCTGGTGTCGTGCGAGAAATGACCGCAGAGAGCGCGAAGCGTGCAGCACTTGGTGCTGGTGCAATCGTGATGGACACCATCGCAAGCAATGACCGTCGCAAACCGCATGAACAGATTCAGCGCATTCGCGAACTTCGACCAGATATGGTTTTGGTTTCAGGTGGAACAGATGGTGGCGATACAAAGAAAGTCATCGAGATAGCAGAACTCATCGCGCCGGCTCGCCCGCGTCCACGCTTTGGTGGGGAATACAAACTCCCACTCATCTTTGCTGGCAACAAGGAAGCGCGTCAGACAATTGAGCGTGTTTTTTCTGGAGAAGGCTTCGCGCTTTCTGTCGTTGATAATTTGCGGCCGACGCTCGAGCGCGAAAATCTTGGTCCCGCACGCGAGAGAATTCACGATGTCTTTCTCGAACATGTGATGGCTCACGCACCGGGTTATGACAAACTGATGACTTGGGCCAACGCGCCGATCATGCCAACTCCTGGAGCAGTGGGCGACATCTTGCAAACGATTGCAAAAGGTCGTGGAATCAATGTGGTTGGAGTCGACATCGGTGGCGCGACCACCGATATGTTCAGCGTCTTCGGAGGCGTGTTCAATCGAACTGTCAGTGCAAACCTTGGCATGAGTTATTCCATCTCGAATGTTTGCGCAGAAGCTGGAATGGACAGCGTCTTGCGCTGGGTGCATCTCGATATGGACGAACGCGAACTTCGCAACCGTGTGAAGAACAAGATGATTCGTCCAACGACGATTCCGCAAACACTCGAAGCGCTTGTCTTCGAGCAAGCTGTCTCGCGCGAGGCACTTCGATTGGCGTACATCCAACACAAATCATTCGCGACAACATTGAAAGGCGTTCAGCAACAGCGCACAGTTGGTGATGCATTCAGTCAGAAGGAAGCAGGCGGATCGCTTGTCGACAATATGGCGCTTGATTTGATGGTCGCATCTGGCGGCGTTCTCAGTCACGCTCCGCGGATGGAACAAACCGCACTGATGATGATCGACGCATTTGAGCCCGAAGGCTTTACTGAAATTGCGAAGGATTCAATCTTCATGATGCCGCATCTTGGAGTCCTCGCATCTGTGAATCTCCGCGCGGCGATGGAAGTATTTGAGAAAGATTGTTTGGTTATTCTTGGTTGGTGCATTGCTCCGCGTGGTGAAGTGCGCGCAGGTCGACCTGCGTTCGAATTCTCACTGCGCCGCGCAAATGAAGTTGTATCGCAAGGACAACTGATCGGTGGCGAGATGCGTCTCGTTCGCTTTGGTCACGGTGAAATCGGCATGCTTGAGGTTCGCCCTGAGCGCGGACTTGATATGGGTGCTGGTCCAGGAAAACCAGTCACACGCGAAGTGCGTGGTGGTGCAGTCGGCATCGTGCTTGATGCGCGAGGTCGTCCACTGAAGTTGCCGACATCCGCGGTTGAGCGACGAGCATGTGTCGAAAAGTGGTTAAAAGCGCTAGAAGTTTACGAATAGTCTCGCATTAGAAAAAAGCAATCCCAATGGCCAAGGCATATACACCAGGATTAAAAGTGACAGCACGCACGACATATCGCGTGCGGCGGCTCTTGCCAGTTTCTGGCGATGTGCGAGTCAAAGTTGGCGACAGCGTTTCGGCGGAAACTGTCGTCGCGGAAACCTTCCTTGAAGGCGATGTCTTTCCCATCAAGGTTGCGGGAATGCTCAGCGTCAATCCAAGCGAATTAATGCCTTTGATGCTTAAGCGCGCGGGCGATACTGTTCAAGTTGGCGACGCGCTTGCGCGAAGTAAAGGCATTTTCGGCATGATGAAGACCGAAGCGAAATCGACTGCAGCAGGAACGCTCGAAAGTATTTCTGAATCCACAGGCATGGTCATCATTCGTGGTGCAAAGACACCGGTTCAAGTTCGCGCCTATGTCGCTGGAAAAATAATTGAAGTGATCGCCAGCGAAGGCGTGGTGGTCGAAACGGACGCGCTCTTTGTGCAGGGGATTTTCGGAGTCGGTGGGGAAACATGGGGACCGCTGATGGTCGCTGGCAAATCGCACGCCGAAGATCTACTTGAAGAACACATCGACGCATCGATGAAAGGCGCAATCGTTGTCGGCGGCGCGCGCATGACGGCTGGTGGCATTCGCCGCGCGCGCGAAGTCGGAGTCGCCGCGTTGATTTGCGGCGGAATCGATGACGCAGATCTTCGCGATGTGCTTGGGTATGACTTGGGAGTTGCTGTCACTGGAAGCGAGAAAATTGGAATCACATTGCTTGTGACCGAAGGCTTTGGCGATATTGCCATGGCGAAGCGAACATTCCAGTTGCTGCTTGCACATGTAGGGAAAATGGCAAGTGTGAATGGCGCAACGCAAATTCGTGCGGGTGTGATGCGCCCAGAAATCGCAGTGCCGCTAGGTGAAGCGAGTTCTGGAGAAATCTTCACTGGCGGTGCAACCGCAGGAATCTTGGATATTGGCACGCCTGTTCGAATCATTCGCGATCCTCACTTCGGACTCTTGGGATCCGTCAGCGCGCTTCCAGAACAGCCAGCCGTTCTGGGTTCTGGATCGAAGGCTCGTGTGCTTGAAGTTGCGCTCGAAAGCGGGCAACGCGTGACCGTCCCGCGCGCAAATGTCGAACTTGTTGGAGATTGAAGCGGGGGAATGAAAAATACGTGACGCTTTGCGTTCGCATAAATTGTTAAATGGGACTATCTTCCTCTTGTGGCGAGGAACGCAAACGCAAGTCAATGGCGAATGATTTCAAGCGCACTGATTCTTTGCGCGATTTCATTGGATTCATCGGGCGCCAGCGATGTCGGCCTTGCTAATGCGTCTATCACTGCTGCAGGAAACAAAGCCGATCTCCGAGACAAGATTCCGCTGAACGAACTTGGCCAAGAAATCTCCGCGCCTCCTGCGGCGATTTCGATCAGTGCAGAAGATGTTGCGTGGGATGCGGGAGGCGCGATCAAAATTTCGTGGCAGCCTGCCGCTGGCACAACTTCCGCAACGAAGTGGATTGTCGAGCGAAGTGAAGTGCTCGCAGCAGGCCAAGGCCCATGGACTTTCGTGGCAGAAGTTCCCATCGCAGAAACAAATGCGGTCGCATCAAAACTTTCGCCGGACGCCTCGTTTTTTTTCCGTGTCACCGCATTCAGTCCAAATGGTTCAAGTGCTGTGACGACAACGAAGTCTGCTGCAACGGGGTACTGGAACTTTTTTATTGGCGCAAAATTACCTTTGTTCTGCGCAATTTTGCTCGTCAGCGCGTGCGTGATCTATTTCATCCTCGCTGCGCGTCGAGGTCGACCGATGAAAGTTCGCCGTATCGCTGCGCTCGAAGCGATCACGGATGCAGTTGGTCGTGCGACGGAAATGGGTCGATCAATCTTGTTCGTTCCAGGCATTCAAGACATGGACAACATTCAAACTGTTGCTGGATTGACCGTGCTTGGAAATGTCTCCAGAACCGCGGCTGAATATGACGCTGCGATCGAAGTGCCAACGAGTCGCTCGCTCGTGATGGAAGCAGCTCGTGAAGCAGTACAAGCGTCATACCTCGCCGCAGGCCGAGCCGATGCGTACAACGCAGATGCGATTCGATATATCACCGATGAACAGTTTGGATTTGTTGCGTATGTCTCTGGACGAATGGTGCGCGAAAAGCCGGCTGCGTGTTTTTATATGGGTTGCTTCTTTGCAGAGAGCTTGATCTTGGCAGAGACAGGAAATTCCATTGGCGCAATTCAGATAGCAGGGACTGCCGAAAGCAGTCAGCTTCCATTCTTCGTTGCTGCATGTGATTACACATTGATCGGTGAGGAATTTATGGCGGCAAGCGCATATCTCTCCGGCGAACCAGATCAAATTGGATCGCTCAAAGGGCAAGATGTCGCAAAAGCAATCGCTGCGATCATCATCATTATTGGAGTTGTGCTTGCAACAGGCGCTGCAATTGCTCCACAAGGCGCAATGCCTGCCGCACTCGAATGGCTGAAGGGAGTGCTCGGATCATGAAGCGCCTCGTCCCAATGTGGATTGCGATCATTGCAGGATTTGTAATGTTGCTTTCTGCATTCTTCCCGATGACAGAGAGTTGGGGCGAGACCGTGGGCGATGTTTTCAATGTTGTTGCAGCGATCGCCTTCGTTCTTGGTGCGGGAAGTTTGGCGAAAGTTAATCTCGCAAAGATTTCGCGGCGCGATCAAGGTTGGGGATATGCGGCGATCACTTTGATCTGTTTCGCAATCACACTTGTCGTAGGACTTGGAAAATTTGGCGTTCCGCAGTCCACTCAGTTCCCATTGCTTGGATGGTCTGGTGAAAAAGATGCGGATGGTTCCATCTTTGGTTGGATCTATGAATACGCACTCGTGCCTATCACGAGCACGATGTTCGCACTTCTGGCGTTTTATGTTGCAAGCGCTGCGTTTCGAGCCTTTCGCGCAAAGAATCTCGAAGCGATCTTGCTGCTCTCAACAGCGTTCATTGTTCTGCTCGGCCGCACATTCGCAGGAGTTGTGCTGACGGGTTGGTTGCCCGATTGGGCGAGTGGATTGCGATTGGAAAATCTCTCGGTCTACATCATGCAGGTTTTCAATACGGCGGGCAATCGCGCGATCATCATTGGTATTGCGCTTGGCGTGACCGCAACAAGCTTGCGAATTCTTCTGGGAGTTGATCGATCTTGGATGGGATCGGGAGACTGACGCATGAGCAAATTCATCACCATCCTCGAAGGACTCGATCGCCGCTGGATTTTTCTTGCGATGGCGATTTCTGTTGCAGGTCCAATCTTGTATATCGGCATCACAGGCAAAACTCTGCCAGAGACTCCAACTCCCGCAGCACGTGCTGTCTATAAAGAGATCGAAGCGCTCTCGCCTGGAACTCCCGTGTTGATCGCATTCGACTTCGATCCTGCAAGCGGTGGCGAGCTGACTCCGATGGCGACAAGTTTGGTTCATCAATGTGCGGCGCGCGGCTTGAGGATGGTCTTCATCGCACTGTGGCCGCTTGGTCCGCAGTTGATCGACGAAACAATCAAGCGAGTGATTCTTGCGGATTATCCAAATCTCAAAGAAGGTATCGATTATGTCAATGTCGGATTTCAATCTGGCAACGAAGCGGTGATGAAAGTGATGTTGACTGATTTCGCATTGGCGTTTCCCATCACCAAAAATGGAGTCGCAGTTGGAGATGTTGTTGCTCTGAAAGGAATTCAGCGCGCATCAGATTTCCCACTGCTCGTCGAGGTCTGCGCGGGATATCCAGGCGCAAAGGAATGGATTCAATATGTGATCTCTTCCAGCGGCGGCAAAATCAAGATGGTCACTGGTTGCACAGGCGTTCAGACGCCAGGCCTCTATCCGTATTACCCCGTGCAACTGAATGGATTGCTCGGCGCGATCAAAGGTGCGGCGGAATATGAATCCCTTGTCAATTCCAGCCTTGCACCCAAAGACAGTACCGCTGCGATTCCTGCGAAATATCTTGAAGCGCAGCGCCGCATGGGCCCACAACTTGGCGCCCATTTACTGATGATCGCGCTGATCATCTTGGGGAACATCGCATTCTTCGCACAGCGCAAGTCGAAGGTGAGGGCGACATCATGAAGCCATCAAAGACTTGGGTCATCGTCGTTGCTGTGATTGTTGTGCTTGTGGGGATTCGTATGTCGATCGGCCAAGGAATGGCGCGTGCGTATGTCCAGCGCGTTGATCAATCCGTCGAAGTGAAAGCGAACGAAGCACATGGCGCGTCAACTGAGAAATGGACGGAGTGGCATCCAGTTGCTCCAAAGAAATTCGAAGCAGCACAGAAGGCAGATCCTTCTCAGACAAAGTTCGCATTCAGTTGGGCGAATACGATTGGACTTTGGCTGGCAGCGTTTTTCACGCTCGCAATTTTCTCTTTCTTGTACCGCGACAATCCTGGATATCGCTTGGCTGAAGCGGTGATCATCGGAGTCTCTGCCGCATACTGGGGAGTAATTGGATTTTGGGACACGCTTGTTCCAAAATTGTTCGGCGCTCTCACGCCCACTCTCGTTCATGACCAAGTGCTGCCAAGTTTGCCAGCTCCCACCACTGGTCAAGTCGTTGCAATGTATTTCGCACTCGCTCTTGGCCTCATGTTGTTGATGCGCCTTGCGCCCAAGGGTGGATGGATCAGTCTTTGGCCGATCGCGTTCATCATTGGAGTGACCGCTGGCTTGAAGATCGTGAGTCATGTTGAGAGCGATCTCGTCGCTCAGACTGTTGCAACATTCGATCCGCTCGTTCAGCCAGTCGTTGGTACAGAAGGCGGATGGATGCTGTGGCCGACCATCTGGGCGAGTCTCGCAAACATCTTGCTTGTCATTGGCGTTCTCTGTTGTCTCACCTATTTCTTCTTCTCGGTTGAGCACAAAGGCGTCGCAGGCCGCGCGGCGCGCGTCGGCATCATGTATCTCATGATCACCTTCGGCGCTGCTTTCGGATTTACCGTGATGGGTCGCGTCGCACTGTTGGCGGCTCGAATCGAGTTCTTGTTTGATGATTGGCTTTGGCTGATCGATCCCGCAGGCAAGCGCATTGTCGAAGTTGCCTCTGCCGTTGGTTCGATGCTCTGTTGGTGGTAGAACTGCGCCCATGCGCAAGCCAGATCCATGTGTTCTTGTCATCTTCGGTGCCTCCGGAGATCTCACTGCCCGCAAATTAATTCCTGCTCTCTATGAAATGCGCGCGATTGGTGCGTTGCCCGAGCATTTCAAAGTCTTGGGAGTTTCGCGGCGCGAAAAAACCGATGATGCATGGCGAACAGAATTGGCCACGTCGGTCCAGAAACACGCCAAGCGCTGGGACGCAGGACGCTGGGCTGAATTTGCAAAGTGCATTCACTATTTCGCAGGTGATGCAGCGCAGACTGCGATGTATTCAGGACTCGAAGAACGACTTCGCAAGTTCGATGAAGAAAGCAACACGCATGGCAATAGACTTTTCTATCTTTCAGTTGGACCCGAGTTGTACGAGTCGATTGTGCAGCGCATCGAAGATGCCGCTCTTGTGACTGAAGGCAAACGGTGGTGTTCGATCAACTCGAGCGAGCGTTCATGGCAGCGCATCATTATTGAGAAGCCATTTGGTCACGATGAACAAAGTGCGGCGAGCCTCAATCGCACGCTTGGCAGAGTCTTTGAAGAAGAAGATATTTATCGAATCGACCATTACCTTGGCAAGGAAGTTGTCCAAGCGATGTTGGTGCTCCGATTCGCGAACACTATTTTCGAGCCAGTGTGGAATCATCGCTATATCGATCATGTCCAAGTGACCGCAGTCGAAACTGTTGGCGTTGGAAATAGAACTGCATTCTTCGATTCGACAGGCGCTATTCGCGACATGATTCAGTCGCATCTTCTGCAGATTTTCGCATTCGTCGCAATGGAGCCGCCGACTGCTATTACGGCGGAAGATATTCGCGCGGAAAAGATCAAAGCAGTGCGAGCGATTCGTCCGACCACTCCCGAAACTGTGGCAACGCATGGTGTTCTTGGGCAATATGGAAAAAGTGCCGATGAAGGCGCGTATGTTGATCTGCCTGGAGTCGCAAAGGGATCAACGACGGAAACCTACGCTGCGATCAAGTTGCATGTGGATAATTGGCGCTGGGCGGGGACGCCGTTTTATTTCCGCACTGGCAAACATATGGCAAAGAAATGCACTGAAATTGTTGTGCAGTTCAAACCGCCAGCGGCAAATCTTTTTCCAGGCATCCCACATCAGTCGGGGAAAGTGCTTGGGAATCGACTGGTCATTGAAATCGCGCCGTTTCAGCAAACGCGTTTGCGTTTCGAAAGCAAAGTCCCTGGCTCTCCACTCAGCATCGCAAGTGTGGAAATGCAAGCGGACTTCGATAAGCAATTCGGAGTCGAAGCACTCGAGGCCTATGGCCCACTGTTGATCGATGCAATGCGTGGCGATCAATCTTTGTACAAACACCGCATTGAAGTCGAAAGCGGTTGGGCCGCTGTCATGCCATTCCTGAATTCTTCATCTGCAACAATTCGCAAGTCAATCGCGAGTAATTACGCGCCAGGTTCGTGGGGGCCAGCCGCAGCTGATGAAATGATGTCGCGCGATGGACGCGCTTGGCATAACGAGTGACAGAATTTCACGCGCCGGCGTTAGACTGAAAGAATGACCCCAACTCCAGAACCGATTCCGCTCGCTCCGCTTGAAGATTCGATCAAAGGTCCTTCGCTGCCCGGACGCGTGGTGGTGGGAACAGATCGTCACGCGGTCTATGAAACTCTTGGATCGCATTTGCTCTCAACCGCATTTGATTGCGTGACAAAGTTTGGCGACTTTCATTTCGCCGTTTCTGGTGGATCGACGCCATTTCCTTTTTATCAATCGCTGATGACCGATCCGAGATATCGCACTTTCCCTTGGGCTCGCACGCATCTGTGGATCGTCGATGAGCGACGTGTTGCTTTTGATAACGCGCTGAGCAATTGGCGGCAGATTTCAGAAATCTTCTGCGACCACTCTGGAATGCCAGACAGTCAAATTCATCCCATCATGGCGACTGCAAGTGATGCTGCTGAGCAATACGAAAAACTCCTTCGAAGTTCGCTGGGTTCTCGACCTCACGGCGAGGATCGACTCGATTTCGTCTTGCTTGGAATGGGCGACAACGGTCATACGGCAAGTCTCTTTCCAGAAACCACGGTGCTGAACGAACAAATTCTCTGGGTGAGTTATTGCGATGGCCCAACAGTCACGCCACCGCCACGCGTCACGATGACCTATCCGCTACTGAACAATGCGCGAGTGATCGTGCCGCTTGTGATGGGCGCCAACAAGGCAGAGATGCTCGCTTGCGTTGCGACGGGTCGCGACGATTTTCACGCGCTTCCGATCAAGGGCATAAAGCCAACTCGAGGCGAATTGGTGTGGTATCTCGATCGCGCTGCGTGTGGGATGTAAGACGAATAAAACCTCGAACCGGCTTACGCTTCCCCAGCGCGACTCTGAAAATAATCCTTCAATACTTCGCATGCGGCAAGTGCATCTCGCAATTTTTTCTTCTGCCCATGCGTGCGGCCGCTTTGATTGAGGGAAAACTCTGCTGCAAAACTAGTGAGTCGCTCATCCTGCATGATCGTCTTGAGCGAAAAACGTTTCGCACATTGATCCGCAAATTCGCGCGCCATCTTTGCGCGCGGCCCTTCCGTGCCGTCCATATTCACTGGAAGGCCAACCACCAACGCGTCAGGTCCATATTCGCGTACCAGTATTTCCAGCCGCGCAAGCAGCATCTCTCGAATTGACGCATCGATCACTTCAATCGGCGAAGGCAATAGCAAGATGTCATCGCCGCAGGCAACCCCAGTTCTTCGGTCACCGAGATCAATCGCGAGATATCTCATGAACGCTCAGCGCAATTCGGGCGCAACGCGCCCAGCGAGATCTTTGACTTGTTCCGCCATATCTGCACGGCAAATCAATGTCGCATCTTTCGTGTGCACAACAACCAATCCTTCAACCCCGATCGTTGCAATCAAATGTGTTGGATCATCGCTGACAACAATCATTTTTTTCGATTCAATGTGCATCGCCCGCGCGCTTGCGCGATTTCCATCAGCGTCGGCGGTGAGGATTTCGCCATACGAAGGCCAACTCCCAACATCACGCCAAGAAACCGGCATCGGCACTGCGCAAATCTTGATGCGCTCATCGCGTGCTGCGGGTTCCATCAATCCATAATCCAGGCTGATCTTGGTCAGCAAGGGATAGACATCATCGACAACTTTTTCTGCACCAGGTTTCCCCCATGCAGCGCCAATTTTCGCCAGCCCAACCGAACTCGCAGGTTGGAACCAAGCGATCGCATCAAGCACGGTGCGTGCGTGAAAGATGAACATGCCGCTGTTCCAACCGAATGAGCCACTCTTGAAATATTCTGTCGCGCGTGCAAGATCTGGCTTTTCCACAAAACGATTTGCTCGAAACGCACCATCGAAATTCCCGCTTGGATTAGAGCCAGTCGGATCAGAGATTGGATCGCCTTGCTCGATATATCCATATGCCGTCGCTGGAAAAGTTGGAGGAATTGAAAAAGTCACGATGCGACTTGGATCTGCTTCGACGAGCCGAAATCCAAGATCGACCTTCTGCGCAAACACAGATTGCGGCTCGATGATGTGATCGCTTGTCAGGACAGCGAAGATTGCATCGGGGTCGCGCGCAGCCAACACCGCCGCAGCGAAACCAACCGCATTGAGCGTGTCACGCCCAACAGGTTCTCCAAGAAAATTATTCTGCGTGAGGCCTTCTATTGCAGCCATCACATCCTTTGCATAACTGCGAGATGCGCAGACCAATCTGCGATCCTTCGTCACCAAGCCTTCGAATCTCTCTCCGCTGATTTGCAGCAGTGACTTTCTTTTCTTCTCATTCTTATCCCCGCTCTCAATAAAGGGGATCAACTGCTTCGGCCGGCTCGTTCGACTCATCGGCCAAAGTCGCGTGCCAGATCCACCAGCCATAATCATTGCATATCGATGATCCTGCGTCATCGTGTCATTCCCTTGGATGCAAGCGCAGCTGAGACAAGCGTGTTCGCGGTCGTCAAGTCAGGCTCGCGCTCGAGCGCAAGATCAATCAATGCACGCGCATCAATTCGGCTCTCGCCAAGTTGCACCAATACATTCATCGCATCCATCATTGCGGATGCGTTTAGTGTCTCTTTCGCAGTGGTCTGACTCGCCACGGCTGACTTTGGTTCACCTTTGCGCGTTGGAGATTTGGAAGTGGAACTTGTCGATGCAGCCTTCGCATACGAATCCATCTTGTCGCGAAGTTCCAACACCATCGTCTCTGCAGTCTTGCGCCCAATTTCTGGCAGACTCATTAGGAGCGCAAGGTCTTTCATCACGATCGCTTCGGCCACTCGCGCAAATGGAATTGTCAACGCGCGCAAAGCGCGTCGCACGCCGATGCCTTTGACTGTGGTGATCAATTCGAAAAACGCACGATCTTTCGATGATTGAAATCCGATCAGCTTCGGCCAGAAACTGGAACCTTGGCCTTGTGATTCTAAATAGTGCAATGTGTGAAAAGTTATGCGACTGCCGATGCGGGAATACAACTCTGGAATATCTGCAGCAGGGACTGCAACTTCATATGCAATATCTCCAACGACAACGAGAGCCGCTGTCTCTTCCACCGATTCGAGAATGCCTTCGATGCGATTGATCATTGCTGCTTGCGAGTTTATCCGCTTGCGATCTGCTCGCTGCGTCCTTTGTCATCACTCTCTACAGTCGCGCCAAGCGCCGCGCCCATTTGGATCCGCACTTTCAGCGTCCATGCAGATTCCTCGCCAGCCTCAGGCGGTGGCACGACTGCCATCAAACGCACGCGCGCGCGACTTCTGCGAAAAAGACTCCAGAATGGATTTCCACAAGGGGGAATTCCGTCAAGTAAGAAAACCGCGACGGGAGTTTTTGTTCGGGCAGCGATCATCGCAAGCCCAGGATGAAAAAGTTGTATTCGCCCATGTGGACGTGCGATTCTCCCTTCTGGGAAAATTCCCACGGTCCCACCACTCGCCAAATGGCGAAACGCCTCTCGTAAAGCTGCTGAACCACCAGATTCTTCGACAGGGATGATTTTCAGTCGCCGCCAAAAGCGGTTCAACAAGGGGATCATCATCTGCCGCTCCATCATCCAGCGAATTGGACGAGGGCAATACACCTGCAAAAGAACTGGATCCAAGCCAGAAACATGGTTTGATGCAACGATCAGCCCGCCGCTTGGAAGCACATCGGCCAAACTATCGCAATTCAAAGGCGCACCCTCCCAGTGCGATCGGTGAAACCAACGCACATAAATACTGAGCATCGGGAGGATGTATCTCAGTACTCCTGAAAATCGTTCAGTTCGAAGGGTTGAATCATGCATATCAGTTTTGATTTCGCCGTTATATTGGGGGAGATTTGGACTGAAGACGGAATGAGGGTTGCAGAAAGATGATCAACGAATAGGACACGAATGCCTCGACGCGACGACATACAAACGATACTCATCATTGGCTCAGGACCGATTGTCATCGGTCAAGGGTGCGAATTCGACTATTCAGGAACGCAAGCATGCAAAGCTCTGCGGGAGGAAGGGTATCGCGTGGTGCTGGTCAATTCGAATCCTGCAACGATTATGACCGATCCCGCTTTGAGCGATCGAACATATATCGAACCGATCACGCCAGAAGCAGTCGAGAGAATTTTCGCCAAAGAGAAATCCCTTGGTCATCCAATTGATGCGGTCCTTCCAACCATTGGCGGACAGACCGCGTTGAACTGCGCGTGCGTGCTGCACGACCGTGGCATTCTTGAAAAGTATGGCGTCGAAATGATCGGTGCATCACGCGAGGCGATTCGCCGCGCGGAAGATCGCGAAGCGTTTCGCGAAATTGTTCGACGACTTGGATTGCATCAACCTCATTCGAAGACCGTCACAAACATCGAAGACGCGCGTGTATTTCTGGAAGAGATTGGCTTGCCAGCGATCATTCGTCCCGCGTTCACACTTGGCGGTAGCGGTGGTGGCATCGCATACAACTTGGAAGAATTCGAGGACATCATTCGTCGCGGACTGTCCGCCAGCATGATTGGTCAAGTGCTCATCGACCAAAGCGCACTTGGATGGAAGGAATATGAGCTTGAAGTCGTCCGCGATCACAAAGATAATTGCATCGTTGTTTGTTCTATCGAAAATATCGACGCGATGGGCGTGCACACGGGCGATTCGATCACGGTCGCGCCGATTCAGACACTGACTGACCGCGAATATCAAAGGATGCGCGACGCATCCTTCGCAATCATGCGATCGGTCGGCGTTGATACGGGCGGATCCAACGTGCAATTCGCAATCAATCCTGCGAATGGCCAGATGGTTGTTGTCGAGATGAACCCGCGCGTTTCGCGATCATCTGCGCTCGCGTCAAAGGCGACAGGATTTCCTATCGCGCGCATCGCTGCAAAATTGGCGGTGGGATATTCGCTCGACGAATTGCGCAACGACATCACAGGGTCGACAAGCGCATGCTTCGAGCCATCGATCGATTATGTCGTGGTGAAGATGCCGCGGTGGACATTCGAAAAATTCCCTGAAGCCGACGAAACGCTGACCACGCAAATGAAGAGCGTGGGCGAGGCGATGTCGATCGGCCGCACATTCAAAGAGGCGTTGCAAAAAGCAATTCGCTCGATGGAAGTGAAGCGATTTGGATTCGGACTCGATGCGAATGACAAGTGGCTTGCAGGTCGTCGAGCAGAGAAACATGAATTGGCGGACGGATCACTTCCAGTCTGGCCGATTCCCGAAGAACTTTTGCGCCGCAAGTTGACGGTGCCAAGTCAGGGGCGACTGTATTTTGTTCGGTATGCATTGAAGATGGGATGGACCATCGAACAAGTTGCGCAATCAACTGGATATGACAGATGGTTCGTCGATCAGCTCAAACAACTTGTGGAGTTCGAAGATGTTCTTTGCGCGGTCGATCGATTGGAAGATCTTCCCGCAGACTCGCTTCGCCGAGCAAAGCAATTCGGATATTCCGATGCGCAGTTGGCATTTCTCTATATGGGCAGCATCTCGACGAAAAACATTCTCGCTGTGCGCGCACATCGCAAGCGATTGAAAGTTGAACCCGTCTTTAAATTGGTCGATACATGCGCAGCAGAATTTGAAGCCGTCACTCCATACTTCTATTCCACATATGAAACGCCTGTATTCAACGCTGGAATCGCCGTTGTCGACGACGAAATTCGAATCTCGCCTCGCCCGAAGATCATCATTCTTGGCGGCGGTCCAAATCGAATCGGTCAAGGAATCGAATTCGATTATTGCTGCTGCCAAGCCGCATTCGCCTGCGCTGATATGGGCTTTGAGAGCGTGATGATCAACTCGAATCCTGAAACGGTCTCAACCGATTATGACACGAGCGATCTTCTCTTCTTCGAACCACTCACGCTCGAAGATGTGCTGAATGTGATTGAACGGCTGAATGGCGGCGGAGTCGACGTGAAGAATCGCTCAGGTGGAGTTGCGGGTGTGATCGTGCAATTCGGCGGACAAACTCCGCTCAATCTTGCGCACGGACTTCACGCCGCTGGAGTACCGCTGATCGGCACGGGCATCGACTCGATCGACTTGGCCGAAGATCGTGATCGATTCAAGGCGATGCTGGAAGAACTTGGAATGAATCAACCGCCAAGTGGAATTGCGCGCAGTTTGAACGACGCGCTGCAAATCGCGCAGCGCATCGGATATCCCGTGCTTGTCCGTCCGTCGTATGTTCTTGGTGGTCGCGGTATGGAAACATGCTTCGATGAAACGAGCTTGAAGCGATATATGTCCGAAGCGGTTGATATCAGCGAACTCGCTGATCGTCCGATTCTCATCGATCGTTTTCTTTCTGATGCAATCGAAATCGATGTCGATGTTGTTTCTGATTTCATTCCAAACGAAGAAAGTCGATCGTCTGCGATCACACTTCACGCCAGCGAATCCAGAGCCGTGGTCTGTGGCGTGATGGAACATATCGAAGAAGCCGGCATTCATTCGGGCGATTCGACATGCACAATTCCACCCTATTCCCTGCCGAAATCGATGGTTGATCGAGTTGCCACTCAAGCGCGCGCACTCGCCAAGCGACTGAAGGTGCGCGGATTGATGAATGTGCAGATGGCATGCAAGGACGACGTGCTGTACATCTTGGAAGTCAATCCTCGTGCTTCACGAACCGCACCATTTGTCAGCAAGGCAAAGGGAGTTTCGTGGGCACGCGTTGCTGCGAAGGTGATGATGGGAGCATCCTTGGATCAATTGAATATTCACGAAACCGCAGACGCAAATTTCTTCTCAGTGAAAGAATCAGTTTTCCCATTCGCGAAATTTCCAGGCGTTGATGTGATCCTCGGTCCAGAAATGCGCTCGACTGGCGAGGTGATGGGCGCGGATCGTTCTCTCCCCGTCGCATTCGCTAAGGCGCAGATGGCAGCGGGTGTGATGCTGCCGACAAGCGGTAAGGTTTTCCTTTCAGTGCGCGAAAGCGACAAGCGCGCTGCGATCGATATCGCACGCAGTCTTATTGCAGCTGGGTTCACGCTCATTTGCAGTCGCGGAACGCACGAGTATCTCGCAAACAATGGCGTGAAATCAGAACTCGTGCCAAAGATTGCAGAAGGTCAACGACCAAACGTCCTGGATCTCATCCGCTCTGGCGAAATCGTGCTGATTATTAATACTCCCACTCGCAAGGGCGCGCACACAGATGAAGGTCGCATTCGCGCAGGTTCCGTGCGTTCTGGAACGCCGATCATGACGACAGTGGCAGGCGCTCGTGCAGCAGTTCAGGCAATTTCCGCCTTGCAAATCGGTGCGTGGGATGTCTGTGCAATTCAGGATTATTTCCCGCATCTCGCTCGGCCAGCTTTGCCTGTGGCCGCTCCAACAATGAACGTCTGATCGACACTTTTCGAAGCAACGCTAGACTTCGGTACTC
>Ga0209190_1001125_pt1 | contig 18904 bp, 26 predicted proteins | sample M_140205_XF_Meta_FD_187315 | JGI IMG/M metagenome (GOLD analysis project Ga0209190, IMG submission 187315) | Freshwater microbial communities from Lake Montjoie, Canada to study carbon cycling - M_140205_XF_MetaG (SPAdes) (version 2) | ecosystem: Environmental > Aquatic > Freshwater > Lake... | reverse complement strand
AGTCATCTTCGACTTCGGTCTGATCTGCACCGAATACCCAATGACCTGTTTTGTCCATCTTGAGGATGACAACACCTGCTGCGCCAACATCGGTTTCTAAAGCGCGTAACGCTGTCGATAATGAAGTTACAGAAGGTAGATTTGCTGCTGAAAACGTGGTTATGTTTGACATTAGTTTAGTTCCTATTGGATTTTAGAGAGGGCTGCAACAAGTTGCTTCCCGATTTGTACTACGGCTGGACGGGGATCTTCTTCCCGTGCCAACGTACTGCCACTACTTACTGCTATTACTAAGTCGTCAGGCAGTTTATCACCTAACTTTTTTAGTACCTTTTCCGCAACTGCTGGTGTAATCAACTTAGTCACATACAACTCAGCTTCGGGAATAACTTTTGCTAACACGTCTGCTGCCTGATCTTCATTAGCCCATTGGCGCATGGCACGCTTATTGACTAACTTCCAACCTGGCACAGGCTTATCTGCTTCTAACATTTGATGCGCTAACGCTCGCAAGTCCGTGATCCATTGTTCTAACAGATCACAATTCTTGAGGTAGCCACCTATCATATCAGCGTTAAGGCTCGCCAACTGCTCCTGTAGCGCACGCTCGACTGCACCTGTCATCTTAGGGCAGATTGGTTTTGCAGCGCACCAACGACAATGCTCGCCTGCGCTCAGTCCAGCGTTCTTCTTCTGCGATTCCTTGACGGACGCAACTAAATTATGTTCAAAAATTTTGACGCGCTCGACTGTTGTTACCCAACGCTTGACACTTGGCGGTTGTACGATAACGCACTCAATTTCTGTTGCGCCATCAAACACCCATGATACTGAAGGTGTACGCATGGCTGCTGCTGCGTAGAATAAGAGCTGTTCGTTTTCTTCTACACCCACGGATACACCATCGCCAAACTTCCAATCCAATACAATGGCTCGATCACCAATACGGCCTAGTAAATCACATGAACCGAACACGTCAGGTAAGAAGTCACCAAAGCCAACCTCAGTCTCAACTGCGTATTCCATTTCTAACTTAGGATCTATCTCGCCAAGTAAATTAAGGGCGACGTGGAGTTTGTTGTCGATATGGTCTTGCGTTAGCACTTGGTCTTGATACTTCATACCGATTAAAGACTCAGGCGTTACGCCTTGGTCTAGCACTTGTGCTACTGCATTGTGAAGTAATGTACCTAAGTCTGCATAGACGCTACTTGGTCTTGGCGGCATCTTAGCGCATAACGCTACAGAGCCAGGGCAACCCATAACCCTTTTAGCACTTGAGCCACCGACGATATTTGAATGTAGAGCCATTTTATTTTCCTTTACTTTAGTTGATTTGAGATTCTAATATAGCACACAATTTAAAAGATGTGTTAAACTTTTTTACATGAATGAAAAAGAAATTGAATCTTATTTCAAATGGGCAGTAATGTCAATAGGCGGAAAGACTTATAAGTTTAGGTCAATTAACCAACGTGGCGTGTCAGATCAGATTGCGTGCCTGCCCAACGGCGATACGTGGTTTGTGGAATTGAAAACAAAGGGCGGTAAAGTATCTGCCCTACAGAAATTTTTTCAGGAAGAAGTAACGGGGCTATCCCAGAAGTATGCGTGTTTATGGACTAAGGAGCAGATAGATGAGTGGGTTAAGGTTACGCGACTACCAAGAGATAGCCGCTGATTTTTTGTATGAGCATGACCGTGCGATGATTCTTGCGCCTGTTGGTGCAGGTAAGACGGCTATCACGCTACGCGCCATGTACGATTGTTTGTACAACGGCGTTGTAACTAGATGGCTAGTCATTGCACCCAAACGTGTCTGCACCGACGTGTGGCCTGTCGAGCAGCCGAAGTGGGCGCCGTTTATGAAGTTAGCCGTCGCCGTAGGCACACCAAAGCAACGCAAGGAAGCGTTTGAGTCTAAGGCGTTAGTCGTTGTGACTAACTACGATAATCTGCAATCGTTGCCCGATGACATGGACTTCGACGGCATCGTGTTTGATGAGCTGACTAGGCTAAAAAATCCATCAGGCGCACGCTTTAAAGCCCTTAATAAAGTCATTGACCCCATCAAAATACGTTGGGGTTTGACAGGATCGTTTACTAGCAATGGCCTTGAAGATGTGTTTGGACAATGTAAGATCATCGACCAACAGTTGTTAGGGCGGTCTAAGGGGGCTTTTATGCAAAAATATTTTATCCTAATGAACAAAGACTTTGGCGAGTGGGCGCCACGCAAGGGCGCGCTGCCTGAAGTCATGCAGACAATCAAGCCTGCGACGTTTGTGCTAGATGCTGGCGAGTACGCTGACCAGCTACCACCGCTACACATCGTAGAGATGCGCTGCGATATGGCTGACCGTAGCCATTACGAAAAGATGAAGAAGGACTTTGTTGTTCAATTTGGTAAAGAAAAAATTACGGCGGTTAGCGCAGCCGTTGTTACGCAAAAGTTACAACAGATGTCGTCAGGGTTTGTTTATAGTACCGAAACGACTGCATCCAATACACCTGGGCGCATGAACGTCACCCAAACGCCTATCTGGTTTAGCACCCATAAGTTTGATATGTTAGATGAGCTGCTGAATGAAAACCAACGGGCAAATACCATTATTGTTTACAACTATGTCGAGGAGCTAGCAGAACTTAAACGTAGGTACCCTAACGCACAGACGATCAATGATCCGCAGTCGATTGCCCGTTGGAATGCAGGTGAAATAGAACTGTTGTTAATCCATCCGCTATCGGCAGGGCATGGGTTAAACCTACAACACGGCGGATGCAAGATGGTGTTTGTGTCTCTGCCGTGGTCGTTAGAGTATTACGAACAAACCATCGGTAGGCTGCACCGAAGCGGTCAAAAGCATGACGTATGGGTTTACATCCTCATCACAACGAAAACGATTGAGGAGCGCATTTTGGGTGCTTTGAAGGATAAAAAGGCGTTATCGGAGATTGCTATGGAGGAGCTAACATGAACGAACAACAGTTGATTAAATTGCTTGAGAGTGCTGAGGGTACGATTGCACGGCTGATGTTAGAAGTTAATCGGCTATCTAAAGAAGTTGAGTTGCGTGAGTTAACAGAAGATGAAATAAAAGAAGTGTACGACCAGTATTTTGATGTAGAGAATTTTGGATGGTTACAACTTGAATGTATTAGAGAAATTTTACAGAAAGCGAGAGAAAAATGACCAACTACATTTGCGTACATTGTAAGTCAAAGATACTAACCATACTGGTTAAGTGTCCGTACTGTTATAAATAAGGAGAAATAATGAAAAGGTTATTACAATACAAAGCCAAGCTGAAGGCAGCGCTGGCTGAGGAAACAATTAGGGCGAGGCAGTACAACGCTGCTGCTAAAGCATTAAAAAAAGTTACTAACGAAACTATTGAATTACAAAGAAAGGTCGAAGATGAAACCGCTAAGTTGGCGCAAGCTGCAAGCCGTACTGAATCAACTCAATGAGTCTCAGGTATTAATTATGCTGATCGAGGAGCGACGTGGCCTCAAGCGAGCATCCATCATGGAGAGACTTCACATGAGGTACAACACATTGCGGGTTAGCCGTGAGCGTATAGAAATAATGCGAGAGGCAACCGCACCGTGACAGAACCTGATTTTGCCTGTTGGTCACACGCCAATTTAGTTGAATTTGCAACAGAAGCGTATTCGCGGATTTTAGAGGATACTTATGAGATAGAATTATTAAAACAAGATTTGCGAACAGCTATCCATGCCTATCGACAAGTCAATACAAGGAGCAGCTATGAATAATACCGACAAGAATATGATTACGCAAATGATACGCGCAGGGCGATTTACGCCTGATATATGCGAGTTATTACAACAAAAGCAAATTGAAGACGCTCGAAAGATGATTAAGCAGATGGGCGAGAAGTATTGCTGCCATGCTATTAATGCACCGAAGAAAGGTGCATACTAATGGACGACGACTACGAAGAATATGCGCCTGTGCCACAAAACAACGAAGGCCACATGAGCCAGCAAGAAGTTGCAGATGAGTTAGGGCTTTCCCGTAGTCGAGTTAGCGAGATTGAAAGTATGGCGTTGCGGAAGTTTAAGTACCACTTGTTAAAGAAATACTCACTAGGAGACGTGATATGAAAACGGATGGAATAACTATTTTGGTGTGCTTGTTCGGCATTATTGTCTGCACTTACTTGATTGCTTTTACAGAACTATCGCGCAGAGAAGAACGTCCACGGGTTAATTGCGATGTCATTATGGGTGGTTGGCACCCTGATATACCGCACCGTTACGCGCAGATGTGCTTTGAGGCACGTCAGATGGCTAAACAGCAGTCACGCTAACATGGTTGACGCGGATGTTTGCACGTCAGCTACACGCTTGAGCCATCCTTTGCCGTATGTTTGGAAGGTCGGCAACGACTTGTAGAACGCTTCTTTGCTATGGCTGAACTTGTCTAACAAGTCTTTACCTTCTGCCTCTTGAATTGCTTTCATAGTTGCAGGGCCTATAGAGCCATCGGCAGTTACACCAAGGGCTTTCTGTATCATTTTACGAGCAGCGGCTGGCCCAGCATTAATAGCAAAATCAAAAACAGCGTAGTCCACCCCAGCAGGTAAATCATCACCTCGAACGGCATCCCAATAATCTCTTTTGTATAACGGTTTAACATCTTCTTTCTTTAGCGCTTTCATATCATCTTGCGTTACTTCATGTCCTATGTATTTCTCCCAATTGGCTTGAGTACAGCCCCACATAGTAGAACCTTTTCGCCCGTCTGGTAACTTATTGCCAGGGTCACGTTCATCATTAGTAAAACCGCCCTCATGGGCGATGACCATATCAAACGACTTATTCCAGTTTTCTATCATTTTTCAGACAATGGTTGAGTTGTTAAGAATCGTAGTATCACGATACCTACAGATATAAATACACCTGCAGCCATCTGTAAAGTTGGTGAACTGAGCAGTCCAACATAGCCTTGCAGAATAGATAATACAGCGATTAGAATTGCAAACCAAACAGTTTTACTTTTAAAGATATTCATTTTTTACCTTTCATGTCCATAATTTTCTCAAGCGTTCTACCACCAAAGTAAAAGCTCATTATAAGCATTCCCCATTGTCCTAGCAATTCTACATAGTTGTTATTTACTTCAATATCCCACGCTGACATCATTGCAAAGGTTGTATAGGTCATTAGAATGAATACAAGCGTCATTGGTCGAATGTTTTTAGATAGCCAAGAGTCTGACATCATGTCGGCTTGAAGTCGCTTGGTAAGTTCTTGCTGTTCGCTTACATCTGCTTGTAACTGAGCCAGCTCGCCATTTTGGGCTAGCGTTGCTAATTCCAACTGTGCCTTGGCTTTAGCTTCTGGGTCAGGTATTAGCTTATCAATTAACTTACCACCAATATTTAGTATTGCGTCAAGTCCTAACATTATTTTTTCCCATATTTTTCACGTTCTTCAAGTAACTGCACTTTAACCTGTAACTGATGTATGTCTGTGTAAATTTCATTTCTCAGTTTATGCCTTGCCTCGGCAGACAAAGGCGAGTCAGTAGGTACATTTTCTTTAGTTATTAGGGCAGGCATTTGTCCCTCAATTTTAGTCAGCCGTGTAGAAAAGTCTGATACTTGACCTAGTAGCCACGCTAAACACGCTACAACAATCGGCAGTACCGCTTTTAAAATGTCTTGAATATTCATTTTTTATTCCAAAGTTCAAACAGCGTTTTAACTTTTTCTTCAAGAACAGACACTTTATTATCCATTTTGGCAAGCACAATTACCAACGTAACAAACCCCACAAGCAAAGGCCATATCTTTGCTAGGATGTCGACGGTTTCCATTATTTTACAATGACGGCTTGCATTAATTGCATAAAAGTGTCCTTACCAAAAAATGTAACGCCTATTAACGCATACAACATATATTCAATGCGAGCCATGCGTTTAGCCCCACGATCAAATGATTCCTCGATGCGCTTATATCTTTCTGCGCATACTGCCTCATGCACGCTAATTCGTGTATTGTTCTCGGCTTCCATAATTACCTTGCAAGTGCGTTTTGGTTTTGTTGTTCAGGAGCTAATGCGTTAGTTGGTTCGCCTAGCGTTACAGTAGCGTTTGGTGTGCTTAATCTGCCTTCAATACCCATCATTACTTTGCCTGTAGCAGGTACAACGGCTTTCCATGTTGCAGGATCATTTATTGCTTTTAATACTTTACTACGTTCTTGCGCCGGTAAGGTGGCTAATAATTCATCAAATGATTTAGCTGTTTCACCGGCTTTAGCTAATTCAATAAGTGTCTTTTTACCTACTTTGACGCCTAAAGTATCTAAAAATTTATTGGCGGTTGTTGCAATTACGTTAAACACATTGGGTAGACGGTAGTTAGGTAACTCATCTTTAAGCAATTCTGTGGCGCGTTGCTGACCTTGCGAGATTTGTTTACCAACAGACGCTTGTGTTTCTAATTCTTTTGCAACTTCTTTTACTACTTTTAACTGGTCAGGCGTCAATACTTCATTAAGCGCTTCAAAGCGTGGGCCGCCACGACCACCGGCACGTTTAAGCATAGCTTCTTCGCCGCGGCCTAAAGTATTTAAGAATGGTCCAATACGCTCGCCCCCACCTGGCTTTTCTAATACAGATACCATTTCTTTAAGCACTTGTGCTTGATTAACAGGCGCTGACATATCCGAAAAGATTTGACGGGCTTGGCCATACTCAGGCACTTTAGTTTCAAAAACTTTAACGTAGTCATCTAATAATGTACGAGCTGCACGTTGCGCGTCTTGACCAATCCCTGTTGTAGCTGTTGGGCCATACGCTATATCACCTAATGCACGTTTGATATAGTGCATTGATTCACCCGTTATTTCAGGAATTTCGGCAGCGGTTTGTTTTGTGATTGGTTGGCCAGCGGCATCTAACACGCCTGTCGGTATTACCGTTGCAGGTTTAGAAGCACCCATAATAAATGGACGGCCTTCCATCTTAGCAATTTCGGCTGCTTTTGCTAGCGTACCGTTTGGCATTCGACTTATAATACTTAATAAATCTGTATCAATAGGAACAACAGCTGTGTCTGCTGCCTCATACAACGGTTTAGACGCCATACGTCTCGCAGTAACCGCAGCGTCAATATCAGGTGTAACGCCTTTGATGGTTGACATACGCGCTGCTTCATCTTGAAGCATTTTGGTCGCTTGAATTGATGGCGCAACTTTAGCTTGTACTTTCTGTAGCACCGCTTGAGTGCCTGGCGCAACTATGCCGCCTTGTGCTAATGCTTGTTGAGCTGTTAAGTTTTGCCCTGCTTGTAGAGATTGTTGCAACGCATTACGGCCTGCCTGTACGTTAGCAGGTGTTTCAAATGATTCCCGCGCTATTTTTCCGGCCAATTGTTTAGGTAACTGGTTAATATCTGCTACTTTACCCAATGCAGAAGAACCTAAATTAACTAATTTATTGATGGCAGGGCCAACAACTGTCCTACCTAATATGTCGTATGTTGCACCTTCAGCGACGTTAGCCGCAGCGGCGGGTAGTCTTTGTGCAATTGTTTGTGAAGGTCTAAGTCCTAACGCTACATCAGCAGCTTCCAAACCTTCTTTAGCAATACCGTACCCTAATGCTGAACCAGCAACACCGCCAGTAACAGGATTGATTACAACGGTAGGACTTGCTAAAGTACCCGCGCCTGCACCAACAACGCCGCCAACCATACCGCCTAACATTTCTACGCTAGGGCCTGCAATCTGACGTGCTTTAACGGCTGCTGAGTACAGCTTAGGATATTCTTTAGCCCATGCCGGTACTTCAGCGCCTACGTTAGCGCGTGTTTCTTCAACTGGCGCAACTACGGGTGCTGATAGCCCAAATTTAGCTCGAATAGCGCCTTGTGTTTCAGGATTAGCATTAGCGTAATTAGAATCTAAAGGAGCAAACTTATCAAAAATAGCCGCTTTAGTAGCGGCGTTAGCGTTAACGTAACTTGGATCTGAAAGGATGTCTTGTAAACCTGCCATATTAAGTTCCTAATTACCTAAGTAAAGGGTTGCTTGTATCTACACCGCCACCGCTACTAATACCTTCGTTTATCATACCTTCAGTAGTAAATTGATTTTTACGATTTTCCATTATCCGTATAATAGTTTTTGCGGCTGCTTTTCGTGTTGCAACAGGTAACGCTGAATTAGCCAATTCACCCGCTGCTTGTTTATATGACGCTGTATCTTTGTCAGATTGTGGGCCTTCAAAGCGCGGTACCATTTTAAGTGCCATATCAGCAATTGGCGCTAATGATGCAGCGGCAATAGATCCTTCAGTAGCGTAGCCAACAAAATTACCCGCCGCGTCTAAAACTTTACCTGCGCCACTAGCGGTTGATTTTTCAAGAAGCCCACCAGGTTTAATTGCGTCTTTAAGTTCTGTAATTGTTGTGCCAAGGTTTTTCTGTAACTCGGCTTTGACATTAGCTGCTTTTTCAAACGTGGCGCTAGGTTTACCCGCTGCGTTAACTTTACCAACAACCTCACCAAATTTATTAAATTGGGTAACATTACCTGCTGCGTCTGTAGTTGTATTAGCAACAATATCTCGACGCTCACCAAGATTTATACGTTGTTGTTCACGTTGATTAACTAATAATTCACCAGGTGTTGCTTCTCTTTTAGCTTCACTTACAACTGTTGGAGCGCCGCCCATACCAGGAAACGCAGAAACACGGTTGACCCCACCAAGGTTTTCTTGAATATATTGTGGTTTATTTAATTCAAAATACTTTTCTGCTTTAAGACTTAGCATTGTAAAGTGTTGTTTACGTTGTTCAGGCGTCATCCCCGCTACAGACGCCCATTGTTGTTGGGCTGCTTCAGGGGTTATTTTATTTTTTTTAACACTATCTTGAAGATGTGCTAAAACATTTTCATCAGAAGTATTAAACACTAAATTTTTAAAATTTTCTCTACTTTCAGTCCTATCTTGTTCGCTAATTTCACCTTTAAGTTTAGTACGTTCTAACCCTGCTTTTTCTTGGTCAGCTAATAATTTTTCATACGTTAAGCCTGTTTTTCCAAACTGGCGTAACCCGCCTCTACCTTCAGGCGTGTTTAAATCAGTTTTTGCTAAATAATTACGAATCCCCTCGTTTTCGGTAAGCTCACGCTCCGCTTCTTTTATCTTTAACGCATTAAGTTGTTGACCTTGTTGCGCACCTTGAATTTGCGAATACGCCGCCAACTGATTTAAAGGGTTTTCAATTTGAACGGGCTTATAGCCCATTGCAATACTTGGATCAATAGTTGCCATAATCAGTCCTTAAAAATCGTAATATACAGGGTTACCTGAAGTAACGCCAACTGGTTGTGTATTCATCATATTAGCGCCATAAGCATTTGGATTTCTAGCTAAATTTAAATTATTTAAATACTGTTGATTCTGATAAAAGTTTAATCCTTGACCTAATCCGCTACTTAACGCATTAGCCCCACCAACATAACCAGACGCTCTTGCATTACCTGCGCCGATAATGTTACTGCCTTGGGCAGCGCCAAATGCGCCTAACGCGCCTGTTTGCCCTGCGCCTAATGCACCTAAAGTTCCTGTTTGCCCTGTTGCTAAATTAGCGTATGTACCAGAAGCGCCTGTAGCATAATTTTGCGCTGCTTGTTGGGCTTGTTGCGTAGCTGACTGTCCTACACCTGCTAGACTTTGCAATGGTGCTAACGTGTTAATTCTTTCAGTTTGAAAACGATTAAACGCATTACCATAGCCTTGTTCTCTTGCTGCACGTTCAGCTTGATAACGGTTAAACGCATTTTGATATTCTTGCGATTGCGTGGCACGATTAGTTTGAAAACGATTGTAAGCGTTACCATACTCTTGCGATGCTAGATCAGATCCGTAGCGCTGCGCTCCTTTAAGAGTAGCGCCTGATAACAGTCCACCTCTTGACGCGGCTGTACGGTCAAGGGCTTTCATGCCTTCAGATAGACGGAACGCATAGCCTGGATCTGTTTGAAAATCAGCAGCGCTAAAATTTCTCATAGCAGATGCTGGATCGTAACCCGCAACGCCACCAAAATCTCTCATAGCAGATGCTGGATCGTAACCTGGCACACCGCCAAACTTGGCTGAACCGTATGGGCCTTGCAACTGCGCTAACAACATATTTTGACCAGTAATACCACCTTGCCTAAACGGTTCGCCTAGTTCAATTTGTTTATTATATTGTTCACGTTGTAAGGCTAATTGTTTTTCACTAATACCAAGTTGCGCTGCTAATTGTTTATCTGCAATATCGCTTTGAATTTGCATTTGTTGAAGCGAAGTATCTTTTTGCGCTTGCGTAGCTTCGCTTGCCGATTGTTGTTGCGCGCTAGATGCTTTGCTAGATGAATAAGCGCCTACTAAAGTGCTAACTGCTACTGATCCTGCTACCCATCCGCTCATGTTAATTCTCCTTGTAATACTATACCAAAATTTATCTTCATAGACGTTCTATAATCTACTAACAGTTCATCGTCAATTTTAATATCTTTAGTTGCTATTGCGTAAATATCATCGCCATTCTTTACGGGTTTAATATTAGCATTAAACGAATGATTTATAAACCTACCACCAGGCGTTCTTTTTCCATTTAAACGTCCTGGGCAGATAATTTCACCAATTTCAAAGGATTTTGTTGCAAATAACCCCTTTCCGTGAATTTGCGAGTCACGTAGCTCAACAAAATGACCTTTTGGCATATCTATTAGATCGGACTCATTTTCAGCAATTGCGTGTACTTGTTCACGCGTCATGCCTATTTGCTTTAAAAATAACAAATAATCAATTTGCGCTTGTTGTTCGGCAGTTCGACTATCACCCAAACCATATACAGGCACAACATAAAGTCGATCTTCTAAGACTGCTATATCTTTACAATCATCAGGGTTTGCGTAAATATCTACCCAAACTACTTCATCTTCAAATACGCGGCCAACACGTTGTTCGCCAGCACAAGCATCAAATTCACATGGCGCAGTCAATATTTTTACTTCTGTACCAATATTAACAGCAATTCTACCCTTTTCTAGCCGAACTTTGTAATCTGTTTTATGCGCTGCCCCTGTTAGAACACACCAAGGCGGTATTGTAATTTTTCGTTCGTAAATGCCTAGCGCAAACGTATGTTCAGTTACAATGTCTGCTTGAGGCATTTTAAGCAACTCATCTTGCAACTTAACAATCTTGTCAGGTGTTACGTCAATTTTAGCCAAACCCATATTTGCAAACATAGGTAACGTAGGTAAAAACCCTTGTCCGTAAGTGACGTTCATCTCAATTTGCATATTAAGCCAAATACGTCCTAGAGTATAAGAAATCTTCGGCTTGTACTAAACTACTAAATCGTTTTATTTGATACGCTGATATTGAAAAGTTAATAGATTGCGCTGTTGCGTCATTACTTGTAGCGCCTAAGTTAACGGTTGTCGGTGAATTAGTATACGCAATACCACCATAAGTACGCCAAATACTATCTGCGATAGGTCTTACAGAAACAATTTCGGGCGTAGTAGTTGCGTTCCATACGTTAAAATCTATAGAGCCTAAATTAACCGCAGACATTTGAAATGTTACAACAATATAACCTGCAGATATAGTAACTTGTGTATTAGAAAAACTATATACTTGAATCCCTGTTGGGGATGTATAAGCAAAATTATTAACGCTGCTATAAATACCGTTGCCTGTTACTATTGAACCAGTTGCTATTACACCTGTACTGCCAGTAGACCAAGTTTGTGCAGTTTGAAAAGTTTGATTAAAACCAATTTGATTTGTACCCGTTGAAATATTCCACATCTGTTGCAAAAACCTAGCTTTTGCGGCAGTAGCAGTTAAACTTATATCAAGACATCTATTTCTGTCGTAGTCAATGCAGTTATTTATTTGTGGAAACCCCGCTGCCGTAACGCAATTTTCCATTAAAATACAAGTTTGCGAATCGGCAGGAGCTATATAAAATGGGTTAGCATTAGCACCCGCATTACATTCAACTCTAGCGCTGTTAATTTTCATTAAACAGTTACTTGAAGTGGCTAAGCTAAATCCACAACAAAACCCACCATTCCATTCAATTTGATTAACTGACATTATGTATGGGTATTCGCAGCTAACAACTTCTGTGGTAACAGCCGCGCTACTGCCTGTGTTACTCCAAACATCAAGCGTTACGGTGCTAGGGCCACCTGATCTATATAAACCGTTGGCTTCGTTCCAACAATTTCTAAACATAAACGGCGTATAAAGAGTACTAGTTATGGGTTGTTTTGCCCTAACGCAAATTGAATTGGCTTCAAACACGTGATTATCAAAACTAATTTGCCCTAAATTTTCTTGTTGAACATCAAAGTAATGCGCGCATATACAAGAATTACTTTCACCATTTAACAAGAAAAATTGACCTGGGGGAAATCCTTTACCTTGTACGTTGTAAGTTCCGTAATAGCAAGATGAAAAATTACAATTAGTTATTTGCAAGGCCAAATTTCCTGATGGTCTTTGTATACCTTTATAAAGACTTAAAAACCGACAATTTTCAAAAGTTACAAATCCAATAAAACAGTCGTTTGTATCATATACAGTTGGATCCGTATTGCCATAAGTAAATCCAACACCACCAGTTGTAAGGGTGCCACTAGTGCCTTGAAAACATACGCTTCTGATAATTGTGTTGTAAGACCATGAAACGCCGCCGCCAGATAATTTGTAGTTAATAGCAGCTCTAGTAGAGTCATACGGTCTAATAAAAGTATTGACTGAACCTTGCCCAGTTAATATAAATGGTGACGTGGCTATAACATTAAAATAATACGTTCCAGCAGGAAATAAAATATTTTTACCTGTATTAAAAGCGGCTTGGATTTGACCGCTTAAATCGTTTGTGTAAGAACCACCTGCAATAGCCGCATAAAGTGAAGGCTCAATAAAATCTAAAACGCTAATGCTTTCTTGAAGTTTATTGTGTACTGTGCTGCCAATAGAACCTGTTAATAAACCTGACGTATCTGATTGTCTAAAACCTACTAAAGCATCGCCTAATGCTACGTCGGATGTATTTGCTAAAGTATTAGCATTTAAACTTCCAGTTAAATTGTCATAACTCGCAATCTGAACATTGTTTGAATCGCTTAATACAAATTTATACGATGAACCTATTGTTAGCCAAATTTCATACGGAACTCGCCCCGCAGAATTTAAAACAATTGGGTTAGTGTTAATGGCTAAACCTGTATTACTTGTATAGGTTGTAAGTGGCGTTGTGGTACCCGCAGCGTAAGTGTAGAGTAGACCGCCCGAAAGAGGAACGCCGCTATCAGTAAAAAATTGCGCCGCAGCCCCTGCAACCGTAGATAAACTTATAGCCATTTTCTTAATCCTTAATAGTTGTTAACCGCCAGGTATATTTTCAATAGGTACTATTTTTATTGGCTCAACAATCACATCACCATTTGAATCTGTCCAATCCGTATCCATAATATGCTTATCTTGTCGTTGCCCAATAACTAACCAATTAACTGTTGCTGTCGATGTAGCATCTTGAGCCATTATAGTCAATATATTCCCTAAAACTGATCCTTTTACTGGCGTCCAATCTGATTCATTACTAGTAAAACAATGCACATTTTTGCAAAGAGCTACAAATGTTCCCTCAGTCATATTTGCAGATGTATCAATATTAACAGTAGCCGAGCCATTTATCAAATTAACTGAACCCCTATAGTATAGATCAGGCTGTGGACTTTCAATAAAAGAATGGACTAATTCATGCGTTTCAGTTAACTCTGGCAAAGGGTGATCTATTCTAAAAGAACCTGAACCTTTAGACAACGAACCATTTATAACTAAACCACTTGAATTCCAATAACCCACTCTTGACCCTGCAATACCAAAATCAATTTCAGTAAAGCCGTCTAACCCTAAACTTCTAGCCGCGGCAGGGCCTAACAATGTGTTACCAGTACCTACGCGTCCGCCATACCCTGCTTCATCACTACGCCAAAATTTTGCAATTGTATAACCAGGGCTTCCATATACGTCAATATAGCAAGTAGGGCTTGTTTGGCCTATACCTACAAAGCCTGGTGTATAGTAAATATCTGTACCGCTAGTAGTCCATTGGCTAGATACTTTATTGTTGAAAGTTGTCCAATCAGTTGATGTTAAATAACCATTAACGCTTGTTGTTGCAGCCGCCATACTAATTGCAGGCGTTGCGCCGCCGCTACTTACTACGGGCGCCGTACCTGTAACAGACGTTACAGTACCTACACTAATAGACCCGCCAAGGCTAGTTGATGTTCCATTAATAGTAATAGCGCTATTGTTTAATTGACTATTAGCTATTCCACCTAATGTGCCGCCTAAAGTTAGATTACCGCTAGTAGTAACTGTACCCGTAAGCGTAATACCGTTAACAGTACCCGTACCGCCTACAGAAGTAACGCTTCCCGACCCTTTATTATTAAATGTAGTCCAATCCGTACTTGTTAAGTACCCATTAGCAGACGCTGAAGCAGCCGCCATGCTAATAGCTGGCGTAGTACCACCAGAAGATACGACGGGGGCTGTGCCTGTAACACTTGTTACGGTACCTGAGCCTTTATTATTAAAAGTGTTCCAATCAGTAGATGTTAGATAACCGTTAACGCTACTTGTAGCTGCAGGCATTGAAATAGCTGGTGTAGTACCGCCAGAAGATACAACGGGGGCTGTACCCGTAACTGATGTTACTGTACCGCCTGATCCTGTAGCTGATAATGTACCGCCTGCAAAAGACACGCCTGTGCCTATAGTTACATTACTAAACCCACCTGCACCGTTGCCGTACAAAATAGACGTACCACTTGTAGCGGGTGCATAGTCTGTACCGCTTGTTGCTGCGCTGATTGATGTGCCGTTACCTTTAAGAATACCTGTAACCGTTGTAGTTAAAGTAATTGCTGGCGTCGTAGTGCTGTTAGCAACCGTACCCGCAAAACCATTGGCAGATACAACAGATACGCTAGTAACCGTACCACCTGTGCCATTAATAGTTATACTACCTGCGCCGTTGCTAATAGTTATACCTGTGCCAGCAGTCAAAGTAGACTTAGTTAGGGTATTCCCTGTCGTGTTACCAATTAATAATTGACCGTTGGTATACGTTGTTTGTCCTGTACCGCCATTATCAACGTCTAGGGTGCCAGCAAGCGTTATGGCACCTGTAGTAGCAGTATTAGGCGTTAAGCCTGTAGAACCCCCGCTAAACGATAATACGCCTGTATTAGCAACGCCGATAGTTCCAGCGCCGTTAGTAACGCCAATACCTGATCCTGCTGTTAATGTATTTAAAACATATTTTTGACCTAATGTATCACCAATTAATAATTGACCATTAGTAGGGTAATCACTTAGCCCTGTACCACCGTTTGGTATTTGAACAATACCTAAATTAGCGCCTACAATCGTATAAATGTTATTAAAGAATCTAAACCATTCACGCGACATTAAACCCGTGCGCGGGTCAATTAATTCAACTCTAGGCGCAGGAATCTGCGTAATGTTAATTGGATCAGGCATTAGTTGCTGACAACAATAATTCAGCGTTGGTAATAGCAATTTTTACCGCATCGGTGCCTGACACTTCATAGACACGATCTCGTAATTTTTGTGTCATACCAAGCCGACGCCAAAAAGTACGGAAACCATAATTACCAATCTTGCCCATTGATGCCCAATGTTCATTTGACCATGTGTGACCACCATCGTCTGACCAACGCAACATGGCTTGAGGATCATATCCAGGCGCGGCTAAATAACCATTAGTCGATAAAATATACCCACTAAAATCCGTATAACTTGTATTAATACCTAAAAGTTCAAATTGATCGTTAGCTTCAGTAGTTAGATCTAGCCCAGCTTGCGTAATTAAATTAGTTTGTAAATATTCCGCAATAATGTCTTTGCCATCTTCGGTTGTTAAATCTTCAGCGTCATATCCTGGATATAAATTTAACCCTACGCCTGTTTCAGCGTTAAGTTGCAAAGAATGTTGTGCCGTACGTTTAAAGTTATTTTGTCCTGGCATTAATGCACGCCATGATCGTAACCATTTTTGAGGTTGACCATTATCTGCGTAAGTATCTAAATCAAGTTCGTAAATGTTGCCGTTTTCGTAATCGCCAACAATAATCGTACCGCCAAAGTTACATTGGTTATTACTGCGATGTCTTGTAAAATTGCCATCCATAAACCCTGCTCGTTCATGCCATGCTTGTGTAGACACGTCATAAACCCATGTAGCATCGCCTGTTGGAAAACTAATTACATAGAACGCATGACCGTCTTGTTGATACGTGTACGCTACCGCGTCAGATATATTGCCGTACTGTTGTATCTGCCATTCAATTGCATGAGTAGAAACCCGAACGCCTGTGTAACCATTAGCACGATAAACAATACCTTGACCGCGAGCGTCTGTACCTAGCCAAAATAAACCATTGTCTAACTTAGCAACTGAAAATGCTGCAACGCAACCAATTTCATTAAAAGCGCCTTGAATACGTGTAAGAGGAAAGTCCGCTGCGCCTGAGTCGTACCAAACTTCTACTGAATCAGTACCAAATACCCATAGCTCACGATGGTCGGATATTAAAGCTACTACCCCGTCTGGTGAACCTTCAGCGCTAGCAAAATCTAATGGATCTACAGATGTGCCATCCAATAACGCTGTAACCCATATCTTTTGGCTATTTGGCTCGTTGTATACAAAATAGCCATCTAAATAAGTTACGGTTACAGCGCCTGTAAAATCAGGATCGTTAATTTGTGCAAATACATTAGTTACTTCGTTATAGATGTAACCATTTGGATTACACGCTAAAAATATTTGTGTACCGTTATCGGCGATAGATACGGGGCCTGTACCTGATACATTACCTAAAAGTACGGGTGCAGATGCTGTACCTGTTAATTTATAAAATCCTTGCCCAGATACAACATAAAAATCTGAACCATTTGTTTGATGCGCCCATAATGCTCGAATAGGGCCAGTTCCTATATTTTGTAAAAACTTTAATCCAGGAGCGCGTTGTAAAAACCCTGTTTCTTCCCCTTCTGTTACAACTTCAGGAAAAAGATTAACCATACGGGCATCCGCTGCATTAACGCTACGTGCAACATACGATTGACCTAAAATCGGGGTTTTCATTGTTTATGCAACTACGCCTTTAATTACCGCAAAATTAAACACAGGCACTTCCGTAGTTGTTCCACCTGTAGTTCTAAAAGTAATGTTAAAACTACCTACGCCAACCGCAGTAACCATTAAGTCGTATAAATCTGTACCTGATTTTTGATTAAGAATAATTACATCTGTTGATGCAACGGTGCTATTTGTTACGGTAAAAGTTGCTGCGGTAGCTGAACCTGCGGCGCTAACTAATGTAATTGAACCTGTTGTTTTGTTCAATGTTACACCTGTAGTTCGGCTAGTTAATTGCGTAACTGCACCGCCAGCTCCAGTTGCATAACCTACGCCTGCTGTGCCAGTTGAAACAACTGCACCAGTTGCAGTCAGGCTTGTTCCTGTAGCTACACCTATAGCGGGAGTTACAAACGCAGGGCTAGTAAATAAATTGGTTACAGACAGTTGTTTAGTCGTGCTAGTAGAGGCTTGCACAATTGGCAACACGTCAGCGCCAGCTTGGGAAGTTGCAACGGGTAAAGCTGAAATAGCAATCGTAGCCATGATTTATCCTTAATAATTTCCTGCAAATATATTGTATCGTTGGCGTGTACCAACAATACTGTATGGTAATGACATGATGTCATCTGGGTTGTTAATGCGTTTTAGGTTGCGTTTAGATGTCATCGCAATTCGTGATACTTGTGGACTTGGCTCAACACCAAACTCGGCAGCAAACTCACAAGCTAAATTATATTTAAAAGCCCTTAAATAGCCTGGTGGAAACAATATACTAGTTGAAAGCGTAGCAGGTTGTGTTAATTCATCAACCGAAATAAAATGCCATTCCAACACTTTAGTAGGTTTAGGATAAACATACATTTCAATATCAGGGTACGACATATTAATCCATATCACTTGCGGATATGTGCTAGTGACTGTTTTAACAGCAATACCATCATATTGTTGTTGATTAATAATCTTAATACCAAATGAAATATTGTTGGCAGGATCACGAAAATACGTGGCATCGTCTATTAAAACAGGTCGATTACCTACAAAATCACCTGAAGGCCCTAGCGTTCTACTTAATACATTAGGTGGCCAACTAAATACTTGGTCTTGCGTAGAAAATATTGATAGTCGTTCTGTATTCCACGAATCAATCATTTGATTTAAAGCTGTTAAAGCATCTTGTGATGTAGCAGCCGTCGGTGTTTCGGCTTCAGCCAATACCCCTAATAGACGTAGCGCCCCATTAATTTGATCGTTGGCGGTATAAATTGCCATAACTCACCCTTTACTCGATAGTTTTACGACGTCTTTTTATTTCCAATGTATTAACTGGAGCCGCAATCACTTCTTCTTCAGATGGCGTAGCATCAGTATAACGCACCCAACCATTTTGTTCATCATATTCTGCTTCTTGTTCCATCGTAGCAACTTTACTACCGTGGTCAGGATGTTTTAAATATATAGTCATGTTCGTATTCGGTAGGGGGCGTACTGCCCCCTGATTTTAATTAAAAATAAATTAAGCCTGTGCAACGTGAATAGTTGCAAAATTTATAGTTAATGCTTCACTTAAACTACCTGTACTTGCGTTTGTAATTACAATAGTAAATGAACCCGCAGCAACCGTAGCAATAGAAAGTAAATACGTTCCTGCGGTAGCAGCGCCGCTTG
>Ga0209190_1001124_pt1 | contig 18906 bp, 23 predicted proteins | sample M_140205_XF_Meta_FD_187315 | JGI IMG/M metagenome (GOLD analysis project Ga0209190, IMG submission 187315) | Freshwater microbial communities from Lake Montjoie, Canada to study carbon cycling - M_140205_XF_MetaG (SPAdes) (version 2) | ecosystem: Environmental > Aquatic > Freshwater > Lake... | reverse complement strand
TATACACTCATTTAGATAATTCAAACAAGAGGATTACTATTGAGCAAGGAGGAAGCCGGTCCGGTAAAACTTATAATATATTGATGTGGTTAATATTTGCTTATTCAGATAGGAATAACGGCAAGACGATAACCATTTGTAGAAAAACATTTCCAGCATTGAGAGCAAGTTCGATGAGGGATTTTTTTGATATACTAAAGAAGTACGATTTATACAAAGAGGCAAACCACAACAAGAGTAATTCTGAGTATCTTTTAAACAACAATCTATTTGAGTTTATATCTTTAGACCAGCCACAAAAAGTAAGAGGCCGTAAAAGAGATGTACTATATATAAACGAGGCAAATGAATTATACTTCGAAGACTGGCAGCAGTTAATATTAAGAACAACAGACAAAGCAATTTTAGACTACAACCCCTCAGATGAGTTTCATTTTATTTATGATAAGATAAAGCCAAGAGACGATGCAGAATTTTATATTACTACATACAAAGACAATCCATTTTTAGATATTGAAACAGTAAACGAAATAGAACGTTTAAGAGACGTAGATGAGAACTACTGGAAGATATATGGACTAGGACAAATCGGTTCATCTCAAGCCTTAATATTCCGTATAAACGAATGTAACTCAATACCAAGTGAAGCAAAGTTTTTAAGTTATGGAATGGACTTTGGATTTACAAATGACCCTACAACTTTAGTAGCTATTTACCAGCAAGGGGATAACATTTATTTAAAAGAGTTATTATACCAAACTGGATTAACTAATCGAGACATAGACGAAAAATTAAAGTTTCATTCAGTAGAACGTAAAGAGATATTTGCAGACTCAGCAGAGCCAAAGTCAATAGAGGAATTATACCGAATGGGCTGGAATGTTAAACCAGCTACAAAAGGGCCAGGAAGTATTAACATAGGTATCGATATGATGAAACGCTACCAGCTTTATGTAACTAAAGATTCAGTTAATATGATAAAAGAATTTAGAAACTACAAATGGCAAGAGGATAAAAACGGAAACGTATTGAACACTCCAGTAGATATGTTTAACCATACAATCGATGCAATAAGATATGGCCTATACGATAAATTAGCCAGACCAAACTATGGCAAGTATGCAATAAAATAATCATTCACAAATAAATAAAACAAACGTTATATAGTTATGAAATTAATAGTACCAAGCACACTAGAGGAGATTAGTTTAAGCAAGTACCAAAGGTATTTGAAAGAGTTTGAATATAGCAAGAGCCAAAAAAACCAAGAGACATATCTAGGTTTAAAAATGCTGGAGATATTCTGCGAGATAACAGAGGACCAAGCCAAACAAATAGATGCTGACTCTGCAAATAAAGTAGTTAAGATATTAGTAGATTTACTTTCTGGAGATACTTTGCATATTGAAAGTTTTAAACTAGGAGGTATTGAGTTTGGGTTTATTCCTAAATTAGATAATCTTTCATTTGGAGAGTTTTTAGACTTGAATAATAACATAGACAACTTGGAGGATATAGTTACAGCTATGGGAGTATTATATAGACCAGTAACAGGAAGATGCAAAGACGGTAAATATTTAATAGAGAAGTACGAGGGAGACAAGTATCACGAGATACTAAAAGATATGCCTATAAATATTGTATTAGGTGCTAGGGTTTTTTTTTGGAATTTAGGCTTGGATTTAGTGACATCTACCCTTTGCTCTTTGGAGCAGGAAATGAGCAAGATGAGTACTCGACAGAAAGCCAGTTTTCTAAAGAATGGGGATGGTTTGCTAGCCTCGCTGAGCTCGCTAAAAACGACGTTACAAGAATTGAGAAGGTCACAAAATTAAATATGCACTTGTGCTTAAAGTTTTTATCTTACAAGTTAGGTAAAGCAGAATTAAGAGCAAAGCAATTAGAAAAAATAAACAAACGAAATGGAAGATAAAAAAGGAGTAGAGGCATTGTATAATATTATAGATTCTTTAAACGAGGAATTGAGTAGCAATCCATTTGTAAACAAAGTAACAGTAGGAAGATTAACCGAAATTGATTTGGCTAAAAATACTATATTTCCTTTAAGCCATATAATGCTAAACTCAATAAGACATAACGAGAATACCTTATCATTCAATTTAACCATAATCAACCTAGATATAGTAAACATATCAAAGGAAGCCGAATTAGGCGTTTACGGCAACGATAATACAATGTACATACTATCTAACCAACTGTATGTTATTAATCGTTTATTGAGTCGTTTAAAGCAGTCTACAATATACAAAGATGGTTGGGAATTAGAAGGTACTCCAGATAGCGATGTTATAGATAAGGAGATGGAGAATATGCTTACAGGTTACCAAACAGATTTTACGATAAATGTACCTAATGATATATCTAAATGCTAAATATAAAATTTGAACATTTAGTAGATGCTATGAATGCCTTCGGAGATAAGGTTGTAGCAGATGCAAAGCAGAACTTAAAAGACAAAAAGAAAGTCGATACTGGTACACTTGAAAAAAGCGTAGTTAATAACGGAGTTAAGTTTATGCCTAGGTCATTAAGTTTGAATATAGGAATGTCAACTTATGGTGGATTTGTAGATAAAGGAGTAAGAGGAGTAGGAGGAGTTAGAAAGATGACAAGCACGTTTAAGAGAACAAACAACAAAGGTAAGATGTGGAAGCAAAATGGCGGAAATAGTCCGTACAGTTTTAAAGAGGGAACTAAGCCAAGTGTTAAGCATTTTGTAGAGTGGAGTAACAAAAGAGGATTAAGTCCTTATGCAGTAAGAGAGTCAGTTTACCACCAAGGTATAAAGCCAACTTACTTTTTAAAAGATGCTATAGAAGAGAATATAAAATTAATGCCAAAAGAAATAGCAGAGGCATTTGCTCTGGATGTGAAATCAACTGTAGATTTAATAATAAAATCAAATATAAAATAATATGCCAGCATCAATAAAAGTAATACTAGCTAGAAGTCCATTTGAAATAATTATAAACGAGGCTACTCAGGTAAGAACTAAAGTAGAATTAAAACTTTGGAATAAAGGAGATACTGTACCTACGCTACCAACTTATATAATGAGTGAAGGTATTGCATCGGTAACACAAACAGAAACAAACTATAATATATCTCCATTCATTTTAGAGTATATAGATAAATATGCTTTGAAATATACGAGTAATAATGTTACTACTGCTGGAAACAAAGAATGGTGTATAGGAGAGTACAAAACTTATTATAGTACAGATGGAACTACATATACTTTATTAAGCACAATTTCTTTTGTAGGTGTAAATGGATATACAACTGTAGAGGAGGGAATGAATTACGATATTACAGACCCATTTCCATACTTATTATTAGCAAATCCAAATTTAAAAGTTTACTGGAGTGATACAATACCTTATTATAATTTTATATGTAAAAATATAGACGATGTTTATATTGCAAAATGGTATAACAAATCTAATGACCTTTTAAAATCACAAACATTCTATACTGGCCAAAATGATTTTTTTAATTACGCTATTCCTTTAGTTTATGAGTCAAGTGTTTATGTAGCAATAATAAACGAAAATAATGAGCAGATATATAAAGTTGAAACAGTAGAGGTTTGTGAGCCTACATATCCAGTACAGGCTATGTGGTTTGTAAATAAGTATGGAGGCTGGAATCAATTTACATTTTTTAAAGCCAGTTATAATTCTATTGATATAAAAAATAGTGATTACGCTTTAATGCAAAAGAATGTAAACTACGATGCACGTAGAGGCCAAACAAAGCCATTTAATATAAATGGTAACGGAAGTATAAAAGTAAATACTGGGTTTATTGCCGAGGAATATTTTGAGTGGATACAAGATATAATGTTAAGCGATACAATCTTACTTACAAATAGCGAAATACCAGTTACAATTAAAACTACTAGTATGCAAAAGAAAACATACTTAAAAGACAAAAACATAAACTATACTTTAGAGTTTGACTTTGCGAATAAACTAATTAACAACATCGTATAATGAAATTAAGCGTAGAGGTCTATATTAAAAAAAATACTTTAGTAATAGGAGGCACAATTAATAGCGATAATACTTCGCCATTTTTTACAGTCACTCCTAGTATAACTATGACTACTAATCAGTACGCTGGTTATTTTATTAAAATGACATCTGGAATTAGTAACAACTTAACAAGTTGGATACTTTCAAATACTACAACCGTATTAACTTTACAATATGATTTGCCAGTCCAAGCAGCAGATACATTTGAAATTTACCGAAGTGATTACCAAAGACTAGATTTATTTAAAGATGAAAAAATAAGTATTACTTCCCAGATTGGGAACGCAAATGACATAGGAAAGCTATATACGGATTATACACAAACATTCTCAATACCAGCATCAAAGAATAACAATCAAATATTATCGCATTGGTATGAAAGTTCAGTAGATAATGGATATGACCACAGAATGCGTTACGATGCTTATATAGAGGTTAATACTCACAGATTTAAAGACGGAACTATACAACTAGAGAAAGCAGATAAAAAGAACGGATTTATAGATAGTTACTCGGTTACATTTTATGGTAACTTGGTGCAGTTAAAAGACATTATAAAAGATGACAAACTAAATACTTTAGACTATATAAGTTTAAACCATTCATATAATAGTTCTCAAGTTATTAATAGGATACAAACTTCAACGGCATCTGACGTAAGATATCCATTAATAGGAAACTCGTATAAATATGAGTATCAAAGTGGAACTACAACTACAGATATTACTTTGTCAACTGGAGCAATTAAATGGAATGATTTATTTCCAGCAATTACTTTAAGTTCTATTTTTTCTTTTATTCAAATTAAATACGGAGTTACTTTTACTGGTAGTTTTTTTGATTTAAACCAATGGAAAAAATTATTTCTTTATTTAAAACCAGCTTTGTTAATGTCTGAAATAACGCAGAGGTTAAAAATGGATTATAATATAGTTGCCCCTAGTCCATATATAGCATTCCCAGAATTTAATTTAACAACTGACACATTAACATCAAATTGGAATTTTGTGCCAACTAATGGAAGAGGATACATACGTATTTATATTACTATTACTCCTTTAACTGGATTTGGAAATATTCCTTATAGTGTATTTTGTTATAGAGATGGACAATTATATAAAAGTTTTACAAATTTAACTGGAACTACAAGAGTACTAGGAGAGGAAATATTACAAAGAGAAGACGGCTCGTCACATCAATATACTTTTTATTTTTCATCTGCTCAAACTATGAATTTTACTAGTATAGTAGATTTAGAAAGACGATTACATTTATCGACGTATTTTACTAGAAGTAGAGTTATAAGCGGAACATTAACCCCTTTAAATAATATAGATATTGTTAACTATATCCCAGATATTAAAACAATAGATTTTTTAAGCGGTATAATAAAAACATTCAACTTAATGATTATACCTAGAGAAAATAATACTTATGAGTTTATACCACTTGAAATGTATTATAATGCTGGTAAAATATTAGATATAACAGAATACACTTATGAAGATGAAATGAGCATAAATAAGCCAAAGTTATTTAAGAGTGTTAACTTTACTTATGAGCAAAGTAATAATGTCTTAAATGAGAAGTATAAAGGTTTATACGGAAATGCTTACGGAGATTTAATTTACAATTCAGAAAGAATTACAGAGAACTCTACTTACGATATTAAACTACCATTTGAGAATGTTTTATTTGAATTAGTAAAGCAAGGCAAAGAATTTCAAACTGCAAGTTTAATAGACAAAGATTTAAAACCATACATACCAAAACCTATGCTTATTTATTGTAATGGATTAGTAACACCATTAACTGGAAGCGATAGGATTTATATGACTCAAATTAGTGCCTCACCTATTCAAATATCAAATTATCAAAGATTTTCTAATGAGTACGATAATATGCCTACAGATGCAGAACATTCGCAATTAATGTCTATGAATTTTGGTAACGAACAATCGAGCTGGTTAAATGTACTTGCACCACAAGGACTATATTATAGACACTATAAAAACTTTATTGATAATCTTTACGATATTAAAACTAGATTGATAAAAGTTAAGGCATTACTGCCACCAAGTCTGCTAGGGAGTACAGTAACAAATGGAGGAGGCATTCCTTTGGGTATTGCATTAAATGATAGGTTAGTTATTAGAAACAAAAGATACTTAATAAACTCTTTTACAAGTGATTTAACAACCGGAGAAACTGACTTGGAACTATTAACAGATTACAGAGGAGTTAATGCAGCAAGTAGTGTTGGATATAGATTTTCAAGTATGGAAAATATCCAAACAAACAACCAAGCATTAACATTTGAAGTAGTAATTTATTTAAATGATTACGAGACTTTTGATGTAAAAGTACCCGCTGGATTTTTAACTTATACGACATCAAATAATAATAAAAACGATATAACATTAAGTGTTACAGTACCAGCAAATGCAACTGGATTAGACAGATACGATTCAGTTATATTAGATTATAGAATAGGAGGAGTAACACAAATAATAGAATATGTAATCGTAACCCAAACTGCAATATGATAGAGCAAATATTAAACCTACTAAAAGCATCTAGTCACTACGGACAAAGTGAATTAATAGAAATAGCAAAAGGAAAAAATAAACATCCAGAAACTTGGATGGAAGCATTTAAACAACATAAAAGACTACTGAAATGGCACAAGAAATAGATATTAATTTAAACGTAAATGCACAACAAGCAGACAAGTCTTTAGGTAGTTTAAAAAGCCAATTAAGAGAAGCACAAGCAGAAGTACAAACGTTAGCTGACAAGTTCGGAGCTACTTCAAGGGAAGCGGTTGAAGCAGCTAAAAGAGCAGCAGAACTAAAAGACCGTATAGGCGATGCAAAAAACTTAACCGATGCATTTAATCCAGATGCAAAGTTTAAAGCGTTAAGTGCATCTATTGGAGGTGTGGCTAGTGGCTTTGCTGCTTATCAAGGTGCTTTAGGTTTGGCTGGTGTTGAAAGTAAAAAATTACAAGAGCAACTTTTACAAGTTCAAAGTGCTATGGCTTTGGCTCAAGGTCTACAAGGATTAGGAGAGGCAAGAGATAGCTTTAAACAATTAGGTGCAGTAGCTAAAAGTGTATTTGCAGGAATTAAAAATGCAATAGGTGCTACTGGTATTGGTTTATTGGTTATTGCTTTAGGTACTATATATGCATATTGGGACGATATTAAAGAGGCGGTTAATGGAGTCTCAAATGAACAAAAAAAGTTAAACGTATTAGCAGAAAAAAATGTACAAACTACAAATGAAAATTTAAAGTCTGCTAAATCAATGGATAATACCTTAAAATTACAAGGTAAAAGTGAAAAGGAAATTTTAGATATTAAAATAAAAGCAACTCAAGCGTCTATTGATGCAAATATTAGCAGAGTAAAAGGATTACAATTAACTAATAAACTAGAAGCGGAAGCTGCTCAAAGAAATTACGAAAGGTTAAAATCATTTATAGATTTTGTAAGTATACCTCAAAGAATTTTATTTGAAACTGCTGCAACTGCTATTAATAAAATAATTGATTTAGCTAATAAAATACCAGGGGTTGAAATCAAAGGTAAGATAGATGAGAATTTTGCTGCAAAAGCAACTGACTATATTACTAAATTAGCTTTTGACCCAGAAAAAACTAAAGCAGAAGGAGCAGCAACTTTAAAAGCAACTCAAGATGCAATAAAAGATTTAACAAATGAAAGGGATGGGTATATACTTACTAAAAATAAGCAAGATACTAAAGCCTCAAAAGATACTAAAGATACATCTAAAAAAGATATTGAAGATGCTTTTAAAGAAGAACAAAAATTAATTGAAGAAAAATTAAAAAACGATAAAATTTCTATTGATGAAAAAAGAAATATTGTTTTAGAGGACAATAAATTATCAAAAGAAGATAAGACAAAATTTTTACTTGAATTACACAACAAAGAAATTCAATTAGAAGATGCCCATAATAAAGCAATAGCAGATTTAAACAAAAGATACGATGATGAAAAAGCAACACGTTTAGCAGATACAGCAGTTAAAAAAGAAGAATTAGATTACGAAAGAAAAGTTTTAGAAATCGAGAATTTAGCACAAACTGAACTTGAAAAACAAACTTTAATCGAAAAGTTAGACGCTGAACATAAAGAAAGAATGGGTATTGCAAGAAAATCAGATACCGAAAAAGAAATATCAGAAGCTCAAAAAGTAGCTGATGCTAAATTAGCAATTCAAAATGCTCAATTAGATAATGCGAGTAAAGCTATATCTTTATTACAAGGGTTAGGAATTAAAAACAAAGCTGTTCAAAAAGGGTTATTAATTGCTGAAAGCGCTGCTGGAATAGCTAAAATTATTATTAATACAATGGCTGGTAATGCTAAAACTATTGCTACAATGGGTTCTGTTCCAGCCATACCTTTTGTAGTTGCAAATACTATAAGTGGTGCTCTTGGCGTGGCTACTTCTATTGCTGCTACAGTTAAAGGATTATCCGCTTTAGGTGGCGGTAGTGCTGGTGGTGGCTCATCAATGCCAAGTGGTGGCGGTGCAGCACCAAGTTTTAATATAGTAGGGCCAAGCGGTGCAAATCAAATAGCAGAAAGTATAGGCAATAAAGAAAGCCAACCTTTAAAAGCATTTGTAGTGGGTGGAGACGTAACTAGTCAGCAATCATTAAACAGAGGCATAGTTCAAAATGCAACTTTAGGATAAATAAACGTTATATAAAAAAAGAAATTAATATGAGACTAATAGAACTTATAATAGACGAGGATATGGAGTTATCTGGTATTGATGCAATTTCGATTGTTGAAAGTCCAGCCATAGAAGAGGATTTTATTGCTTTAAAAACAGAGCAAAAAGAATACAAGTTTGCAGAAGTAGACAAAGAGAAAAAAATTATAATGGGTGCTATGCTAGTCCCAGATAAACCTATCTACAGAAACGACGATAAGGAGGGAGAATACTACATTTATTTTAGTAAAGATACTATTCGTAGATGTATGGAAATGTTTTTTCAAAATGGTAACCAATCAAACGCAACCTTTGAACATATGGAGGCTATTACTGGTTTAACTATGGTTGAAAGTTGGATAGTAGAAGACACAGAAAAAGACAAATCAAAACTTTATGAATTAAATGTACCAGTAGGAACTTGGATGGGAACTATTAAAGTTGCAAACGATGTTATCTGGAATGACTTTATTAAAACTGGCAAGGTAAAAGGATTTAGTATAGAGGGATATTTTGCAGACAAAGCAAAGACTCCACTTTCAAAAGTTGACGATACAGAAGATGAGATACTAGCTGGATTAGAATTGTTAGAAATTAATACACTTTTAAACTATGGCAGATAAAGATTTTAAAACACCAAGTAGGACAAGTCCAAAAAACGACAAGAGAGGTTGTTTATGTCCAGATAATAAATACTCTAGGAAGTGTTGTGATGGCTCTTTACAAGCACAAGGAATAGGAACTATATACAAAAAAGCATAACGAAAATGCAAAAAAAAATATCAGTTCGTTATATGTTAAGAATTAATAAATTATAAATATGAAAAACACAGAAATTTTATCACGCATCAATGCGTTACTTCGCAGAAATGTAAAGTTAGAGCAGCAGACTCTAGATAACGGAACTGTTATTGAAGCAGATAGCTTTGAAGTAGGGCAGCCTATTTTTGCTATTGACGGAGATAATAAAACACCGTTGGAAATTGGGACTTATCTTTTAGCTGATGGAACTACTTTGGAAGTTTACGAAATTGGAATGATTGGCGAGTTAGCTTTACCTATTGCAGAAGTAGGAGAGACTGAAATGTCAGCAGACCCAGAAGAGGAAGCGACAGAGGAAGCACCATTAGAAGAGGCTGCACCAGAAACAGAAGTAGAACTAGAAGCGGTACCAGCTACACTAGAGGAAATCCTTACTAAAGTAATGGAAGCACTACAACCTAAAATGGACGAGCTACAGGCTAAATTAGACGAAATGGCTATGGCTCATTCAAAGATGAAAGAAACTCTTTCAAGTGTATCTAAAAAAGCAACAGTACACAAACCAGCAGACGCTAAAGTAAATTTAGGGAAAGCAAACACTAAACAAAATATCTCTGCTACAGAAGCGAGAATTATGTCTTTATTATCAAATTAAAAATTAAACTTAAAAAATTAAAAAAAAATGGCTAATCAACCAACAATTACATCAAACTACGCTGGCGAATTTGCTGGTAAATATATCGCAGCTGCGGTATTAAGTGCGAATACAATCGCAAACAATGGAGTAACAGTTATTCCAAATGTAAAATATAAAGCTACAGTAAAAAAAGCAGTTATTTCTGGATTAGTAGCAGATGCAACTTGTGATTTTACAGATGCAGGTACAGTAACATTGTCTGACAAAGTTTTAACAGTGGCAGAAAAACAAGTTAACTTACAACTTTGTAAAACTCCATTCGAGCAAGATTGGGAAGCAGCATCTATGGGATTCAGTTCTTTTGATGTATTACCAGCTTCTTTCTCTGACTTCTTTATTGCTAAAGTATTAAAAGATATCGCTATCGATACTGAAACTTTCTTATGGAATGCTACAAACGGATTAGGTAAATTACTTAAAACAGACGGAGCAACTGTAATCGGAAGTCCTTTGTCTATTACTTCTGCAAACGTAATCGCAGAAATGGGTAGAGTAGTAGACGGTATTCCTGCTGCACTTTATGGTACAGAAGACTTAAGAATATATGTATCTCAAAACGTTGCTAAAGCTTACGTAAGAGCATTAGGAGGTTTTTCTGTTGCTGCTACTTCAAACTCTGGGGTTAACGCTGCTGGTACAACTTGGTACAATGGTCAAGAATTAACTTTTGACGGAGTTTCTATATTCGTTGCAAATGGTTTACCAGCTAATACAATGGTAGCTGCACAAATCTCAAACCTATTCGTAGGATTTGGATTGGCTGACGATGCAAACGTTGTTAAGACTATTGATATGGCTGACATCGACGGAAGCAAAAACGTTAGATTTATTGCACGTTTCTCAAGAGGTCTACAAGTAGGTATCGGAGCAGATTCAGTTACTTACGGAATAGCATAATTAAATTAAATGCCTCTCTGTAATAGGGGAGGCTATTTATTAACTTTTAAATAAAAAAAATATGAGTACTTGCTTAATGGCATCGGGTAGAAAGCTACCTTGTAAAGATGTAGTAGGAGGAATTAAAACATTATACCTAGCGGATTATGGTACACTAGGAACTTTAACTATAACTGCTGGTACATTAACTGCGGTTAGTGGAAGTGGTACAAACTGGTATAAATACGATGTAAAGGGTGGGAATAATTTAGAGCAAACTATTACGTCAAGTGACGAAAATGGAACTACTTTTTATGCTCAAACAATTACTGCGGTATTGACAAAAATGGATGTAGCTACGCAAGTAGAATTACAAAAAGCTATTTCACAAAGACCACACGCTTTTGTAGAAGATAATAATGGTAATTATTTTGCAGTAGGTTTAACTAGAGGATGTAACATAAATGGTACAGTTTCAACTGGTACTGCATTAGGAGATATGAATGGATATACTTTGACGCTTACAGCCGAAGAGCCAATCCTTGCACCTTTTGTAAGTAGTGGAGTAGTAACTGCTCACACTTCTGCTACACAAATAACACCATAAGAAAAAGCGTAATCGATAGGTTTTCTATGGTACAAAGGGAGTGATTAGTTCACTCCTTTTTTTATTTGCAAAAAAATAAAAATATACGTTATATAACTATGACAGTAGTAAACCAAGATAACGCTTCTCAAAGATTTATAACTATTCCTAGAAACTACATAGAGGGAGAAAGTTTAACTTTAAAAGTTAGAGATGAGCAAAAAAACACAGTCTTTACTTTTACACCTACTAGCGTATATCCAAATGTTTATGATTTGGTTTATATAGATTGTAATTTGACTTGTTTATACGAGGGAGGATTCTTTGAATTAAGCGTCTTAAATGCTTCAAGTGATATCTTATATAAGGACAAACTATTTTCGACCAACCAGAGTGCTGAAAACTACTCTATAAACAATGGTAATTTTATTACTCTGAATACAAACAATAACGATTATATCGTACTTCAATAATATGAGAAAAAAAGCAGAAATAAAACCTAAAAATACTGGTATCGGAGTAGTTAGTTTAGCTACATATACGAGTCCAAGAATTACGGAAGTAAGAAACCAAGAATGGGTATCTTATGGAGATGATAATAATTACTTCGGATACATTCAAGACCGTATAAATGGAAGTCCAACTAATAATGCTATTATAAACGGAATTAGTCAAATGATATTTGGGCAAGGATTAGATGCTACAGATGCACAAATTAAACCAGAGGACTTTGCACAAGCTATGTTATTATTTGATAACGATACTACCGAGAGACTTTGCTATGATTTAAAAGCAATGGGCCAGTGTGCTATACAAGTCGTTTATTCTTTAGACCGAACTCGTATTGTTGAGTGTAACCATTGGCCAGTTGAAACTTTGCGTAGTGGAAAATGTAACGAAGAGGGAGAAGTAGAGTTTTATTTTTATGCTGACGATTGGGCAAAGGTAACTAGACAATACCCAGCTACACCACTACCAGCATTTGGTACAAGTCAGGAGAGCGAAGAGATATTATATATCAAACCTTATAAAACTGGATTCTATTATTATAGTCCACCAGATTGGCAAGGAGGTTTACAATACTGCGAACTCGAGGAGGAGATAAGCAACTACCATTTAAACAATATAATGAATGGCCTTGCTCCTAGTATGTTAATTAACTTTAATAATGGAACTCCGACAGAGGATGAGCAAAGAGATATAGAAAGAGCAATAACACAAAAATTCTCTGGTACTTCAAATGCTGGTAGGTTTATACTTTCGTTTAATGATTCAAATGATTACGGAGCAACTATTACTCCTGTTCAATTAAGCGATGCACACAATCAATACCAGTTTTTAAGTGACGAAAGTATGCGTAAAATAATGGTATCCCATAGAGTTATATCTCCTATGTTATTAGGTATTAAAGATAACTCTGGTTTTGGTAATAATGCAGACGAATTACAGACCGCTACAATCTTAATGCAGAATACTGTTATAAAACCATTCCAAAACTTACTTATAAAAGAGTTCAACAACATACTAGCTTATAATAGCATTACTTTAGAGTTATATTTTAAAACATTACAGCCACTAGATGCAAATAATGACTTAACTAACAAGGTTGCAATCAATCCTATTGTAGAGAAAATAAGTGCCTTAACAGACACTTTAGCAAACAAGGTAATAGAAAACCTTACTACAGATGAAATACGCTCTCTAATAGGCTTAAATCCATCAATACAACAAGTAGCACCACTAGAAACATTAAGCGATGACCACGAATGTTTTGATATTAACTCTTTTGATGGAGAGGTAGTATCGGAAGAGTGGGAATTAGTAGATAAAAGAGAGTTTGACGATAACAATTTAAGTATTGAAGACTGGGCAAAGCAATATATTACACCAAAAAAAGACACAAAACTAGGAGGATTTATAAAAAGCAGTCCAAGTGAACAAAGTTATTTAGACAAAGACATTTATAAAGTACGTTATGAATATGCAGAAAAATACAATAGTAGCAATTCAAGGTCATTTTGTGTTAATATGATGAATAGAACTGCATCTGGAGTAGTATATCGTAAAGAGGATATAGACCAAGCAAGTTTTCAAGGTGTAAATAATGAGTTCGGACACAAAGGCGAGAATTACTCTCTATTTAGATTCAAGGGCGGAGTCAACTGTGGCCATATTTGGAATGAAAATCTTTACAGATTAAAAACCAAAACAGATGGAACACCTTACGCTGACAAATCTTTAGCATCTAGCGAAGAGGTTGCAAGTATAGAGGGATATAATCCAAGTCCAGCGGGTACAATAGATTCAAAAATTGCACCAATAGATATGCCAAACAATGGACACCACCCAAATTACAAAGGATAATATATGGCTACAACTTTATTCATAACACAAACAGACTTAAAAGCAAATACTATCCTTAATGGAAATGTAGATGCTGACTTGTTTATGCAGTTTATTAAAATTGCACAACAGATGCACGTTCAAAATTATATAGGTACAAAACTATACGATGCTATTACTACTAAAATAAATGCCTCTACATTAAGTGGAGATTATTTAAACTTGGTAAAAGATTACGTACAGCCTATGTTAATTCATTTTGCTATGGTAGATTACTTACCTTTTGCAAACTACCAAATCCGTAACGGAGGGGTTTTCAAACATCGTAGTGAAAATTCAGAAACACCAAGCAAAGAGGAGTTAGATATATTAGTACAAAAACATAGAACTTTTGCAGATTTTTACGCTACTAGGTTTATAGATTATATGGGTATAAATGCTTCTGCTAAATTTCCAGAGTATTATACTAATAAAGATAGCGATATGTATCCAGACCAAAAAGCTAATCCTTGCAACTGGCTACTATGAAAGAGACAAGAAAAAAGTTTATCGCATATAAGATAAAGAAAGAAAATTTACAGAAAGTAAAGCAATACTTAAGCAAACAAATCAATAAGAAATGAGTTATAATTTTACACATATTAAAGGAGATACATTCGAGGCGGTTAATTTTGCTTTGCTTAAAAATAATGTAGTTATAAATCTTACAGGTGCAACAATTAGAATGCAGCTACGAAGCGAATGCGGAGGTCTGATTGCATTATCTTTAACATCTGTGGCTAGTGCTGGAATTACAATTACTAACGCTGCTGGAGGCTTATTTAAGATAAACAAACAAATCATAAACATAGCATCTGGAAATTACTTATATGATTTAGAGATAGTATTTGCAGATACAACTGTAAAGACTTGGTTAAGTGGAGAATTTTTAATCGAATGTGATATAACTAGATAAGATGCCAGATACAATAGACATAAATATTAGTCCAGTAATTGAGACGGTTGCATTAACTATACAACCTAACTTAACTACTATAAATGTAAACACAATTACAGGAGGTGGAGGTGCAGTTACGTCTGTTAATACTTTAGTAGGAGACGTAGTTTTAACACAAGATACTGTTTTAGACGGAAGTACTTTTAAACAATACTCACTTACTGAAAAAAACAAACTTGCTGGTATAGCTGCTGGAGCAGAAGTAAATGTAAATGCAGATTGGAACGCTACTACGGGAGATGCTCAAATACTAAATAAACCTACAATTCCAACTGCTATAACTCAAACAAGCCAATTAACTAATAACGGAGCAGACGGAGTTAACCCATTTATTACTGCTTTGGATATACCTACAACTGGACAAGCTAGTACTTTAGTTTGTGAGGTTAAAAATATGACTGGAGCAACCTTAACTAAGGGAACAGTAGTTTATATTTCGGGTGCAAATGGAAACAAAGCTTTAGTTTCAAAAGCATTAGCAACAACCGATGCGTTAAGTTCTAGAACATTTGGATTATTGCAATCTGACATTTTAAATAATGGTTTAGGATATTGTGTTGTTATCGGAGATTTAAGTGGGTTAAATACTTCGGCATTTACAGATGGAGACCAATTATATTTATCTGGAGTTACTGCTGGAACTTATACTGCTACAAAAATACTAGCACCTACTCATTTAGTATATGTAGGAAAGGTTACAAGGTCACACCCAACACAAGGACAAATCGAAGTAGGAATTCAAAATGGTTATGAATTATCAGAGATTCACGATGTTGCTATAAATGGAATTGCAGACAAACAATTATTATCTTATGAAAATTCGACATCACTTTGGAAAAATAAAAATTTAAACCAAATAGTTTCTGAAAGAAGAAACGCTAATAATTCAGCAAACAATAATATCAACTATTGTGGAACTGCTCCAAATGGAAGTGCAGAAGCTACAGCGGTGTGGACTATAAAAAGATTAACAATAGCTGCAAGTGGCTCAATTACAATAGCAACTGCTACAAACGTAGCTTGGACAAATAGAGAATCAGCAACATATATATAAAAAAAAGAAATTATGCCAATTACAAGTACAAACCCTATTGAAGTAGACGGAATTTTTTACCCATACTATTTAGTAAATTTAGCAATATCTCCACTAGTTAAGCCAACTGATATAGGTGCTAGTGTAGCTATGCGATTAACTCCTTATAGATTATTAGAAGATGGAAGTTCAGAAAGTTTGCCAGATAATTCTATTCCTATAACTTATATGGATGTTTTTGATAGCGGAGATACAGATGCTATAAATGCAGCAGCTACAATTATGGGTGCTTTGCAGACATTTATTAACGATAAAAATCTTTAATTATGGCTTTTAGATATGCAGTAGCAACTGGTAACTGGAGTAATACAGCAACTTGGGATGGTGGTACATTACCAACCGCAGCAGACGATGTATTTTCAAATAACTTTACAGTAACTATTAATGGAACTTTTACAGTTCTATCTATTAGAAATACATTAAATGCAGCATTGCCTACTATTGCAGCCGGTGGACAATTTATTTATGCTAATGGTGGTAATTTAACTTGTACTGCTGCTCAAGCTATTTATGTAGGCTCAACTACTCCACCTTTGGAAATGACTTTAGCAAGTGGAAATACTGGTACTTTTAATGGTAATGTTTTGACAATTACGGGTACTTCAAATTATATTGCTATTAGACATTCAAGTAGTGGCACATTAAACTGTAATGGAAATTATAATATTGATGGTATTACTGCCACAAGAAACATAATAGCAGTTACTTCAACTGGAATTCTCAACCTTGTTGGCGACCTTTCATCTACTACAACATCTTCTACTGGGGCAATGAATGCTGTCTCAATGGCAACTGCTGGAACTATAAATATTACGGGAAATATAACCGCATCAACTAATACAACATTAACATCTTCTACCGTAAGTGCAAGTTCTGGGACTGTAAGTATAACTGGAAATACTACTGCGAATACAATACCAGCTGTTTATTTAAGTGGTGCAGTTAATTATACGCAAGTAGGTAATGTAAATGCTTCAACAGTTCAACCAGCAATTTATAATATTACAGCTGCTGCAACAATTTCAATCACAGGAACAATTACAGCATCAACAGGAGCACCAGCTATATATTCTGCTTTTGCTTTGACAAGTGGATATTCATCAGGTACTTATGTAAAAGTATCAGGAAACGTAGTTAATTCAACTAATAATATGGCTATTGTAGCACCAAGAGTAACAATAGACACAAATACATCAAGTTGGTTATTTCAAATTAGTACAGGTGGGAATAGAACATTATATGCTGCTGGAGTAGCTTTAGGAAACCCAGCAACAACAAATGTAAGATTTGGAACTACTTATGGTGCTTCAAGTGAATTAACTGGAACGTTAAGAGTTCCAAGTGCTTCAAACGTATTGAGTGGCGTTTTAGTAGATGCAACAACTGGAACATTATTAATGACACCAGCAGACTTTTGGAACTATTTAATAGCAAGTGGATTTACTGCTAATAGTATTGGGGATAGGTTACAAAACGCTGCAACAGTAGCAACAACTGGAGGACAAATAGCAGCATATACAATATAAGTTATGAGTAAAGAAACTTTAGATAGGTTATTAAACAAATGGATTAGTCGGAAGCTATTAGTTTTTTTAGTGGCTTGTGTAGGTTTATTTTTAACCAATATAACATCTGGAGACTGGGTAATAGTTGCAACTGCTTATATAGGCATTCAAGGATTTACAGATATAGTTGCAAAATTAAAACCATAATTGAATAATGATACCACAATCCTTTAAAATATATGCCTTAAACACTACATCAATGATTATATCATTCAGTAATATTGAACAAACTTTAAAAATAGTTCTTTTGACTGTTTCAATTTTATATACTATAATACAAACCTTTAAATTAATAAATAAAAAAGATGACACAAATAAGTAAACACTTAACTCTAGAAGAGTTATGCTATTCCGCAACTGCAATTAAATTAGGTATTGTTAATGTACCTACTCCGGCACAAGTTGCAAACCTAAAAGTTTTAGCTGATAAAGTATTTGAGCCAATGCGTGAACATTTTGGAGTGCCTATTCATATATCGTCTGGTTATAGAATTTTAAACCTTAACCAAGCCATTAAAGGTAGTATAACTAGCCAACATTGTAGAGGCGAAGCTATGGATATTGATATGGGTAACAATACAAAGCCAAGCAATAAAGATTTATTTGATTACATTAAAAAGAATTTAGAGTTTGACCAATTAATCTGGGAGTTTGGAACTGATAAAAATCCAGAGTGGATTCACGTTTCATATAGTTCAGTAAAAAATAGAAAGAAAATATTAAAAGCAGTTAAACTTAACGGAAGAACTCATTACGAGAACTTTTAAGCAGCTAAAATACATTTTTGGTATACTTATATACTTTTTAAATTATAGTCCTTTAAAACGCTTTAAATTGATTAATTATGATAATATTATTTTTACTTATGTTTGTGTTTTTCTTTATTATAAATTTTGTAAACTGCGATATTATTTTTGCACCTATTAAAGGTTTAATGTTTGGAGCATTGTATCACGATGAGTTATTTGATGAAGATGAAACAGAGCATACTATTCAAGTATTGCTATTTTTTTTCAGTGTAAATTTCATTTGGAGTACATTTAAGCAATAAATTTTGTAAGAATTTTATCACTCTGTAAAACCCTATAAAATAAGGGATTTTTAGCTAGTTTAAAGATAAACAAAAAGTAATGTACTAATACGTTTATTAAAAAATTGTTGATAAAAATAGCCTTAAAAT
>Ga0209190_1001122_pt1 | contig 18925 bp, 15 predicted proteins | sample M_140205_XF_Meta_FD_187315 | JGI IMG/M metagenome (GOLD analysis project Ga0209190, IMG submission 187315) | Freshwater microbial communities from Lake Montjoie, Canada to study carbon cycling - M_140205_XF_MetaG (SPAdes) (version 2) | ecosystem: Environmental > Aquatic > Freshwater > Lake... | reverse complement strand
GCGCGCCACTGCGTTGCGTGCGAGGAGTCCGGCCGCAATCATCACCGATGGATTTGAGGTGTTTGTGCACGAGGTGATTGCTGCGATCACGATCGCTCCGTCGCGCAGCCCCTTCGCGTCAGACGAGCCACTGTGTGCACCCTGGCCACTACGCTCGGGGTAGGCGGCGGCGAAGCTCTCGCCGAGCGCGGGGAGCGAGACACGGTCTTGCGGGCGCCGCGGCCCTGCGAGCGAGGGGACGACCGCATTGAGATGAATCTCGACAACCTCGTCAAAGTCGGGAGCGGCACCCGGTTCGCGCCAGAGCCCCTGGGCACGCGCATACGCCTCAACGAGGGTGAGCACCGCCTCGTCGCGCCCCGTGGTGCGCAGGTAGTCGATGGTCGTCGCGTCAATGGGGAAGAGCGTTGTCGTCGCACCGAACTCGGGCGACATGTTTGCGATCGTGGCGCGATCGGCGAGTGAGATCGTTGCGAGGCCGTCGCCGAATGCCTCAACGTAGGCGCCAACAACTCCGTGAGCACGGAGGCGCTCGGTGACCGTCAGCACAAGGTCGGTTGCGGTTGTTCCGGCAGGCAGCCGCCCGTCAAACCGCACGCCGATGATGCGCGGAATGGGCGAGAAGAGTGGCTCACCGAGGAGCACCGCCTCGGCCTCAATCCCACCAACGCCAAAGCCGAGTACACCAAGGCCCGAGATCATCGTGGTGTGTGAGTCTGTGCCAACGCAGGTGTCGGGATACGCGAGTGGTGCACCATCGACCTCGTCAACGCGCACGACGGTGGCGAGGCGCTCAAGGTTGACCTGGTGCACGATGCCCGCCCCCGGGGGGACGACGCTGAACTGGTTGAACGCACCCTGTGCCCAGCGCAAGAGTTGGTAGCGCTCGGTGTTGCGCTCGTATTCCCGCGCAACGTTTTGCTCGAGCGCCTCGGCCGTTGCCCAACGATCCACCTGTACGGAGTGGTCGATGACAAGATCTGCCGGAACCTGAGGATTGATTCGCGCAGGATCGATGCCGAGTTCAACCGCGGCATCGCGCAGCGCGGCGAGGTCGACAACAGCAGGGACACCGGTGAAGTCTTGGAGTACGACGCGCGCTGGTGAGAAGGGGAGCTCGCGCTCCTCTCCCGTTGCAGCGGCTGCAGCTCCTGGACGCCAAGCAAGGTATGCGGTGAGATCCTCTGGGCGAACGAATCCATCGCCAGCGCGTCGCGCGGCGCCTTCGATCAAGACTTTCAGGACCATCGGCAGCTTGGCCCATGGCGTTGCAGGCGAGGGGAGTCGTTCGAGCGCGATTCGGTCGGGGAGTCCTGCCCCGAGGCTCACGCGTGCATTGAAGTGGTCGCTCACCTAGCCTCCTTGCTTCTGCTGAGCGTAGCGCAGCACGCGCCACTGAGCAGGGGCTGCACGCTGCCTCCCTAACGGACTACCATTACTGCAAGCATGCTCCGCCTGAGGGTGGGGTCACAACGGAGAGGGAGTCATCGTGCCATTGACCAAGCGTTCCGCAGTTTCGGCTGGCGGCCTGGTTATCCGCGTCGTCGCTGGGCGTCCTGAACTTGTCTTAGGGCGTCGCCGCCGCGAACGCGATGGCTTTGTCTGGTCGCTCCCAAAGGGGACGCCAGAGGTGGGCGAAACGCGCGAGGAGACAGCGCTCCGCGAGGTTCGCGAGGAGACGGGGCTCGAGGTGCGCATCTTGTCGTATTTCGACAAGATCGAATACTCGTTCGTTCGTGCCAGCGAGCGCATTGAGAAGACCGTTCACTACTACATCATGGAAGCGACAGGCGGCACGTTCGATGACTACGACAAAGAGTTTGATGAGTTGCGCTGGGTGCCGATGGACGAGGCGATCTCGCTGCTTGATTTTTCCACGGAGTCCACGTTGATCCAGCGTGCCTATTCGGAGCTCATGGCTTGACGAGCCGCCGCACCCCGCTCTACGCCGAGCATCTGGCGCTTGGAGCCCGAATGGTTGATTTCGCCGGATGGGAGATGCCAATCCAGTACGCCGGGGTGATCGCTGAGCATCAAGCCGTTCGCTCGAAGGCTGGGATTTTCGACCTGAGCCACATGGCACAGATCCACGTGCGTGGCGCTGGTGCCGCCGCCGCCCTCGACGCTGCAGTGGTGAGCCAGCCATCCTCGCTCGCGCCCGGCCACGCCCAGTACAGCATCATCGTGGACTCTGCCGGCATGATGATCGACGACCTCGTGATCTACCGCCGCGCCGAAGATGCGTTCCTTGTTGTGTCGAATGCATCGAACGGCGAGCATGTTGCGCGTGAGCTCGGTGCGCGCATCGGTAGCGCCGCAGCGGTGAGCGACCAGTCACCTGATGCTGCGCTCATCGCCGTGCAGGGCCCGGCAGCTGTGGCAATCCTCACGCCATATGTGCAACTTGCCGATGCGAAGCCCCTCGACAGCCTTGCTGGCTATGCATCGAGCGAGGCGCACCTCAGAATCGACGAACGCCAGGTTGCCTGCATGATCGCTCGCACGGGGTATACCGGCGAGGATGGCTTTGAGATCTATCTTGCGGGCGTCGACGCGTCAGCTACCTGGCGCGCCCTGCTCACTGTTGGAGCGTCTGCCGGCCTGCAGCCGATCGGGCTTGGCGCGCGCGACACGCTCCGCCTGGAGGCAGGCATGCCACTTTTCGGGAACGACTTGCGGAGCGACCTCACCCCGTATGACGTTGGATTCGGCCGCGTCGTTCGCCTTGATAAGCCTGGCGATTTTGTTGGTGCGACCGCGCTGCGTGCACGGAGTAGTGCCTCGCCAGATGTGGGACGGCAGCTTGTTGCGCTGCGCGTGACCGGCCGTGGGATCGCTCGGCAGGGGTATGCAGTGCTCAGTGAGAGTGGCGAGAGCGTCGGCACAGTTACATCAGGCACGCACTCACCGTCACTCGGGCAACCGATTGCGCTTGCCGATGTTGCGGCCGCTGCGGGACCGTGGAGCGTGGGCCGGAGCGTGGCAGTTCGCGTGCGCGAGGAGTCCGTCGCAGCCGAGGTCGTTGCACTACCATTTGTACCAAAGCGCTCAAAGCGCCGTGGCTAGGAGGAACAGATGACACTACCGACCGATCTGCGCTATTCAAAAGAGCATGAGTGGGTTCGCGGTGAGGGCGGTCGCGTGGTTATCGGCATCACCGCTCACGCCGCGCAGGAGCTTGGCGATGTTGTCTTTGTCGACCTCCCTGCTATCGGCTCGACGGTCAAGCAGTTCGCAACGTTTGGCGTGGTTGAATCCGTCAAGGCGGTAAGCGACCTCTTCAGCCCGATCTCTGGAACAGTCGTTGCGCGGAATGAGGCACTGAGCAAGAGCCCAGAGGTCATCAATGCCGATCCCTATGGCGGCGGCTGGCTGATCGAGGTGGAGTTGGCCAACGCCGATGAACTCGCAGTGCTCCTCAGTGCAGACGCCTACGCAGCGCTTATCCCATAGGGCCCCCGACGATCTACTAATTCGCGACCCGTTGCCTAGCGACTATCCTGATCAAGAGGAATATCCACGGAGGTGAGATGGCAAACGAGGCACTAGGTCAGGTGGCTCGCCGCGCGAGCATTGCGGTGCTCATCGTCGCAATGATCGTCGTTGGGCTGAATGTGCTGGGATTCGGCGCGATTCGGGTCGGCGTGCTCGGCCGACTGCAGGGCCTCGAGGCTGCCTATGCCGATGATTCTTCGGTGTTCGCGGGAGGCCTGATTCATGCTGGGCTCTATCGCTCGGATGCCTCCCTTGCACCGCAGCCGGTCCTGGCGAGCTCCGCAGCAGAGTCATCAAATGGTGGTCAGACATGGAAGGTGCAGTTGCGCCGCGGGTTAACGTTCCATGACGGGAGCGCACTGACGGCAGATGATGTCATCTTCACCTACGAGCTTGCAAAGTCGAATCGCTGCCCGCTCCTCGCTGAGATCTGTGATCTCGTGCGTACAAATCTCGATAGCGTTGAGTCGACAGGCGAGTTCAGCGTGACATTCAACCTGCAAGAGACCTGGTCCCCGTGGGCAACCCGCGGCATGACGATCCCGATCCTGCCGAAAGCTGCGCTTGAAGCCTCGCTTGCGCGCCTGCAGCGTCAGCTCGCCAATGCTGATCGGAGCGAGGTCTCACTCGCACGCGAGAGCCTTGCCGCGGCACTCGATCCAAGCTTCTGTGGCGATGCGGGCACCGCGCAGTGCGCATATGCGCCACACCTTGCCGAACTAGAGCGCATCCTTGGCGCAGCCGGACTCACGCTGCCGGATCCGCGCTCCTTCCCCGAGGTTGATTTGAGCGGTTCACCTACTGGTGCACGCGATAGCGAAGCATACGCGCAAGATCTCTTTGCTCGGCTCGGCTCTGTTGAGGCATTTCTCATGGCACCAATTCAGAATCAGATGGAGGCGGGATTCCCACTTCTTGACCTTCAGCTCGCGCCGATCGGCGCTGGCCCTTATGCATTTAAGCAGCGAGTCCCTGGGAGCTCTGTGCAACTTTCTGCCTTTTCGAATTTCGCACTCGGCGCGCCGAAGATATCTTCCCTCCTGTTAACCCAGGCGCAAACGAGTGCTCGACTGATCAGCGCCTTCCAATCGTCACAATTGGACTGGGTGCCCGGCTTGAACTCGACGGAGATCACCGGCCTCGATGTCCGAGGTGGGGGTGAACTCCTTCAGACTCCGTCGCTGCGCGGCTACTACTTCCTCGCCTTTAATCTGCGCAGCGGCCACCTGTTCTCAGATGACGCAGCACGCTCGGCACTCGCCTCATGCATCGACATGAGTGTCGTTATCGATAGCGCAACCGGTGGTTCGGGAATCCCAATTTCAAGCACGGTGATCCCCAGCTCCTGGGCAGCTGAATCTCCAGCGCCTCCTGAGACCACGCGCAATGTCGCTGCGGCACGGCAGGCGCTGAGTGGTGCGGGGTGGAGCGCTGATGCAGATGGCATCTTTACGAAAGCGGGGAGGCGCCTCGAGGCGCAGATCCTTGTGCGTGACGGGCAGCCAGTACGGGTGCGTGCCGCGCAGTCCATTGCAGACCAGGCACTTGAGTGCGGAATCTCGCTGACCGTTGCGCCGAGCTCGTATGCCACCGATATCCTGCCTCGGCTGCAGTATCCGGGCGACTTTGACATCTATCTCGGCGGCTGGCAGTGGTCACTCGACCCAGACGACTCCGACCTCTTCATCTCATCTGCCTGCCCAACGGAGGGGGTTCCAGCAGGCAAGAACTTTATGTGCTGGCAGAGTGATGCCGTCGACACGCTGCTACAAGATGGTCGAGTGGGGACCGTGCTCGCCGACCGCGCAGCAACGTACGCAGATCTGCAGGCGCTTCGGCGAGCGAATCGCCCCCTCATCTTGCTCTGGGGCGAACCTGCATATGGCCTCCTGGCGACGAAGTTCGTCTGGCCGACGCGTGTAACAGATGTGTCCAGCCCCCTCTACGCATGGTCAATTGAAACGTGGGAGGCGCAGTAAAATGTCGAGCGAGGTAGCACGCATTGCAGGGCATCTGATTCCTGCTGAGCTGCAACTTGATACGGCAAAAACTGCAGCAACGTGCGAGGGGTTCATTCGTGACTATTTCGAGGCCTCTGGTCACGCAACCGGGATCATCGGCCTTTCAGGCGGCATCGATTCTGCACTTGTCGCACACCTGCTTGTGAATGCCCTTGGGCGTGATCGGGTTCGCGGAGTCTTCATGCCCTCCGACACCTCTGCGCCGTCATCACTAGAAGACGCGCGGCTTGTTGCCCGCCAGCTCGAGATCGCAACCGAGGAGATCTCGATTGCTGTGCCGCTTCAGGCAGTAGTTGCTGGCCTGCCAGACGGCCATGCGATCACGCGGGTTCGACGGGGGAACATTGCAGCGCGCTTGCGCATGATTACGCTTTGGGATCGCTCGGCCGTGCATCAAGGACTTGTCGTCGGCACGGGGAATCGAACGGAGACGATGATCGGCTACTGGACAATGCACGGCGACGGTGCATGGGCGATCAATCCAATCGGCGGTCTCTACAAGTCTCAGGTTCGCCAACTTGCTGCGCACCTTGGTGTCGCCGAGCAGGTCATTGCAAAGGCGCCGAGTGCAGACCTCTGGCCCGGACAGACCGATGAGGGCGAGGGTGGCTTCGACTACCCGACGCTTGACCAGGTGCTCTATCGGCTCGTTGATCTGCGACGCACCCCACAGGCGATCGTGGCGGAAGGGTTTGATGCGGCGACGGTTGCGCGCATTGTGGAGCTGCATACCCGCTCTGCATTCAAGCGTGCGGAGCGGCCGATCGCACAGATTGCCCAGCCACTCCCACGCACTTGACCACGAGTCCAGCGGATTCGGGCGACCAGGGGAGGGGCGGCGGCGCCACCGCGGGCGCACTGCATATTGTTTCCACGCCGATCGGCAACCTCGCAGATTTAAGCGCCCGCGCTGCCGCCGTTCTTCGTGAGGTCTCAACCGTCGTCGCTGAAGATACGCGAGTGACACGCACGCTCCTCCAGTCCATCGGAGTCTCCGTGCCACTCGTTGCGCTTCCCGCCTTTGATGAAATCGAACGGATCCATCCCATCATTCAACGTCTCAAGCAGGGTGAGGCGGTCGCCTTCGTGACGGACGCGGGGACGCCGCTCGTGAGCGATCCAGGGGCACGCCTTGTGGCGGCGGCGATCGCTGAAGGGATTCGCGTTATCCCCATACCAGGTGCGTCAGCACTGCTCGCTGGCCTTGTCGCATCAGGACTTGCAAGTGCACGCTGGTCATTTGAAGGGTTCCTTCCGCGGGGCGGAAGTGAGCGCGCTACCGCCATTGAAGCGATTGCGGCGGACTCGCGCACGACGATCATTTATGAGGCGGGGAATCGCGTCGCAGAGACGCTTGCGAATCTCGCCTCTGCCTGCGGATCCGATCGCCCTGCGGCGGTCTGTCGGGAGCTGACGAAGCTCCACGAAGAGGTGCGCCGCGGAACGCTGGAGAGCCTTGCCGACGCAATGGCTGCTGGCAGCATTGATGAGCGCGGAGAGTTTGTGATCGTTGTGGAGGGCGCACCAGAACTTCACGTCGATACTGCGGACGACCCGGATGGCCCGTACGCAGCAGCGCTCGTGGTTGTTGAACGCTGTGTTGCATCGGGCGAGTCGCGGAGTCGTGCGGTGCGGCGAATCGCACTCCTCTGGCGAATCGACCGACGTCGCCTCTGGGCTGCAGCCCACGGCGGAGAGGGCGACGCCGCGGTCGACTAGTCGAGGTTAGGCGCCAACCGGTGCCACCTCTTCACCATACTCCGCCTCACCGATATCGTTCGGCTCTCCACCGCTCGCCACTGGCTCGGCACTCTGTGGCTTCGGGCCGAGGAACTCGAGACGGTTCACGATCACCTCTGTCATCCACCTCCGCGCACCGTTTGACTCCCATTCATGTGTCTTCATGCGCCCATCAATAGAGACGAGAGACCCAGCCTGAAGGTGCTCAGCAGCAATCTCTGCCAGCTTCTCCCAGAAGACCACACGGTGAAATTCAGTTCGCTCCTCACCACCGCGGAAGTCGTGGGTGGCGATGCTCCCGATGGCAACCCGTGTCCCTGAGGGGAGCGCTTTCATCTCGACTGGTTTCGTCATTCTCCCCGCGAGCATGACCTTGTTCATGGCACCTCCTATGGCGCCACCCGGACCAACGGCCCTGCGCGGTAGAGCGCCCTTCGGGATGATCACGGCGGGGGAGTACGGGCGGCGTACTCCTGTAATACTCTGCAGCAATGCGGTATTACCTCACGACGGCAATCGCCTACGCGAACAATAAGCCCGGACTCCATACGCTCTATGAGGTCATTGGCGCCGATGCAATTGCGCGCTGGCGGAGGATGTCGGGCGACGATGTTCGATTCCTCACGGGGACGGATGAGTACTCGGTCAACATCGCGACACGTGCGGCCGAAGAGGGGATGAGCCCGCAGGATTTCGTCGACGCCAAGGTCGCCCTCTTCCAGTCGAGCGAGGCGCGCCTCCTCATCTCGCCGGATCGCTTCATTCGGACAACCGATGCAGATCATCTCCTTGCGGCGCAAGAGATGGTGCGCCGCTCGCATGCTGCGGGTGATATCTACCTCGGCAGCTACGAGGGCTGGTACTGCCCAAACGAGGGCTTTCGCACAGAGACCGATGTCGAGCGGGTTGGTGATGGGGCGGTCTGCCCCAATCATCCAGGTGTCGCGCTGGAGTGGCTAAAAGAGCAGAACTGGTTCTTCAAGCTCAGCGCCTACCAGGCGCAACTCGAGGCGTGGCTCTCGCAGGATCCTTCACCGGTCCAGCCGGCATATCGACGCAACGAGATGCTCGGATTTGTTCGGCAGGGTCTTGAAGATTTTTCCATTAGTCGCGAGGGGGCAGGATGGGGGATCCCCTTCCCCATTCGCGCCGATGGCACGAGCGCCATTGCGCACGATGGAACTGCAGATTCGTCGGCTGGAACAATCTATGTTTGGTACGACGCGCTCATTAACTACTTGACCGGCGCAGGATTCCCCGTGAGCCCAGATGGCGCACCGTGGTGGCCGGCAGACCTGCAAATCATCGGGAAAGATATCAACCGTTTCCACTCTGTCTTCTGGCCAGCGATGCTTTGGAGCGCAGGGCTTGAGGCACCGAAACAGATCTGGGTGCACGGCTGGCTCTTGAGCAGCGGTGAGCGTATGTCGAAGAGCCGCGGAAACTTCCTAGACCCAGACGATGCAGTGGCGGCGCTTGGGGCGGATGGTGCGCGATTTGTGGCCTTGCGTGAGGTTCCGTTTGATCGCGATGGCGAGGTGAGCTGGGATTCCATCATCCGCCGCTACAACTCCGAGTTGGCGAATGATTTCGGCAATCTTGTGAATCGTGCAGTGACGATGGCACAGCGCTCATTCCCGGACACCGCTCCGCCTCCTCGTGCTGCTGCAGCATCGCCGCTCGGCACTGCGTGGGCCGCTACTCGCACGCGTGCATCCGATGCGATGGGGCAGGTTGCCCTCCATGAGTGGCTTGGCGCGCTCTGGGAACTTGTTGGGACAGCGAACCGCTTTGTCGATAGCGAGAAGCCGTGGGAGCTCGCCAAGGCTGCAAAAGATGGAGATGCTGCGGCGCGCGAACAGCTCTCTGGCGTACTCGGAGATCTCCTTGAAACGTGTCGCCTCATCTCGCTCTATGCCGCACCTGCGATCCCGCGTGTCGCTGCCCAGGTGTGGGAGCTCCTCGGACACCGCTGGCCGTACGACGAGGATGGTCATGGAGGACCAGCACTCGAGAAACTTGGCGAGTGGGGCGCCTGCGTTGCGGATCGTCCGCTGAGCAGCCCTGTGCCGCTCTTCCCAAGGCTTGAACGTGACGAGCAGTCTCCCTCCACTCGTTGACGCGCACGGCCACCTGCAGGCCGAGCGATTCACTGGTGATCGCACCGCCGTTATCGAGCGCGCACGCGCGGCAAACATGGCACGCCTCCTCATCCCTTCGTGGGATAGAGAGAGCGCAGCTTCCGGCAGGGAGATTGCTGCGCAACTGCCATGGGCCGATGCGGCGATAGGCATCCATCCGCATGTCGCCTCGATCGCCCCTGCAGAGCGCGACGCACTCCTCTCGACGGCAGACGACCCGCTCATTGTCGCGATCGGCGAGACCGGTATTGACACCGACAGGAACCGCTCGCCCCTTGCAGACCAGATCACGAACCTTGAAGCACACATTGCCGTTGCCTGCGCGTTAGGGAAGCCGCTGATCATTCACTGCCGCTCTGTTATTGGGGCAGATGATGCGCAGCGCCAGCTTCTTGCAACGCTGCGCGCCTCGGAGATTGGGCAACCCGGTGGCGCGAAGGCGTTCGCTGGTCGCCCCGCATTCGTCTTGCATAGCGCGTCTGGTCCAGCGTCATATGTAGAGGGGGCGCTGGCACTCGGTGGGGCAGTGTCGATTTCGGGACTCGCCTTTCGTGCGAGCGAGGCGGCAACACGGGACTGGGTGCGCATCGTGCCCGTCGATCGGCTTCTTACGGAGACCGATGCACCGTGGCTCGTCATGCCGGGTGCCCCCGACCAGGAGCGCAATGAGCCGGCGAATGTGGCATACACGTTGCGCTGGGTGGCAGAGCAGCGCGGTGAGGAGATCGCAGAGCTCGCCCCGCGCCTTGTGGCGAACTACGATCGGATCTTCCCCAGGAGCGCGCCACGGGGCTAGTTGGCACTCTCTGGCGTCGAGTGCTAACATTCCCGCAACGTCCGACGACAGGCGTCCCGGGCGAATCGTAGGGGCGGTGCGCCGCCCAAGTAGGAGGAAGAGCATGGCAAAGAAGTCAGCACTCCGACCACTCGGCGATCGAGTTGTCGTCAAGCCCGTGCCGCGAGACGAGAAGACCGCGAGCGGGATCATCCTTCCCGACACCGCACAAGAGAAGCCCCAGGAGGGCGAGGTTGTCGCTGTCGGCCCAGGACGAATCCTTGATGACGGCAAGCGCGAGCCGATTGACGTGAAGGTCGGCGACCGCGTGCTTCACGCGAAGTATGCAGGCACGGAATTCAAGATCGATGGCGATGAGTTTCTCATCGTTGGCGCAAAAGACATTTTGGCCGTCGTCGAGTAGTTGCGTAGAGCGCCCGCAAGGGTAGGAGGAAGAACATGGCAAAGCAGGTCGTATTTGATGAGGCGGCACGACGCGCGCTGAAGCGCGGCATCGATAAGCTCGCCGACACGGTCAAGGTGACGATTGGTCCAAAGGGCCGAAACGTCGTACTTGATAAGAAGTTCGGTGCGCCAACGATCACGAACGACGGCGTCACGATTGCGCGTGACATCGAGCTCGAAGATCACTTTGAGAACATGGGCGCACAGCTCCTGAAAGAGGTCGCAACGAAGACGGACGATGTTGCCGGTGACGGAACGACGACCGCCGTTGTGCTTGGTCAGGCGCTCGTAACCGAGGGCCTACGCAACGTTGCCGCCGGGGCAAACCCGATGGTGATCAAGCGTGGTCTCGACAAGGCCGTTGCAGCAGTCGTTGCTGAGATCAAGGCCCAGTCGCGCAAGGTTGAGACGCGCGAGCAGATCGCTGCTGTTGCGTCGATCTCAGCCGCAGATCCAAGCGTCGGCGAGTTGATCGCCGAAGTGATGGAGAAGGTCGGGAAGGACGGCGTCATTACGGTCGAAGAGGGCCAGTCGCTCGGACTCGACAAGGAGTACACCGAGGGGATGCAGTTCGATCGCGGCTACATCTCGGCCTACTTCGTAACGAATGCTGATCGCATGGAGGCGCAGCTGGACAATCCAGCGATCCTCATCACCGACAAGAAGATCTCCGCTGTTGCGGACGCCCTGCCTGCGCTTGAGAAGGCGGTCGGCACTGGCCGCCCACTTCTGATCGTGGCGGAGGATGTCGACGGCGAAGCGTTGGCCACACTCGTTGTGAACAAGATTCGCGGAACCGTCCAAGTCCTCGCCGTAAAGGCGCCAGGCTTCGGCGACCGTCGCAAGGAGATGCTGCGCGACATCGCAGTGTTGACCGGCGGCACCGTGATCTCGGAAGAGGTTGGCCGGAAGCTCGATAGCGTGACTGCAGAGGACCTCGGTTCAGCACGTCGCGTCGTATCGAGCAAGGACAACACAACGATCGTTGATGGCTCAGGAAAGCCAGCCGAGATCAAGGGCCGCATGGCACAGATCAAGGCGCAGATCGAAGAGACGACGTCGGACTACGACAAGGAGAAGCTCCAGGAGCGTCTCGCGAAGCTCTCGGGTGGTGTTGCCGTCATTAAGGTCGGCGCAGCAACCGAGGTTGAGCTGAAGGAGAAGAAGCACCGCATTGAAGACGCACTCTCTACGACGCGCGCGGCGGTCGAAGAGGGGATCGTCGCTGGCGGCGGCACTACCTTGCTACAGGCGCGTGGCGCCCTCGACAAGGTGAAACTCGAAGGTGACGAGCAGGTTGGGGTGGATATCGTCCGCCGCGCCCTCGAAGCACCAGCACGCCAAATCGCCGAGAACGCAGGTGCGCGCGGTGATGTGGTTGTTGAGGCAATCCTGAAGGCAAAGAAGGGGACCGGGTTTGACGCGTCAAGCGACACGATGGTCGACATGTTCGAGAAGGGGATTGTCGACGCGGCAAAGGTCACGCGCTCTGCACTGCAGAATGCCGCCTCCGTCGCAGCGATGGTCCTCACGACCGAGGCGGTCGTGAGCGACATGCCCGAGAAGAAGGATCCTGCGGCGCCTGGCGGTCACGCCCACGGCGGCGAGATGGACTTCTAAGCAGAGAAACCGTTAACGGCGGGGGGCTTGGCACGGCCAGGCTCCCCGCCGTTTCTCTTCCCGGTACCTGCTGGGCGGTAGAATCATCCAATGAATCTTCCTCCCGACCCCACCGCTACGTCGGAGAAGACTGCCGCCCCACGGGCGCACTCTGCTGCGGACCGGGCGAGCGTCGAGGAGCGCATTCTCGCCCCACTCAACGAGGCACAGCGCCGCGCCGTCACCACGACAGAGGGGCCGCTACTCGTGCTCGCCGGTGCGGGCTCAGGGAAGACGCGCGTGATCACCCATCGCATTGCATGGCTCATCCAACACGAGGGGGTCGCCCCATGGAACATCCTTGCCGTGACGTTCACGAACAAGGCTGCTGCGGAGATGCGCGACAGGCTCACCGAGATGATCGGGGACGCGGCGCGAGACGTCGCAATGGGCACATTCCATAGCCTCTGTGCCCGCATGCTCCGCCGCGACGGAGAGGCGATCGGCCTCCCAACTGGGTTCAACATCTATGACGCAGATGACCAGGCGCGGGTGATCAAGGGCTTCCTAAAGGAGGACGATCTCCCTGCGACGGGAGAGACGAAGCCGAGCCTGATCCTTGGCGCGATCAGTCGTGCGAAGAACGAGGGGCTCTCAGCAGAGCAGATGGAAGACCGTGCCATAACGCACCATGAGCACTTGATTGCCCGCTTTGCCAAGCGCTATGCGGCCGAGATGAGGCGACTCGATGCGCTCGATTTTGACGACCTCCTCCTCGAGGGGCTCCGCCTCTTGCGCGAGGCGCCTGCCGTCGCTGATCGATACCGAGCGAAGTGGCACTACCTCCATGTTGACGAGTACCAAGATACAAACCGGATTCAATATGGATGGGTTCGCGAACTCGCGATGGGACGCGGGAATCTCTGTGTTGTGGGTGATGATGATCAGTCTATTTATAGTTGGCGTGGTGCCGACATCCGCAATATTCTCGACTTCGAGCGCGACTGGCCCACTGCAACGATCGTGCCGCTTGAGCAGAACTATCGTTCGACGCAGACGATTCTCGACGCTGCGCACGGCGTGGTTTCTAACAACGAGGGGCGCAAGGCGAAGAAGCTCTGGACGGAGCGTTCTGGCGGCCACACGATCCCAGTATTCGGCGCATTTGATCAAGAGGATGAGGCGGCGTGGATCGTGCGGCGGATCGAAGAGCTGACGTCAGCGCGTCCGGGGAAGGCGCAGGAGGAAGCACCGACCCCTCACGCGCTGAGTGAGATCGCGATCCTCTACCGTACCAACGCGCAGTCGCGCGCCATCGAAGAGGCGCTTCTTCGCGCGGTGGTCCCATACCAACTCATCGGCGGCACGCGCTTCTACCAGCGCCGCGAGGTGAAGGATGCACTGGCATGGCTGCGGGTGTTGCGCAATGATGCCGACCGCATCTCGTTCGAGCGCATCATCAACGTCCCCCCGCGCGGCATTGGCGAGAAGACGATTGAACTCCTTCGGGCGGCCGATGCTGCACGTGCGGAAGACGGAGCAGGTGCGTCGTACGGCTCCATTGTCGCCTCGGCAGGCACAGGAGAGCTCCAAGGGCTTTCACCGCGTGCGCGCACCGCACTTGCAGGGGTGGCTGCGATCGTAGAACGGCTGCGCTCGCGGCTGGCGCTCGTCGATCTTCCAGAGCTGCTTGACGCGGTGTATAGCGAGACGGGTCTCCGCGCGCACCTTGCAGCAGAAGGGGTGGAGGGCGAGGAGCGTTGGGCGAACCTTCTCGAGTTGCGCGGGATCGCCGGCCGCTTCCTGGAACTTGAACCACTCGATGCACTCGACCGCTTCTTGGAGGAGACGGCACTTGTTGCGGATCAAGATGCACTTGAGGTGGATGTAGACCGCGTCACCCTGATCACCCTCCACGCCGCCAAGGGACTCGAGTGGCCGGCAGTGTTCATCAGCGGGCTCACGGAGGGACTCTTCCCGCACAGCCGTGCGTTGGAGGACCGCGAGCAGATGGAGGAGGAGCGACGCCTCTGCTATGTCGGCATCACGCGGGCAAAGGCGCGTCTCTACCTCTCGTATGCGCTGCGCCGCAGTTGGGGTGCGGGCGATGGTGCGCCGTCGCGCTTCCTTGAAGAGATCCCCGAAGAGCTTCTCGAGTCGGCGAATGAGGACGATCCGCGCACCGGCGAGGCGGCAGCATTTGGCCGTGGGGCACGGGGCTTCGCCGCGGCGCGCGGCGGGATTGGCGGCGGCGGCGCATGGCGCGAGGGGAGTGGCGACGTTGGTGCGCCCGACGGGAGCTTCCGTCCAAGTCGCGACCTGGAGGCGCGTCGGCGCGCCTACGGTGCCGGGGCGCGTTCGGGCTCGCTCCACGTGCCCGACGCCGACGGCATCGACGAGCTCCCCGATGATGAGGACGGCGATCTTGATGCGGTGCGCCCCGTTGGACGCGTGCCAGCCTGGCTTGCGAACCGCTTCAAGGGGGCGCGTGAGTCGACGCAATCGGATGCGCCCGACACGCGCACTGCGCAAGCACTGCCAGCGAGTGGCGTACGGCGCGTCATCGTGCCCGGCGAGCGAACCTTCCGTGATGGCGACCGGGTACGGCATGCACGGTTTGGCGAGGGGATTGTCGTGACCTCGCGCCTCACACGGAGCGATGAGGAGGTCACAATTGCCTTTGCCGGAGTCGGCGTCAAAACGTTGGCGGCGAGCATGGCGCAGTTGGAGGTGATCGGATGAGTGTGGCAAGATCACGCGCACGCCATGCCGAGTTGGTCGCCCTGATTACCGCTGCCGATACGGCATATTACGTAGACGATGCGCCCACACTTGCCGATGCAGACTACGACGCGCTCCGGCGCGAGTTGGAGTCGCTCGAAGAGGCGCACCCAGAGCTGCGAACGAAGGAATCGCCAACGCAGCGCATCGGGGCGCAGCAAGGGTCGGGCAACCTGAGTGAGGTGCGCCATGAGCGACCGATGCTTAGCCTTTCGAATGCCTTCTCGCACGACGAGGTTCGTGCCTTTTTTGCCGCAGCGACGAAGGGCCTTGGCGGTCGACCGCCTGAGCTTGTCGCCGAACTGAAGATTGATGGACTCGCCATCAGCCTGCGCTATGAGCGCGGGGTTCTCGTGCGCGCAGCCACGCGAGGCGATGGGAGCACTGGCGAAGATGTGACTGCGAACGTTCAAACGATCGCCGCGATTCCGGCAACGCTTGCGGAGCCGATCGACTGTGAGGTTCGCGGCGAGGTCTATATGCCGAAGGCGGCCTTCGCCGCGTTAAATGAGGTGCGTGCGGCAGAGGAGCTTCCGCTCTACGCAAACCCCCGTAACTCTGCGGCTGGCTCGCTGCGCCAGAAGGATCCTCGCGTGACGGCAGAGCGGAAGCTCTCCTTTTTTGCCTATCAGCTCTTCCTCACGCCAACACCACCAACGCAGAGTGCGGCGCTGCAGCGCCTTCGTCGCCTGGGGCTCCCGACGGAGGAGAACGCGCGAGCTGGCCTCACTGGCGAGAGCGCCGCAGAGTTCTTGGAGGCGTGGCAGGAGCGTCGGCATGAGCTCGAGTACGAGACCGACGGCGCCGTGCTGAAGGTTGATGCAGTTGCCGATCAAGAAGAGCTTGGTGCGATCGCGCGCTCGCCGAAGTGGGCGATCGCGTACAAGTTCCCGCCAGAGCAGGTGGTTGCTCGCCTCATTGCGATTAGCGTTGAGGTTGGCCGTACTGGTTATCTGACCCCCGTGGCGGAGATGGAGCCGATCCTCATTGCAGGCTCTACGGTGCGCCGCGCGACGCTGCACAATCTCGATGAGATTCGCCGCAAGGATGTGCGTGTCGGCGACTACGTGATCTTGCAAAAGGCGGGAGATGTGATCCCTGAGATCGTGCGGAGCATTCCAGAGCGTCGTGCGAAGCGGCTCACTGAGTTTGAAATGCCGACCGCCTGCCCCGCGTGCGCCGGTCCTGTGTCGCGAGACGAGGTACGTCATCGTTGCGCGAACGCACGCTGCCCAGCTCAGGCGTTCGAGCGATTGCGACACGCCGTTGGGCGCGGAGCACTCGACCTCGAGGGCGTTGGCGAGAAGCTCCTCGCACAACTCGTAGAGCGGAAGCGTGTGGCACGTCTCGCCGATCTCTTCACCCTCACGCCGCAAGACCTCGATGGGCTTGATCGAATGGGGACGATTGCGAGTAACGAGAAGAAGGGTGGGGCAAATCGCATTGACAATGTGCTCGACGAGATCCGTCGGCGGAGAGAGCAGCACCTCTGGCGCGTCATCGTTGCCCTTGGCATTCGGCACATCGGCGAGACGACGGCGCGCGATATCGCGGGCGAGCTTGAACGGCGCGTTCCTCCGAGACAGTCAGGCGACTGGGGGAGCCAGGTTGAGGAGGCACTGCGTGGATTGAGCGTGGCCGACCTGACGGCGATTAGCGGCGTTGGCGCGATTGTCGCTGAGAGCGTCGTCGACTATTTCAAGCAACCCGCAACCGCAGGCGCACTGCGTGAACTCCTTGACGTCGGTGTGCGCCTTACCCCCGGAGATGGTGCTCCTGCGCCCGCGGTCGGTGGCCCACTCGCAGGGGAACTCGTGGTCGTGACGGGGGTGCTCGTTGAGAGTGGCTGGAGCCGCCGTGAGGCCCAGGATCGTATTCGTGCCGCCGGAGGGCAGATTGCCGATGCGGTCAGCACGAAAACTACACTCCTGGTCGCGGGCGAGAAGGCGGGAGGCAAGCGTGCTGCTGCGGAGAAGCTGGGCATCCGCGTTATCGACGAGCGCGCACTTCTCGCCTTGGTCAAGGGGATGGCGTCGGGCGGGTAGGATTCTCCTATGAGCAAGTTGACCCGTGCAGAGGTTGAGAAGGTGGCTGCCCTCGCGCGGCTTGGTCTGACCGAGGCTGAGCTGTCGAAACTTGAGGGCGAGCTGAACCTGATCCTTGAGCAGTGGGCGCGCCTGGCACAGGTTGACACCTCACATGTTGCGGCAACAGCACAAACGATTGTCCAACCGATGCCACTTCGCGACGATACCCCTGGCCCTTCTCTTCCTGTTGACGAGGTCACGCGCAACGCCCCCACGCATGTCGGTGGACTTATCCGCGTGCAGGCGATCTTGAGCGAAGAGGCCGACGGATGACCGCAGCAGAACTTCGCCGAGCGAGTGCGCAGCAGCTGCGCGATGCATACAAGGCTGGAAGTGCGACAGCCGTAGAACTCCTCGCAGCGCTCTATGCCGCAATTGATCGCGAGGACGCGCAGCTCGGCGCCTGGCTCTACCTCCGCCGCGAGGAGGCACAGGCTGAAGCGCTCGCAGCCGACACTCGGTATGCCGCTGCTCGTGCCGAAGGACCAGCAGCACTCGCCGCGCTCCCTCCACTCCTCGGCATTCCTGTTGCGCTGAAGGATCTCGTCAACCTCATCAATACCCCGACGACGGCAGGGTCGCGCATCCTTGAAGGGTATGTGAGCCCGTACGACGCAACAATTGCCACGCGCCTGAAGGCGGCAGGTGCAATTCTCCTTGGCAAGACGAACATGGATGAGTTCGCCATGGGCTCATCGACGGAGTTTTCGGCGTATAAGAAAACGGTGAACCCATGGGCGCGCGACCGCGTTCCGGGCGGCTCATCGGGGGGCTCTGCTGCCGCGGTCGCCGCCTTCCATGCGCCACTCTCAATCGGCACCGACACGGGCGGATCCATTCGTCAGCCTGCGAGTCTCACCGGCCTCGTTGGAATGAAGCCAACATACGGCAGGGTCTCTCGCTACGGCATCGTTGCATTCGCCTCGTCGCTTGATCAAGTTGGACCATTCGCGCGTACTGCGCATGATGCCGCACTCCTCCTGCATGCAATCAGCGGCCGTGATGCGCACGACGCAACGAGTTCTACCGAACCACTTGACGCGCAACTCCTGAACCTGCCTGCCGGCGATGCTGCAGCGGCAGGAATAAAAGGGCGGCGTTTCGCGCTGCCAAAGGAGTATTTCGTTGCAGGGATGGAGCCGGGGGTAGAGCAGGCGGTCCGCGAAGCGGTGCGCGCACTCGAAGCTGCTGGTGCACTGGTGGAAGAGGTGAGCCTCCCCTCAACAGAGCATGCCCTCGCGACGTATTACATCGTTGCCCCCGCGGAGGCATCGGCAAACCTCGCGCGGTTTGACGGGATTCGCTACGGGGCGTCTGGCCATGGGGAGGGGAACCTGCTCGACGGCTACCTGGCTACACGCGGACGCGGCTTTGGACCCGAGGTGCGTCGCCGCATCATGTTGGGCACCTATGCACTCTCTGCAGGCTACTACGACGCGTATTACGTGAAGGCGCAGAAGGTACGCACCCTGATCGCACAAGACTTCGAACGAGTCTGGGCGGCGGGATTCGACGCGATTGTTGCGCCAACCAGTCCACAGGTTGCGTGGCGCTTTGGCGCAAAGATGGCCGACCCCATCTCGATGTACCTCTCGGATGCGTGTACGCTTCCCGCCAACATGGCAGGACTCCCGGGCGTGAGCATCCCGTGCGGCCTCTCGGATGGGCTCCCAGTGGGATTGCAACTGATCGGTCGCCCCTGGTCCGAAGCCTCGCTCCTCACCATCGCCGCTGGCTACGAGGCACTGACGGCGACCGCAGCATGGCGCAGCGTTGAGCCTCACGATCTCGTCGCACTTTCAGGAGGTGCCGCATGAGTGA